>ENA-ORSI01000454-ORSI01000454.1-human-gut-metagenome-genome-assembly--contig:-NODE-454-length-44512-cov-7.542479_pt1 | contig 44512 bp, 35 predicted proteins | sample MGYA00242187_ERZ509154 | MGnify/ENA primary metagenome ERZ509154 (study PRJEB26280, sample SAMEA2338627) | human gut metagenome | biome: human gut; feature: human-associated habitat; material: faeces...
GTGAACAATAACGGCTATGAGCCCGACGGCCATTGTTTAACAGCTACCACATCAGCCCCCACGAAACCAAGAACCCGCAGGAGTTCGTCACCGAGGTATGCTACCCTGTGCGCAAAAAGTAAAGCTAGCCGCTAAAGCATTTTCCTTCAGGCTTTCAGACAACACGCTGGCAGCCTGTTTTTATGGCTCCATTACGTCCGCGCTTGCCTCCATCTCATGGCATAGGGCGATGAATTCCCGCGCGGACTGGGTGAGAAATTTGTGCCGGTGATAGACGATATGGTGCGTGCGGCAAAAGGGCTCGTTCTCGATGGGCACGGTGCGCACGCTGCCCTCCGCGATAGCCTGGCTAACCAGTTTTTCAGGCAGGAAGGATACCCCCAGCCCTGCGCCTACAGCCTTGATGATGGCCTGCGTGCTGGCGCTCTCCCACAAAGGAGTCAGCGGCAGCTGATGCGCGGCGAACACGTGATCCAGAAACTCGCGTCCGGCACTGCCACGCTCACGCAGCAAAAACGGCTCCTCGGCCAGCTCCTCCAGAGCAGCCGCCAGGGTATCCCGGCGTTCCATGGCCGCCAGCAGCTGCTTGCCGTCCAGTTCGTCCCAAGGGGTCGTCACAATGGTGGCGGTGGGGTTCTTCTCCCGCAGCAGGGCCACACAGGCATCCAGCTTTTCCTGGCTCATCCCGGCCGTACGGCTCAAAATAATGGCGCTGGCATGCTCCACCTGGTTATTGAAGAACTCACCGAAGTTTCTCATATACATCTTGGCCTTGGTGGCATCCACCACGGTGGTAAAACCGTTCAGCACCACATCATGCATCTCCAGGTTCTGCACCGCCCGGATGACATCGCTGAGTTTGCCCACACCAGAGGGTTCAATGAGGATACGGTCGGGGTGATAGGTATCCATCACCTGCCGCAGCGCCTTGCCGAAATCGCCCACCAGACTGCAGCAGATGCAGCCGCTGTTCATTTCGGTAATGCTAATACCCGCTTCCTGCAAAAAGCCGCCGTCAATGCCGATCTCGCCAAACTCATTTTCAATGAGGACGAGCTGTTCGCCGGTATAGGCCTCAGCGATCAGCTTCTTGATGAGGGTCGTTTTGCCAGCGCCCAAAAAGCCGGAGAAAATATCAATTTTAGTCATAAAAGCATCTTCTTTCCATGAGAATTATTTGCCGATATAGTATTATACTACTTTTGTCAACTTTCTGCAATATCTCAGCACTCCCCATTTCGCATGTCACTTTCCGATAATAAGCACAAATTTTATATGGTTAAAAGGGCCACAGGATATCCCTATCCCATGACCCTCCCCACGCTCTTACTTCTATTGGGGTTATATTTCATCATCTTCGATCTTTTCCTCGGGCAAAACGATCCCCTGTGCGGCGAAGTACTCCAAAAGAAAATCAACAAATTCCTGTAGAGCTGAAGAATGTGGAAGATTTTTATTCCAAACGGCTTTTACTGCACAGTTCTGTGGCGGATTAAATGGCAGTACTGCAACATCATCCCAGTCCCTCACAAAATCCTGTGGAAGTAATGCACATAGTATACCTTTGGACACCGCTTCCCTAATAAGGGAGCTGGTGTTGGTGCACAAGCGGATCTGCAGCGGCCAATCTACCGGCAGCTTACTGTTCAGCACTGCAATAGGGCGCTGACGGATATCCAGGAAAGTCACTGAATCCTGCTGTGCCAGCGGATCATTTAATGAAGTGCAAAAAATGTTTGCTGTTGGATAGATATCAATGGATTCCATTGTATTAAAACGCTCTTTAATATCTAAAGGAGTCAATACAATATCTATACTGCCATCATTTAACCTTTTAATTGCATCGTAACTGGAAATCTCCAGCACAGAGAGTTTAATGTGTGGGTGCCTTTTCTTGAGCGCTTCATATATCTCCAGCGGGAAAACATTCCAGCAGGAAATTGCAAGACCCACCGTTAAGGAATGGTTTTCTCCTGTTTCCTTGAGGCTGCTGATTTGTGCCAATAGCGCCGAATAAAATCCCTTAAATTGCGAAAGCAAGTTACGGAGAGTCTTTCCATATTCGGTCAACTCCATACCATTTCGCCCGCGCACAAACAACTGAATGTCCAATTCATCTTCCAGTTCTTGTATCGCTCGCGAAATCACCGAGCGGGAAACATATAATTGCTGGGCAGCAGCAGTCACATTCCCTGCTTGACATACCGCTTCGTAAAATTCAATCTGTTTGAGGGTCACTGTCATCAACTCCTAAACTCTTGATAATCTTCTGCGGGTGATTAACGATGAAATACAAATACAATATTGCATTTGTATTATAACATTAATATGGAAGCAGGCGCAAGTATCAACTGTTTTTCAGGAGAGGATCATACACCATAAAGGCAGTAGCCAACAGTGTATATACCCCCATTAGGACATAGATCGGTGTAAACAACTTTTCCCCCGTTATAATTCCCAGCATATTTAAATAATAAGCCGATGCAAACCCGCCTAAATTGCTTACGCCTGTTGCAATTGCGATCGCAAGAGAAGATTGGTTGGGCGAAATATACATTCCCAATATGGCATAAGCTGATGTGATCAACAAAACGGAGGTCATTCCCATTATAGCAGATCCAATCATTAGAATTTCCGTCTGTTTTGCAAAGCCTAATATACCAGCACCTGCAGCGGCAATAAAGTATCCAAATACAAGAGTAAGCCGTTTTAGCTTATAAAAAATCTTTCCAAAGAAAAACCCAATGAGACAACCACTGGCACTATAAAGAGAAAGTGCTGTCGCTGCCACGGTGGCGCCTCCGGCATGGCGATGTTCAAACAACAATGAGATATTCATCAGGATAGGATAACTAACCAGCTGCTGCAGAAATAGCAGAAAAGCAGTAAGGGCGGTTGCGATCCTGCCTCGATGATCAAATCCTGCCGATTTAAGTAGTGAATGCCGATAACCGTTTGGTACCTCTGCTGTTACTGTCGGAGCACAGAAGCTTTCTTCCGGCTCTGGTTGGAACACCAAAAGAAGCAGGCTGAATAAACCGAGTAGATGCGCTAAAAAAGTATAGTTCCAGCCATACTCTGCCAACGAGCCAGCCACCATCTGTAAAAGAACTCCCCCGAAATTACTGATAAGATTACCATAACCCAGCATATCGGCTTGTTCTTTTCCGGTATAGTACTGCATAACAAGCGCATTTCCCAATGAGGCACGCAGACCTACTCCAATGCCAAAAACGGCACGGCAAACCAACAATACTGTAAAGCTTTCAGTTAAAAAGAAAGGTGCGATACCGCCTATCAAAAACAGAAGGATCCCTACAAGAGAGATCGTCCTATAACGAATCTTTTTGCCGGCAACGGCGCCTGCCCACAGGGTAGTCGGAACGATAAATAATGTAGGTAGCGTAGAAATCAGCGCATAATTATTTGACGGAAATTGTGCAGCCAGTTTAGCCATCGCAGGAGAAACCGTTGCAACCCCCATTGATGTAAAAAAAATCGCAAGCAGTGAGATCGACTGTAATGGTGAAAGAACCCCTTTTTTTGTAAAAACAAACATATTATACTTTACCTTCAGTAGATTTGATTAAATAGTGGTACCGAATATACTAATAGGGAAAAGCCCATGCATCAGCCGTAGGCTTTTCCCTATTGTATTCTATTGGGTCATCGTTCACATCTGCCGCAATTATCGCAGTAGCCCTTTGTCTTGCAAGCTGGCAGGTGTAGTATTTCATAGAAGTCTTCAGCAGAAAGGCCCGGCGTTCCGCCGTCAGAAACACCTTTTGAAGTCGGCTCCTTGGGCTTTTTTTCGTCATGGTCAGTCATGATGACACCTCATTTCATGTGAAATCTTCTATAAAAATGATACAATCGACCGTCCACTGCTGCAAATCGCAAACGAAGATGCGTGCAATCAGTGCTGCGGTGTAGCCTTGATCAAATTAGGATTGAGCTGCGCATCGCCGCCACCCTTAATGCTCTTGCTGTCGGAATCAACGATCTCTCCCTGATTCGCACCAAATTGGCGCACCCCGGAGAGATACCCTGCTTTTTCACGGGCATTTTTGGCAAGCTGGGTATAAAGACCGTATTCATGATCAACAACATTCTGCATGTAGGAAGGATCCGTATATGGGTTGCGGGGCAGCGGGACATCTTGATCGCGTGCCAAAATATCCTGAACCTTCTTGATGTTGACCTTATGCGCAGTGGTTCCATCTGCAATGGCAACGGCAGCAGCTACACCTGCGGCTTGTCCGGTGCCGACACACTGCGGAATCAAATTGACATAGTCGATCCCAATTTCATCAGCAGAGATATGGCGTCCAGGGCAAAGCAGATTTTCGGTCTTTTTGGGCAGAATCGCACGGTAAGGAATCTCGATGGGGCAGTTATCATTGATAAAGCTGATGGTGGAGTGCCATGCGATAACGTCCTCGTGCTCCTGCGGGAATGCAAAATCATTCGGGGTAATGACATATTCGCCGTCCAGACGATAGGAGCAACGGGTGCCCAACTGAGGTGCAATATCATAAAGGAACGCGTTGCGGAATGCAACGGGACACGCCTTACGCAGATACTCCAACGCATTGCGCATGGTATCACGGGTCTCCATTTCAGTCTCGGTCGCATCCTTCAGGTTTGAACAGTCACGTTCAGGGTGCCAGTTGTTGATCCAGCACACATCATTGGTAGGGCCGGGCAGCGGCGCCGCACGGAACCCGCAGACTTTGGAGAAGCCCTCATGCAAAGCAGCCGCGGCAGCATGATTGGTTTTTTTCCATTCGCAGAAAAGATCCCAATTGCAACCGCCGATACGCCAAACCAGCGCAGTAGTGGCGCAGCGAGTCAGCTTATCTGCCAGTCCAAAGTAAGGACAACCGGTCTGGCGGAAAATATCGCCGTCTCCGGTGGCGTCGATCACGATCTTCGCCAACACAGCCTTGCGGCCCTCCTTACTTTCAAAATACACACCCTTGATGGTGTCGCCATCCATAATAGGACGAGTCCCCCAAGAATGGCACATCACATGGATAGAATCCTTGTGCTCCAGCAGCATCTTGTCCATTTCGATTTTCAACTGGTTTGGCTCAAAATACACAGATCGAACCAGTCGTTCGGGCAGCTTCGCATTGGTACTAAAGCAATCGTGAATGTTCTTCCATGCATTGACAAGGACCGGATCCTCACAACCGATCTCATCGCCGGAGGGTCCAAGAACAGCACCCGGAATGCTTTCCATACGGGTGAACCATTCCTCCTGCAGTCCACGGACATACTGTTTGTTATAGAAAGAAAGGCGAGGAACCATAATAACATAGCCGCCGGTAACATCACCGCCCATGTAGCCGTAGCGTTCCATAAGGACAATGTTTTTACAGCCTGCACGGGCTGCCGCTACTGCGGCAGAATGACCAGCTGCACCGCCGCCAACAACAAGAAGATCACATTCGGTATAAACCGGAATTTCTCTCTCACCTTCAAATACAGTTTTTTCTTTTTCGCTCATATAAGGTTTCCTTTCAATAAAGAGGGGCTTTTTTTAGCTGGAGTGGGTCAATGCCTTATCGACCCACTCCATCGAGCTATGTTGAGCTATAATAATTACAGAATGTAGGTAAATGCCATGCCGCAAATGTAGCAGATGACCATGAACAGGACTGTCGTTTGAACACCCTTTGTCCAAACAAACTTCGGGGTAATCTCGGGGCGGCCAAGAATAAAGGCTGCGTTGGTGGAAGCTGCAACGGTCCAGAAAGCATAGCCGGAGCAGATATTCGATATAATCAGGATAACGTCGGGGTTGATTCCGGTGGTTGCAGCCAGACTGCAGACAAATGGTGTAACAACCGGACAAACTGCCATGGTAAGTACAAGACCGTTAGCAACCTGAGTAACAAGGGTAGAGAACAGGATTACAATTGCCATCAAGACCCAAATGTTAGCACCGCCGAACAGAGGGCTGAGAACCTCAACCAACCACTGACGGATACCAAGATTTGCGTCGGAGGTGACCTTGCCCAGCATGACCAGCGCACCGACCAGAGAGATCATTGTCCACATGGATGCTTCCGAGAGGCATTTATTAATAGGAACAATGGACTGCTTGCTGTCCTTGCGGCGGATCAAGGCGCCGATTGCACACATAAGTACCCAAATCCAGGAGTTGCCCATGAAAGTAAAGAAATAACGTCCGGGCGCTTCCTTCGGATAAACGGTTCCGATAAGAATATAAATTACCGGAATGATAATCATGGCAAGGCTTATAATCTGATCACGGTTGAAATGATCAGGGGTATTGCGCATGGCCTCTATTTCATTAAAATCCAAAGACTTCAATGGCTCCATGTTGACCCTATACACTGTCTTCATCAGAATCGTGTAAACAATCAAATAGATCATGGTGATGGAGAACATGCAAAGCATCCAGGTGCCTTCATTAAACGTGCGGCCGAAGGGCTCCATTGCAGAGTTGATCAAAGCGATGGTCATAACCTGCGGGGTCTTGAATGCAAAGAAGAAGATACCGGTGGCAGCAATGTAAACACCAAGCAGAGTCCACTTTACAAAGGGATCGTCTTTATCGTAGCCGCAAACATCACGAATGGATTCTACCAGTCCGAAGAACAAAATGTAGACGGGAGGGCCACCAATAAAGGCTGCAGCGACATAGGTGGCAAGGAACAGCATTACCATCGTCATAACAGGACGACCACGGCAAAGCTTGCTGCTCAGCAACTTTTTAGCCAAAACATTCATTGCACCCGAATCTCGCAAAGCCAGACACAGGGCACCGCAGAATACCAGCTGAACAGTAAAGACGGAGCCCAGCCATTCGCTCAACAAGCCGGAAATGTCATAATACCCATGGAACAGAGTGGCAAGTAGCGCCATCAGCGAACCGCTGAGCAAGTCACCGTTAAAGCAGGTGATAATGATTAGACCAATCAGAACACCCAGCATCTTTACACCAGTTACGGTAACTGTACTGAATGGCTTGACCAGATAGCCAAATAAGAGCATAAATGCCAAGCCAATGACCATGACAATTGCGTAGGTCGAATTGATCTTTCTTTGTTTTGTCATTTTTAAACTCCTACAAATTGATTCCATTTCCTATGCCGGACGTCCACAGCATAGCTTGCAAATAGCTTGCAATTAGAATATAGCATAGAAAGACACAAAATAAGCGATTTAATTCGACACAATACTGTTCATTTTTACTACAGGTGAAAAATGATGCGATTGTTGCTTTGTCTCTATTACACATATCGAGCACACAACTGAAGGGCTTGCTGCCTGCGATTCACAGACAGCAAGCCCTTTCGGTTGCTTGAACAATTTTTACTAAAATATTTTATCCAACTTTTTGGGGTCACTTCAAAATCTTACATCAATTTCAACAACTTTGGCAGGAAAGTAACCAAATCTGGGAAAACCATGATAAGTACCACCGCCGCAACATAAATAATAACGAATGGCCAAATCCTTTTAAAAGCTGATGCAGCGCTTATTTTGGCAACACCGCAGGCTATGAATAGATCTGAGCCAAAAGGCGGCGTAATGGTACCAATGCACATCCAAACAACAAATACTACGCCAAAGTGGACCGGATCAATGCCGATGGCCGTTGCAGCCGGTGCCAAAATGGGGGTAAGAATAACCAGAGCTGGAGAAACCGACATGAACATCCCCAGGAAAAACATAAAGATGCTGAACAGGCCATAGAACATAAGCGGTGTCTTGGCAATACCGATGATCCAGTTGCCAATAAGAGTCGGAATATTATTGCGGGTAAGTACGATGGCAAAGGTCGCAGCTGTCACAATTATCATCATAACCGCAGCAGATGTGCGAGCAGCATTAACAAATGTTTTGGGTATGTCTTTCCACTTTAGCTCCCTGTAAACAAATAGTCCGATGATTAAACCGTAAACCACTGCTACCGCCGCAGCCTCGGTTGGAGTGAAATAACCGCCATAAATGCCGCCTAGAATTATGACAGGCATCAACAACGCCCAAATCGCATCTACAAAAGCCTTCCACAGTTCCTTACCAGTAGGCTTAGGGGAGGTAATCATTTTAAACTTCTTGCTAAATCCACGTGCATACAGGCAGTATAGCAATATTACCGATACGGTTCCCAGGCTTTAGTTCTTCCAATGCACCTTTGATAATGCGACAGGAAACCTCATGCATCTTAATAAAATCCTCATTCGGCTCTCCAACCGATATGGTACACACCAGCTGTGTCCAATAGCCATTATACCGCGGAGTAATCTCCATCGATATACAATCGCCATGAGCTACAACACAATCAAACATAGTCGCAGCGCGAATACATGGAAGTTGATTATCCTCCAGTGAAAACCTCCCTGTAGAAATAAGGGTAAAGTTGTAGTCTGCCCCCATTCCCTGCGTTGCATGTTCCAGCTCTGCCGCCACCTGCTGCTCCGTCATGCCTGGCTTAACATTTTTCAGTACTTCTGCATAGCCCGCATCAGCCAATTTGCCGCATTGACGAATTAAAGCAACCTCCTCTGGGCTGTGGTGATTTCGGATACGAAATAGCGGTTCCGATACATCACACAGTACTAATCCGGGCATTTCTCTTTCCAGCGCCATACGCCATGATTGCGGCAGAATGTCCAAGCTGGTGCCCAAGCGACCGCTTGTTATTTCACTTTCTTTCAGCACATCTATAATCGCTTGAATGGGAGTTGTGCTTATCCTGCATTCAGTCACGATTCCAGCATTTTTCAATTCCCCGCAAGATATCTCTGAGTCTACAATACCAACGGGGTTGGAACATGGAAAAAACAATGCAGACTGCAGCCCGTAATACACATTGGCAGCCGTTAAAAAGCGGAAACAACCATACGCATTGGTTCCAACGCATCCATTTCCTATCGTCAACAACACATCTAGCTTTTCGTCCTGCATCAGACCTCTTACTGCTTCAACCCTTCTTTTCTTTTCCCCATCGCTGAACATCTGGCCTACCCCTCCACACTTTTAATTATTTTTAGGCTCTTGCCGTCCTCTGTCAAGCATCGTCCTCCTTCTACAGTCACCAAATAGGTATCCCCCCAGCAAAAACCGCAGTCATTTCCATCTTTCAATATAATTGGGCTAAGTATTACCGTCATATCTTTGGTCAGTTTTGTCTCATTTTCTGCAGAAATCGGTTGTTCCCGTAGATCCACCCCGCAAATGTACCCTTGAATGCCCCCAATAGTGTATCCTGCTGCCCTAGCTTCTTCTTCGATTTTTTGGGCAACAGTGCTTACCTTGTTCCCAGGTATTAGGAGCTTAGCCGCTGCGCTTATCCACCCGGCCACTGCCTCATGCATCGCTACCGCCGTTTGGTTTTCTTTCCCTACACATAAAGTGCGCAGCATTTGAACCCAATATCCATTATATCGAGGTGTGATAGCTGCTGCTATGCAGTCACCATACTTTACTGCCTTTTGAGAATTCGCAGCACTATGCAACAGGCCCATGCCGTTTGCATCGTTCAAAAAACCGCAGTTTAGAGTTGTAAGGGTTTCCTCTGCACCTTGCTTTTTCATGGCATAGTCCAACTCAGACACCAGTTTGCTTTCGGTTACATTATTCTGCACCGCTGCACATAGAGCTTCATATCCGCTTAGTGCCAACTCAGCACATTTCTCAACCAATCGACATTCTTCCCTACTGCGTTTCTTGCGGATTTCATAAAGATCCATCGTACAATCCACCCATTCAAGCTCTGGATATGCACTATGAATACAATCAAACCATGAAGCGGGAAGTGTTTCCGGGCAATAGCCAATTCGGCCATTGGTAATACCTCTACTACCTAAAATATCTACCAACCCCTCGGCCAATCTATCTCCTACCATCCTCACATCCCAAAAACCTCTCTCGTTCAACGCCTTCAAATGTGTTAGGCTACCGCAACATACCGTCGGGGTTTCATCGGCAACTATCACTAACGCTTGTCTATGGTAATAGACCCTGTTATCTACAAAGTATCTATAAAATCCGTACTCGTTAGTCGCCACAGATCCGTTACCTACAACCAAAATTGAATTTAGGTTCAACCTTTTCATTAGATTGTTCGCTTTTAGTAATGGCAGATATGTTGCTAATCACCTGCCGCGGGTATATTCTATATTGTTTTGCAACAAATAACTTTACTGACCTGGAAAACAGAATGGCCAGTCATCTTTCCATTTTGGCTTCAGGATTTTGCTGCAATAACGAGTAATATAGGTATGGGACGGTTGCAATTATTTGCAGCCGTCCCTTCATTATATAAAAAAGCAGATTTCTGCATGAGGTTCAAAAGCCTCGATGCAGAAATCTGCGGGTGTTACAGCACCTAGGCGCTGCGAGCTTTTCATCGGACATATTGTTGCCCTTTTGGGAGGTTGCTGTTCAAATTCCTTTGTTGAAGGTTTTTATTTGCTCTTACACCACCTGCAAAAGGTAAAATTTCAGATAGTCGGTCTCCGGAACCTCCGGCAAAATGGGATGATCCGGAGCCTGCTGCCGCGCCTCGATCTGCCGCAGCGTCACACCGGCATCCAGCGCTGCCTCCCGCAGCATCTTACGGAACATCTCATCGGTCATAAAATGGGAGCAGGAGCAGGTCGCCAAATACCCGCCGCGGGGCAGCAGCCGCATCGCCTTCCTATTGATCTCCTTATAGCCGTGATAGGCGTTTTTGGCGGTCGCGCGGCTCTTGGTAAAGGCAGGCGGGTCCAGAATAATATAGTCATAGTCGCACTTTTTCTCTTTGGCCATCTCGGTCAGCAGGTCAAAAACATCGGCGCACTTATAGTCCAGATTGGTCAGTCCATTGCGCTTTCCGTTTTCGGCGGCCAACTCCAGTGCAAAGGCCGAAACATCTACCGCCGTCACATGCTCCGCCCCCGCCGCTGCCGCATTCAGCGCAAAAGCCCCGGTATGCGTAAAGCAATCCAGCACCCGGCGTCCGCGGGCCAGCTTGGCCGCCGCCTGCCGGTTGTACTTTTGGTCCAGAAAAAAACCGGTCTTTTGCCCCTCGATGTAGTCCACATCATATTTTATCCCGTTTTCGGTAATGGTCACATGCCCGCTCAGGTCGGTTCTCAGCCCCTCCATCTGGTAGAAGCCCTTTCCTTGCTCCAGCCCCTCCAGCGTTCTTATGGTCACATCGTTCCGCTCGTAGATCGCATCAATCTGCTCGCCGTCCTCCCGCAGCAGCTCCACCAGCGCCCGGTACACCCAGTCTTTGCGGCGCTCCATACCCAGGGAAAGCACCTGCGTCACTAATATGTTTTCAAAGCGATCCACCGTCAGCCCCGGGAACTGATCCGCCTCGCCAAAAATAAGGCGGCAGCAGCGGTAATCCACCGGGCCCATCACCGTTTTACGGTAATTCAGCGCATAGCACACCCTCCGCCGGAAAAACGCCTCATCAAAGGTATCATTGGCATTGCGGCTGATGATCCGCACCCTGATTTTGGAGTGATCATTCACCCAGCCGGTGCCCAGGTACCGCCCTTTATTACTCACCACATCCACCATATCACCATTTTGGTAAGCGCCCTCCACGGCGGTCACTTCCTCCCCATACACCCAGGGGTGGCCGGCCCGCACGCTGCGCTCCGCCTTAGGGGTAACGGTAAATACCGGATATTCTCTTGCTGTCATAGTATCTCTCCCACTCGCTAAAAATCTCCCTTTATCATAGCGGTTTTTCCGCCAAAAAGCAACACTTGCTCCCCATTCGCAAAAGGTCTATAATCATGCTGTACGGCGGCCGCCAAAAGCACCCGCATGGCGGCGTCACTGCCCTTGACAGGCGCCAGCCCGCCTTGCGTCGGGCGCCAGCCTGCCTGCGGGCGTTCCTGGCCCTGTGGGCGTTTTGCTCGCCGCCTGTCCCCTGCTCCTGCACCACTTTATCACTTTCCCCAAGGAGGCTCCCACATGAAAACCGCCATCTGTTATTATTCCCGCCACCATGGTAATACCCTCAAGGTCCTGGAAGACATGGCTGAAGCCGCCGAGATCGATCTCATCGATGTCACCAGCCGCATGGCCGCCCGCCTGCCGCAGTATGACCGCATCGGCTTCGCCTCCGGCATCTATTACTCCAAATTCCACGATACCGTGGTCCATTACGCCGCCCAGTACCTGCCCGAGGGCAAAGAAACCTTTTTCGTCTGTACCCATGGCTCCACTGCCTGCCCAGAAAAGTATTATGCCGCCATCACCGAAGCAGTAAAGGCCAAAAATTGCTCCATTCTTGGCACCTTCTCCTGCCGCGGTTATGATACCTTTGGCCCGTTTAAGCTCATCGGCGGCATGGCCAAGGGCCACCCGGATGCGGATGACCTGCAAAGGGCCCGTGCCTTTATCCAGGCCCTGTAAAAGCCGAAAAACACCGGCAGTTCGCTCCCTGTCCCGCGGAGCTCGCTGCCGGCCTTTTCTTTTTTTATACGGCTTATACCGCGTACTGACTGGTATACAGCCGATAATAGAAGCCCTGCTTCTCCAGCAGGCCCTCATGGGTACCGGCCTCCACAATCTGTCCGTCATTGATGACCAGGATCAGATCGGCATCCACTATGGTGGAGAGCCGATGCGCGATGACAAAGCAGGTGCGTCCCCTCATCAGCTTATCCATCGCCTTTTGCAGCAATATCTCGGTACGGGTATCCACATTGGAGGTCGCCTCGTCCAGGATGAGCAGCCGCCGGTTGGCCAGCAGCGCCCGCGCGATGGTCAGGAGCTGCTTCTGCCCGCCGGAAATATTGATGGAATCCTCGCTCACCACAGTGTCGTAGCCCTGCGGCAGCGTGCGGATAAAATGATCACAGTAGGCCTCATCGCAGGCGGTGACAATCTCCTCGCGGGTCGCCTTTGGCTTGCCGTAGGCCACATTATCGGCCACAGTCCCGCCAAACAGCCAGGTATCCTGCAATACCATACCGAACAGCCCCCGCACATCCTCACGGCTCACAGCGGCTATATCATGGCCGTCTATCGTGATCTTCCCGCTTTGGATATCATAGAACCGCATCAGCAGGTTCACCAGCGTGGTCTTGCCCGCGCCGGTGGGCCCTACAATGGCCACCTTCTGCCCATGCTTTACCTTCACAGTGAAGTCCCGAATCAGCGGCGTTTCTGGATCGTAGCTGAAATTCACATTTTCAAAATCCACATCGCCCTTTATTTCCTCCGGCAGGTGCCCCTCGATGGGCTCCTCCTCCGGGGCGTCCTGCATCTCATACACCCGTCGGGCGGCGGCGCAGATGCGCTGGATAGACCCCAGCACCTCGGCGATCTGCTCCAGCGGCGCGGAAAACTGCCGGGAGTACAGCAGCACCGTTACCACGGCACCCACACCCAGGGCTCCCTGTACTGTTAGGTAGCCGCCGATGAGAGCGACCAGAATATACGCCAATGCATTGGCAGCGGTAATGCACGGTGTGATCAGTCCCTGCAGAAAGATTGCCTTTGCCTCAGCGTCCTTCTGCCGCTTGTTCGCCGCGGCGTGCGCCGCAATGGTGGTCTCCTCGTAGTTATATGCCTTCGTGGTCTGGTAGCTGGCGTAGCTTTCCTCCACAATGGAGTACATCTTGCCGCTCTCCTCAAACAAGCGGCGGAAATAGGTGCCACAGGCGGCGGAAATCCGGGAAGAAATCACGATGGATAGCGGCATCAGCAGCAGGACCGCCAGTCCCATTCGCCAGTTTTCCCGCAGCATCATCACAGCGATGACCACGATCTGCATAAAGCCCATTACTGTCACATCCACAATGTTGTGGATACTGCCGCCCATATTGGAAACATCCTCTTGAATACGGTCAATGATCTGTCCTGCCGGGGTCTTATCAATAAAGCTGATGGGCAGCCGGGATAGTTTATCCGAAAGCTTGATGCGCAGTGTGCAGGTATAGTACTTACTCACCACATTGTTCATCAGGACCATCTTTCCGGTGTCCACGATACTCTTCAGCAGGTACACCCCCGCCAGTGCCCCGCAGATCGGCAGCAGCGCTTCGGTCAGACCGGCTTTGGGCCGTTCTCCGGCCCAGGCATCGTACAGCAGCTGGATGCCCTGACCCAGGAGCTTCGGGGCGATGACGGTACACGCCACCACTATACCACCCAGCAGGGCGCCCAGCAGCAGCCAGCCGTAAATGGGCCGGGCGTCCCGCACCAGTCGGCGGAATACCTCCCAGGTGCTCATTTTTACTTCCTCAGTCGGTTTCTTTTTGCGGTTCATCGGCGCTCACCTCCCGTCTGGGAAAGATAAATCTCCCGGTATACCTTGCAGCGCTCCAGCAGCTCCCGGTGGGTGCCGCTATCCACCAGCCGCCCGCCGTCCATTACAAAGATCTGGTCGCTGCTCATGGCGCTGGTCACTCGCTGCGTCACCACGATCTGAGTCCTCCCGGCCGCCTTTTCGGCCAGCGCCCGCCGCAGGTTCGCCTCGGTCATAAAGTCCAGCGCCGAAAAGCTGTCGTCAAAGAGATAGATCGGCGCGTTTTTCAGCACAGCCCGGGCAATACTCACCCGCTGCTTCTGCCCGCCGGAAAGGTTCTTGCCGGCCTGCTCCAGCCGGTGGTCCAGCCCCTCCGGCTGCGCTTTGATGTAATCCGCCATCTGGGCCACCGCCGCGGCTTCCATCAGTTCCTCCTCGGAAGCGCCGGGGCGCCCCATGGCGATATTTTCCCGGATGGTGCCGCTGTAAATGCCGGCGCGCTGCAATACACAGCTGATATTGTGCCGGATGGTACGACGGCCTAGGGTGGCGGCATCACGCCCGTCAAAGTAGATCTTCCCCTCGGTGGGCAGCCGGAAGGCCATCAGCAGCTGCACCAGCGTGGATTTACCGCTGCCGGTCCCGCCGATGATAGCTACCTTCTGTCCCGCGGCGATATGCAGCGAAACATCGCTTACCGCCGCGGCGTCAGCACCCTCATACCGAAAGGTCGCATTCTCCATGCGGATGTCCCCGGCAAAGGTGATATTGTCTTCCTCCTCGGCGGTCTCGGTCATCATGTTGGCGTCCATCACTTCACCGATGCGGCCCGCGGCCACCTTGGCATGGGGGTACATCACTAGGGCAAAGGCCGCCATAACGATACCGTTCATTACCAGAGCCACATACTGCACCATGGCAAAGATATCGCCGCCGGAAGCGGTGGAAATCCCGCTTTGCATCCGACTGCCGCCAAAGTACAGGATCGCGACCGCCACCAGGTTCATCAGGGCGATGGCAATGGGCGCCACCAGGCCCATCTTTGTATTCGCTTCAATGATATGCTCGGCCATCACACGGGTGGCCTCGGCTATGCGGCCCTGTTCCTGCTCCTCCCTGTTAAAGGCCCGGATGACGCGGATGCCATGCAGCCGCTCCCGCACCAGGTCATTCTGCTTATCGCAGAACTGGTCGCTGATCTTCCACAGTGGCTCCACCCTGCGGCCAATAGCCAGCACCAGCAGCGTAATGATGGGCATAGCCACCAGGATAATGAGCGCCAGCGTGCTGTCCTTGGAAAAGGCCAGCACCACCCCGCCGAAAAACAGCACCGGAATGGTGATGATGTTGCTGGAAAGCATATCGGCCACCCAGGCCAGCGTCCCCACATCGTGGGTGGAACGGGTAAGCAGCGCCGAGGTGCCGATGCGGCTGACCTCTTCAAAGGTCAGGGCATTCACGCGGCCAAAAACCGCCGTGCGCAGGTCGGCGCAGAAGCCGGAAACAACTTGGGTGCGGCACCAGGTACCGGCCGCCACCGCCCCCAGCGAGAGCAGCGTGACCAGCAGCATTCTGCCGCAGCAGCGCAGGATATAGTCCCAATCGGAGGTGTAGATGCCGCCGTCCAGGATATCACTCATGATGGTGGGCAGCAGCAGCGAACAGACGCTGGAAACGGCAATCAGCAGCATGCCCAGCAGCATTTTCCCTCGGTAGGGCTTAAGATATGGCAAAATTCGTTTCATAATTTCTCCGTCAGTTTATGGGTTCCGCTCTCTCCCCCGATCTTGAAAAAAGGCGCAAAAAGGCCGGGAGCAACAGAAACTCCCGGCGAGCGAAATAGCACCTTGGTTCAGGCGGACTTACAGAGAGAGCTGCTGTGCAGGTATTCGGTTGATTCCAGTGCGGAACTTGTTCATCTTGTTGTTGTGCAAAAAGTACATTTCAGCAGCTCCTTTCTTTCATATTTGGCATCGAAAAGAGTATAGCATACCGAAGGTTCGATTGCAAGCACTTTTTCCCGTCCCTGCATTCCGGCGGCACGCCTCCGCTTTGTCTCGGGGCGCCGTTTGTGCCAAACCGGTCACCCCTCGCCCGCTCCGTCGCGCCGCCTGCCTTATCTTTCATTCCACCAGGTACCCCACGCCAAAGCGGGTGCGGATAAACTCGGAAAGCCCAGCAGCCTCCAGCTTTTTACGCAGGCGGTTCACATTCACGGTCAGCGTGTTTTCATCCACAAAGCTGTCGGTCTCCCACAGCCGCTGCATCAGCAGCTCGCGGCTCACTACCTGGCCCTTGCGTTCCATCAGGCACAGCAGGATGCGGTATTCATTTTTGGTCAGGTCGATGGCTTTTCCCTCATACTGCAGGGTCTGGTCGGCAGTACTCAGCACCGCTCCCCGGCACTCCGGCGCCGGCAGGGCAGTCTCCAGCCGATAGCTGCGCCGCAGCATGGCCTGCACCTTGGCCACCAGCACACTACCGTCAAAGGGCTTGGCGATGAAATCATCGCCGCCCATGTTCATCGCCATCACGATGTTCATGTTGTCAGCCGCCGAGGAGATGAAAATGATGGGCGCCGCAGTCCTCTGCCGCAGCTGGCAGCACCAATAGTAGCCGTCGTAGCTGGGCAGCTTGATATCCAGTAGGATGAGATGAGGCTGATAGGTCTCGAACTCCCCGGTGATGTTGCGGAAATCCTGCACCTGCCGCGCCTCCATCCCCCATTGCTCCAGCAGGCTCTGGATGCCCTCGGCAATGCCGCGGTCGTCCTCCACAATGAGTATTTTGAACATTTGGCCCCTCCTCGCTATGCGGTAAATCTCTCCTCCCAGTATCGCACATTCCGGCTAAAAAATCCACCCGAAGATGTTTAAGATTTCTTGATTTTTATGGTCACAAGCGGCATTCCGGGACGCTGCCCGCAGTCGACTGCCCGACGAAATCAGCATAACGCTGTCCCGCCGCAAATGCCAGCAACAGCTGGTTGAGTGGGGCAGATTCAACCATCAATTGAGCCCATGATCGCAGAGTCACCCAAAAAGCCCTCTCTGGCCGGACAGGGCTCTACTTTGCGGCAATTGGCCTAATTTACAAGAGCATTTCATATCCAACAAATTCAGACTTCCAGCTCGTCCTCCATCGGAGGCAGCTGCTCCTCCGGGAACAGGGCGGCAGACTGCTCCTCCGGCAAACTGGCCACCCCCCGCAGCTTCCGCTGGATCTGCCGGGTGCGGACACCGACCAGCTTATCCAGCTCGCTGCTGGCCTGCTCCAGCCGGGTTTGGGTCATGGTCAGGGCATCCGCAAATTTATCAAACTCGGTCTTAACGGCGCCCAGGATATTCCAAACTTCCCCGCTGCGCCGCTGGATGGCAATGGTCCGGAAGCTCATTTGCAGAGAATTGAGCAGAGCTGCCATAGTGCTGGGGCCGGCAATGTTCACCCGGTATTCCCGCTGCAAAGTTTCCACCATACCCCGGCTGACCACCTCGGCATACAGCCCCTCAAATGGCAAAAAAAGGATGCCGAATTCGGTGGTCTCGGGCGGGCAAAGGTACTTTTCGCGGATATCCTTGGCTTCCATCCGGACGGTAAGCAGCAGCTGCCGCACCGCCGCTTGAATCGCCGCCTGGTCACCGGAATCATAGGCGTCCCGGAGGGCAGCGTAGCTATCCCCAGGGAATTTGGCATCGATGGGAAGCCAAATAAAGCTGCCATCCTCCGCAGGAAGTTTGACAGCGTATTCCACCACATTGCGGCTGCCGGGAACCGTTGCCACATTTTTGCAGTACTGCTCCGGAGTGAGAATGTCCTCCAGGATAGCGCCAAGCTGCACTTCCCCCAGAATTCCACGAGTTTTCACATTGCTGAGGACCTTTTTGAGGTCGCCGACGCCCTGGGCCAGCGACTGCATTTCACCCAGACCGCGGTAAACCTGCTCCAGCCGGTCATTCACCAGGCGGAAGGATTCGGTCATGCGGTCATTGAGGGTTTTTTGCAGCTTTTCATCGACGGTTTGGCGCATTTCGTCCAATTTGGCATTGTTATCCTGGCGAATGGTGGCAAGCTGGCGTTCCATGGACGCACGCACATCCTCCAGCGCGCGCGTGGACTGCTGGGAGAATGTGGATAGTCTATTTTCAAACTGGGTGAGATGCTCCAGCAGGGCCCGGCTTTCGCTTTGCGACTGGGACTGCTGGGACTGCATGAGGTACTTGCCGAGGGTGAGAATATCGGCCTGCACCGAACGCTCCAGATCGCTTTGCAGGCGCTGGAGCTGGGTGGAAATATCATTTTGGCAGGACTTTTTGACCTGCGTAAGCAGGTAGATGAGCAGAGCAAGGATGAGGACGGCCGCCCCCAACAGCACCCAGCCCATGGTTTGCTGATCCATAGGTTTTCTCTCCTGAATTTGGCCAAATGCGAACTGTTGTTCTTCTACGATTCCCATTGTAGCACAAATGTTCGATGATGTAAAGGGACGAACAAAAGTTTGTATGAATGAACGAAAATTCTACCATTTTGGGGGCTTGACAATGGGCATGGTGCATAGAAAAAGCCCCCCGGTGGGGGGGACTTTTTCCTTGAGAAAGATCTTAATCCTTGCGGAGAATGATGGCGGAGCCGGCGAGCGCGAGGGCCGCGGCGGCGACGGCGACAGCAACGAGGTCATTGGCGCCGGTGGCGGGGTTCTTCTGGTCATCGGTCTTGGGGGTGTCCCCGGTGGGGGTGTAGATGATGATGGGGGCATTGTCCCTAATTACTTCAGGCTGTTTACCCACAGCATTTGCCTTTACGGAAGTATTCGCTTTAACTTCAAATGTGCTTTGTTTTTCGCTGTTGCCGGACTTAACGGTTACATCCTGCTTCGTAACAATCTCGGCATTGACATTAAAAGAGGATTGCCCATCACGCTGATCGCCCAGCAGGATATCGCCATTGGTGCCGACAGTGCCAGTAAAGGTATTGTTTTCAATGGTTGCATCCAGAGAGCCATTGCCGCTGTTAACGAAGCGGACCGGGGCTGCAAATGCACTCCACTCACCCGTATCACCGCAGCTGGTGAAGGTGCTGTTCTTCACGGTGACAGTCTGTTTGCCATTTGCTTTGTGATTGAAGTTTACGGGAACTTGGCCACCGTTGAATGTGCAGTTATCAATGACAACCGTACCGTCCGCATTAGAGTAGAGGGCAGTTGCCTTGGTGAGAAAGTCGCAGTCTGTTACAGTGATGTTATTGACACCGGCAGTACCGCTGATGTATACACGCTGCAAATTAACGGGGGCTTTTCCATCACAATTGGTGAGTTTGATATTCACTGTATGGTTTGTATGCCGCTGGCCCCAAACGCCGAGGTTATAAAGGTTGGAGGCTGTGATGGTGATATCCTTGTCGAGATAAACACCATCATTTTCGTCCTGTACACCAGTAGCGCGGTTAAACTTAAAGGTGTCAACTTCGAGGTCACATTCGCCATCGGAAATATAAGCGCCGTTGCCAATAATGGTAATATTATCCGCAACATGTCCGTGTGTCATTTTGCCGACATCGGAACCAGGGCGGCAGGTGATGGTGATATCACCATTATTAGCCATATAAGCGGCCTTTAAAGCATCGGCCAGAGTGGCGGTTTGACCAGAATCATTGCCCGCCTGCCAATAAACATTTTTACTTTCTTCCCATTTGATTTCATCAGCCATGGAAACGACCGGCAGCATGACGGCCAGCATGAGGATGGCCAGCGCCAGGCTAAGGAGCTTTTTCATAAGACATTACCTCTTTCTTTTTGGGGTTTCCCCTCTTTATTTCCGGCAGGTGAATCACGCCCGCGAGTAAATGATTCATGTTTGCCCGCAAACATGAAATCCCCCATATGGGGGATGCCGGTAATGTTATTTTAGCAATTCAAGCGAATAAAGTCAAGAAAACAGTGGAAGTTTTTTCATCTTTGTAGGAGTTGCCAAAAGCGAAGAGGGAAATTTATGCAAAAAAGCAGAGGCCCGGTGAGGGACCCCTGCTGGGAAAATCATTCCTCCCGCTTTTTGCGGGTGGCACGGACGATATTGAGGGCGATGATGCCCGCCACGCACGCTCCAAGGAACATGGGCATGATCATGGCGCTGTACTTTTCATCGGCGGTCAGCACCTCGGCCCACTTGCTGTCGATGTAAAGGGAAAGCTCCGGGCCGATATAGGTGTAGTAGCCGCAGTGGGCCAGGGACTCCTCATCGGGGTAGGCGGTGGGGTCGGTTTTTGTCTCCTCATCCAGCAGCTCGTACACCTTCGTATTGGGGGTGGAATAGCCGATGGCCTCGGTATTGGCAAGGCCGACCTCCGGCTCCAGCATAAAGTTGATATACATTTCCGCCAGCTCCCGCTTCTGGCTCTCCTTGGGGATGCACAGGCAATCGGTGAAAAGATTGCTGCCCTCCACGGGGATGGAGAAGGCAAGGTCGGGGTTGTCCGCTATCATGGTGACGGCATCGCCGTTATAATAGGGCGCCATGGCCGCTTCCCCGCCGATCATTTTATCGAATACCTCATCGGCGACATAAGCCTGAATGACCTTTTTCTGCTCCTTCAGCAGCACCACGGCCTTATCCACCTGCTCGGTGCTTTCGGCATTAAGGGGCAGCCCCAAATAGGCAAAGGTGATGCCGAAGGCGTCCTTGGAGTTATTAATCATCAGGATATTATCCATATAGGCTTCGCTCCACAGGGCGCCCCAGCTGGCCACCACCGCTTCGTCCTCTACCATTTTGGTATTGTAGATGAGCCCCAGCACGCCCCAGGTATAGGGCACCGAATACTCATTGGTGGGGTCGTAGGACTGGTAAAGGTACTTTTCATCGATGTTTTTCAGGTTGGGGATATTGGACATATCCGGCTTTTGCAGCATCCCTTCGGCGATCATACGGGAGATCATGTAGTCGGAGGGAACGACGATATCATAGACGGCGCCGCCGGTTTTCAGCTTGGCGTACATCGATTCATTGGTATCGTAGTTGGAATAAATGACCTTGATGCCGGTGACCTCCTCAAAGGCCTTGTTGACATCCAGCCCGCCATCGGCACCGTCGGAGATATACTCGCCGCAATTGTAGACGCTGATGGAATAGCCCTTATCCCTGTAGCGGCCGTAGTACTCCATATCTAGAGCTGAGGTATCAATGCCGGTTTCCGCTGCCAAAGCGGTAACGGGAAGCAGAAGGACAACCATCATCAGCGCCAAAAGGAGGGAAAGGATACGCTTTTTCATGCCGCAGGTTCCTCCTTTCGCATCATCTGCTTTTCCTTGCGGGCAGAGTAATAGTTGCTGAGAAGCAGCAGCGCCAGCACCACCACAAAAATGATGGCGGTAAGGGCATTGATCTCCGGGCTGACACGCTTGCGGACCATCGAAAAGATGGTGACGGGCAGAGTCTGCGAGGAGGCGCTGGACACAAAGTAGCTGATGACGAAGTCATCCAGCGAGTAGGTGAACGCCATGAGGAAGCCGGATACCATGCCGGGCATGATCTCCGGGATGACGACCTTATAGAAGGCCAGCTTGGGGCTGCAGCCCAGATCCTGCGCAGCCTCGAAGGTGAAGCGATCCATCTGACGGAGCTTCGGGAGGACATTGAGGATGACATAGGGCGTGCAGAAGGTGACATGCGCGATGATGAGCGTCACGAAGCCGAGCTGCATTTCCGGCAGCTGAAGGAACGAAAGTGCGGTGCCGCCGATCCAGTTATTGAACTTCTGGATGCCATTGCCGAAGGAAACGAACAAAAGCAGCATGGAAACACCGGTAACGATCTCAGGATTAAGAATGGGCAGATAGGTGATGTTCATCACCAGTGATTTGAACCACTTACGGCGCATGGCATAGATGCCGACCGCCGCCATGGTGCCCAGCACCAGCGCGATGACAGACGCAGCCAGCGCGATGATCAAGGTATTGCGCAGCGAGGAGAGGATCAGCTCATTGTGGAACAGCTCCTTATACCAATGGAAGGAGAAGCCGGTCCAGCTGGCGCGGGATTTGGATTCATTGAAGCTGAACGCAATGAGTACGATGATGGGCAGATACAGGAAGATGAATACCAGACGGGTATAAAGCTTGGCATACCATTTCATATGAGCATCCCTCCTCTGTCATCATTGTCCTCAAACTGGTTCATGAGGCTCATAACAAGCAGGATGAATACCATCAATACCAGCGAGATGGCGGAGCCGAGATTGGGATTGTAGGCATTGCCGAGGAACTGGGTCTCGATGAGGTCACCGACCATCATATTGGAGCCGCCGCCCAGCATACGGGAAATGATGAAGGTGGAAACAGACGGCACGAATACCATGGTGATGCCGGTGGTGATACCGGGCACCGAAAGGGGCAGCACCACACGGGTAAAGGTATTCCACGGGTTGGCGCCGAGGTCCCCGGCTGCTTCCAGCGTGTAGGGCTCTATTTTGGTCATGATGGAATAGAGCGGAATGACCATAAAGGGCAGGTAATTATACACCATGCCCAGCACCACGGCACCCTGGGTGTAGATCATCTTGAAGGGGCCGATGCCGAAGAACTCCAGGATGCTATTGATGACGCCGTTATTTTCCAGCAGGGTCATCCAGGCGTAGGTGCGCAGCAGGAAGTTGGTCCACATCGGCAGCATGACCAGCATAACCAGCGTGCGCTGATTATTGGCATTGTAGCGGCTCATGATAAAGCCGAGAGGATAGGCGATGACAAGGCAGATGGCAGTGGCCACCAGCGAAAGCCAGATGGAACGGACAAACACCGCGGTGTAATCCGAGACCTTGGCGACATTGGCGAAGGTGAACTGGCCATCACTGGTGGAAAGGCCGAACACCGCCACCAGAATGAGCGGTACGACGACAAAAATCACCGACCAAACAATATAGGGGACGGAAGAAAAGCGAAATTTCATGGCTTTATTCCTCCGTGCGCTTCATGATATGAATATCCATAGGCGCGACATCCATGCCGATGAGGGTACCGGGCTCCACATACTGGGTGGTGTGGATCTTCCATTTATATCCCATGGCGTCTACCATGATCTCGTAGTGGACGCCCTTGAAGATGATGGATTCCACAATGCCGGAAATTTTGCCCTTATCGGCGGGAACGATCTTGAAGTCCTCCGGACGGACAACGACCTGTACCCGCTCCTTGGGCTCGAAGCCCTTATCGACACAGTCGAAATAGTCATTCGCAAATTCCACGAGAAAGTCCTTATGCATGATGCCATCGATGATATTGCTTTCACCGATGAAATCGGCCACGAAGGCATTGCAGGGCTCATTGTAGATATCCTGCGGGGTACCGATCTGAAGGATGTTGCCATCCCGCATGACGACGACGCGGTCGGACATGGTGAGCGCTTCTTCCTGATCGTGGGTGACATAGATGAAGGTGATCTCCAATGCCTGCTGGATGCGCTTTAGCTCGATCTGCATTTCCTTGCGGAGCTTGAGATCCAAAGCGCCGAGGGGTTCATCCAAAAGCAGGACCTTGGGACGGTTGACCAGCGCACGGGCGATGGCCACACGCTGCTGCTGACCGCCGGAAAGCTGGTTGACGTGACGCCTGTCGTAGCCGGAAAGACCGACCAGCTTGAGCATTTCCTTGACGCTCTGGCGGCGTTCCTTTTCCGGCACCTTGGCGATCTTCAGGCCGAATTCGACATTTTCGTACACATTGAGGTGCGGGAACAGCGCATACCGCTGGAATACCGTATTCACCTCACGCTTGTAGGGGGGCAGGTCATTGATGCGGACACCACCAAAAAAAACATCACCCTCCTTGGGTTGGATAAATCCGCCGATGATGCGCAAGGTAGTTGTCTTGCCACAACCGGACGGCCCAAGAAAAGTAATGAATTCCTTGTCCATGATGTCAAGGTCAATCCCCTTGAGGACCGGCTCGTCATCAAAATCGACTCTGATGCCGCGCAGGCTGATCAAAGCATTTTTGTTCATTTCAACATCCTCCTTTTGCGGTAAATCTGCAGGCCCTCACACCTGCCGCAGCCGCTATTGCACCGTCCCCGCAAAAGGTTTTTAGGATACCCCGAAGATTGGGGTTCTTTCAGATGGGCATATACGAGCCGCCTTTTTATTGAATTGAATGGTCAAAATGACAGATATCAATATATCATATTTTGTCGTAATGTCAATGCTAAATTTCAAGATTTATTAGAGTTTTTCAGAAAATTTCTGCGTCTTTTGGGCAGAGCTTATGATGAACTTTGAAATACTCCTGATTTCTCCGTTTTTCTCTAAATATCTTAAATTCATGTTTTGGGGGATTTTTCTCCCCGCAGCAGCGAAAAAAGCCAGGAAAGCTCCTCCCGCCGCAGTGCCCCGCAAAGCAGCAGCGCCGCCCCGTAGCAGGCCAGGTAGAGGACAACCAGCAACAGGAGAATAAGCGGCTGCCCGGTCCGGGACAACAGCCTACCGAAGATCAGGCGCAGCAGCCACCAGCCCCCGACTGCCGCTGCCGCCGTAAGCAGCCAGCAGAGCGGCTGGAGCCGGAACACCGTGACCCGGGTAAGCCGCGCGGCACTGAGGGCGAAATTGAGGAGCTCGGTGGCGGAGATGGAGAAAAGATAGCCGGCCACCCCATACCGGGGCAGCAGCAGCCAAACGAGCAGCAGGCCGGTGGCGGCATCGATGATATTGTACCGCATATTGGCGCGGTACTCCCCTACCCCCTTCAGCATGCCATCCACGAGGGTATCCATATACATGATAGGCACCAGCGGCGCCAAAAGGCGTATGTACTGCCCGGCGGCGGGCTCGGAATAGATGAGCTCGCCCAGGGGATGGGCGAAGAAAAAGCAGGCCCCAGCGACAGCCATCGAAAAGAAAAGCCCCAACCGGTAAAGGCGCTCCAGCATGTAGCCAAGACCCTGCAGCCGGCCCTGTACCTGGGCTTCGGTCAGCTCGGGAACGATGAGATCCGCAATGACGGCGATGAGCGCTGCCGGGAACAGCAAAATGGGCAGGGACATGCCTTGGATCACGCCATAGGCGGCCAGCGCCGCCTGAGCCCCGCCGCCAAAAAGGCGAAGCCCCCGCGGGACAAGCAAGTGCTGGGCGGTACTGAGCGCCGACCGGGCGTAGCTGCTGAGGGAAAGCGGCACCGTAATACGCAAAAGAGACGGCAGCATGGAGGTGCGGCAGCGCCCCTTCCGGCGAGGGAGGGAGGCAAGCAGCAAAAGCAGCAGCGCCAGGAAGGAAAAGACCTCCGAGGCGAGCATACCGAGAGTAAGGGCGCCGCAGGCGTACTCCAGGCCGTAGCCGCCCAGCCGCAGCAGCGCCAAAACGGTGCAGCCGATGCGGATGAACTGCTCCGAAAGCTGAACGAGGGACATTTTGACCGACTGGTGCATGGCAATGAAGTAGCCGCCCATGGCACCGGACGCAGCAACAAAGGGCAGGGCGAATGCCAGCACCCGCAGGGAGAGGATAATGCGGTCATCCCCAACCCAGGCGGCCGCCGCAGGCGCCAGATAATAGAGCAGCAGTAAGGCAGCCATGCCGAAAAAAGCGGCATATCCCATGGCGCAGCCGGTGGCCCGGCGGATGGCGGCGTCATCGCCGCGACCGGTCTGCTGGGCAATGAGCCGGGTGGCGGCCAGCCGCACACCGGAGACCGCCACGGTAGTGGCAAGGGTATAGACCGACATCACCAGCTGAAAAAGCCCAATGCCCGCAGCACCGATCTTGCCGGCGACATAGACCTGGAACACCAGGGCGATGGTGCGCATCAGCAGGCTGGTAGCAGTCATGGCGGAGGTATGCAAAAGGAGCTGTTTGGCACGGCGCATATGCGGCTCTCCCCTCCCCTTTTGCGGTATCTCCTTTTATCTTATGGATGGATGGCGGGAAATAGACGGGCGAGGCGCAGAAGGAAGGTGCGGCCGCAGGCCGTTTCGCCCCTTGGGGCGAAACACACGGGCAAAGCCTGTGGCGGCGGTGCGGAGCGCCGCCGGGCCTGCGGCCGTATCCAGTAAACGGCATAAATTCGGCCCAGGAAAAGGCGGTGGCAGCTACTTTGGCGCGCGAAGGGTGAAGCGATGGTGCAGCAACCCCAGCAGGGCCAGTGCACCCAGTGCTCCGCAAATAGGGTAAACAGTGCCGATGAGCTTCCCAAAGCCGAAAAGGCTGCACAGCCATGCAGGGATAGCCAACAGAAGGACAAAGCTGAAGCGGCGGTTCGCCATAGTGGAAAAGCGAACCATGCAGTAATGGCGGAGAGCAACGGCGCAAGAAAGCGCGGTACCGAGCATGGCACAGAGCAGCAGCACCCCATAGAGGTAGTACCAGCCCCCGCCCAGCGCACCGGCAGCGGCCAGCATGGGCAGCGGCGCCTCTACCACGGTGGGAAGCGTCTCCATGGTGAGGAATATGCCCAGCGCGATGGAAATGAGAATAATGCAGCCAAGCAGTACTCCCCACCAAACTGTGCGGCGGGAGCGCACCTCTTTCCCGACGGGGGCCAAAATACCGATGGAGGAAAAAAGATTATAACTGACAAAAGAGCAGGCGGCAATAGCCCAGTGGGAAAGCAGTGGGCTGACGGATGGGACTGCAGCAATGGTAAGCTGCCAGCCGCAGCGGCGCAGGGTAAGCGCGCTGACCAGCACCGAGCAGATAACCAGCAGCGGCACCACGGTGGAAAAGACATTTACCATGCCGGAGGTGCCGGTAAGGGAAAGCAGCGAAACCAAAAGGCAGAACGCCGCACTGCACCAAAGGGCGGAGGCACCCAGTATCTGCGCGAAAAGCGCCCCCACCCCGGCCGCCATGATGACCAATATCCCGAAGAGGAAAAATAGCTGCAGTAGCCCAACGGCATCCCGCAGGAGCGGGATAGGGCGGCGAATCACAAGGGCATCGGTTTGGTCACAGCCGGTGTGCTGCACCAGCCGCAGCAGCAATACCCCAAAGAAAAAGGAGAGTGCCACCGCCAGCAGCAGGCCCGCTATCCCCTGCCAACCAAAGCAGCCAAAAAACTGCCACAGCTCCTGGCCGGAGACATAGCCCGCCCCCAGGTAACAGCCCGCAAATGTAAAGCCCAGCCGCAGTGCACTCTCTTTCCGCTTCATCAAAAAAAGGACGCCCCCTATCGAGTCATGTACGGTGTGCGTCCTTTTCTTTCGTATTCATTTTGCTTTTTGTTCTATCCGCCAAAGCGTTCCACGGTGATATAGAAACGGCCCTTCTTGGAAAGGCCTCCGATCTCCCTTAGAATAAGCCTGCCCTGCCCGCGCACCGAAAGGATATCTCCTTCGGCAAGCTGTCGGTCAGGCTTCAGGCACTCGCAGCCATTCAGGCTGACCCGCCCGGCGGCGATGAGCTCCGCAGCTCTCCCCCGGCTGAGGGAAAAACCGCTGCCAAGAACGGCATCCAACCGCAGTGAAGCGACGGTATCCCGGATGGTCTTTCCATCGGCAGCTGGAATGCGCAGCTCCGAAAGGGGGATCTCCACCGGGTGCAGACCGGTGCGGCCGGCGCTCAGCCAGTTATCCCGCAGGAAGGGAATGCACTCCCGCAGGGCAATGACATCGCAGCCGTTTTCTCCCACTAAAAGGTCGCCCAGCACCTCCCTGCGGACACCCTGTGCCATCAAGCTGCCCAGGATGTCCCGATGGGTAAGCGCCGCGCCATGGCCCCAGCTGACCCGGATAGTTCCAAAGGGCAGCTCCTCTTCCGGGATGTTATCCGCATCCATATAGTCCGGTAGAAAGAGAAACAGGCAGCGCTCGGCATCGGGGTGGCCCCCCATTATCCTATGCGGGGGCGTGCCGCAGCAGACTATCACCTGCTGGGCAATGCCGCGTTGGTGCGGGGTGAGAAACATGGTATGGGTCAGGCGGTTCTGATGGGCGCACTGTTCCAGCTTATCCGCCACCTGGGCGGCGGTCATGCGGTCTTCGCCGGAAAATGCTCGGAGAAAATCTCGGTCTTTGGACATGGGAGGCTCCTTTGGAGGGTTTGATGGGGTGGGACGGCCCGCAGGGCAAACCGCCGCAGGCGGTTTCGACGGCGGAGCCGTCGGTTTCGGCAAAGCCGAACCGCCCTGCGGGCCGTATGCCTGCGGTTTTCAGGGGGCAGCGGGGAGAAAATGCCGCCTGTTTTCGTCTTGCATCTTACCATACAGCGGGGCAGAATGCAAGAAAGGCAGTGCCCCATCACGGAGAACTGCCTTTCTTGTATGGAAACTGTACCTGAGGATAGCAAATTTAGCTGAGGGTAGTGCCGGTGGCAAAGCTGGCCACGATGATGATAATGATGCTAATGGGGGCCAGGTACTTCACCAGGAAGCTGTACGCCTTCTTCAGACGGAAGGGCTTGCCGTCCAGCTCGATCTCGCGGATGGCGTTTTGGGGCTTCCAGGCCCAACCGACAAACAGGCAGGAACCCAGTGCGCACACAGGAATCATCAGACGGTCGGTGAGGAACTCCATAAAGTCACCGAAGATGGGGGTGGTAAGACCATTCTTGAAGTCGAACCAGATACCCTTGATATCAAAGGCGGCCTGAGAGCAGGTATAAATGGTACCAAGGAGGAACATCACCACGCATAGAATGATGGTAGTGGGGGTGCGTTTCCATCCAAAGCGCTCAGTAGCGAAGGCAACAACGCCCTCCACTAGGGAAATGCAGGAGGTGAGCGCCGCGAACAGCAGCAGCATGTAGAACAGGATGCCGAAGAACTGACCGCCGGGCATCTGCTGGAACACACCGGCCAGCGAAGAGAACGCAAAGCCTGCGCCCTTGCCAACACCTTCCGCGCCGAGGGTAGCAAATACGGCGGGAACAATGATAAAGCCGGCGATAAGAGCTACCAAGGTATCCATACCGCAGATGATAGCGGCGTTTTTGGCGAGGTTTTCTTCCTTTTTAACATAGGAGCCGTAGGTAACCATAATAGCCATACCAAGGCTGAGTGAGAAGAACGCCTGCCCCAGGGCCGAAAGCACGGTGCTGAAGGTGACTTTGCTCCAATCCGGAATCAGCATATATTGCAGGCCTTCCCCGGCGCCGGGCATGGTAAGCGCCCGGATAAGCAGAATAATGAGGATGACAAACAGCGCCGGCATACCGATCTTATTAAAGCGCTCAATGCCGGATTCCACGCCCTTGACGATGATGAAGCAGGTAATGCCCATAAAGATACCCGCGAAGATAACTGCAGTCAGTGGGAACCATGTTTCCCCGGTGACGGCATTGTAGCCCAGCAGCGCATAGAAATATCCCAGCGGATCGGCGTAAACCTTGGTGGGCTCGGTGGCGTAGCTGGCCACATAGCGCAGCACCCAGCCGCCTACATGGCAGTAGTAGCTGGTAATGATAAACGCCACGATAACGCCGAACCAGCCGACCCACTTGTAGCCAGGGTGGCCCAGCTTGCCGTAGCTATCGATGGCATTGGCCTGCGCGCCGCGGCCGATGGTCAGTTCCGAGAGCATGACCGGGATGCCAATGAGGAGTACGATAGCAAGGTAGATGAGGATGTACGCTCCGCCGCCGCCTTCGTAGGCCTTGCCGGGGAACTTCCAGATGTTTCCGAGGCCGACGGCCGAACCGGCTGCCGCCAGAATAAAGCCGATCTTGCTGCCCCATTGGGCTCTTTTAGGTTCCATAGTCATTTTCTCCTTTTCTATGCACACTGTGGTAATTGTTCCAATCATAATACAATTTTTAATGGATAGCAACAAAAATTTTAATGGATTGTGAAATTCCGTCGTTTGTGCTAAAAAACGGAGCTTTAATGGGTATTATTGTGCATGTTAACGGTGTTTTCTGCGCCGCTATTATACATATTGCATAAATTCAATTTATCAATTTTATTATAATAATTAAAATTTATAATTATTTATGGCAGCAAAAAGCACCGACTGGAACCGGTGCTTTGATTTTTTAGGCATGGTAGAGCTTCTTGGTCTGGTATTTCGGCTCACAGGTCAGGTTGACCCCCAGCTTGTGATAAACATTCTCATCCACGCGGGAAAGAATCACACTGGCATGGGCCTCACACCCGCGCAGCTTACTCAGCTGCTGCATGGCCAGTGCTGCAGTGGGGTTGGTAGCGGCGCATATGGACAGTGCGATAAGGATCTCATCGGAATGCAGGCGAGGATTGTGGTTGCCAAGGTAATCCACCTTTAGGCGCTGGATAGGCTCGATAATGATAGGCGACAGCAGGTGCATCTCATCATTGATGCCGCCCAGCTCCTTCAAGGCGTTGAGCATGAGCGCGGCGGAAGGCCCCAAGAGAGAGCTGGTCTTCCCGGTGACGATGCGGCCATCGGGCAGCTCCAGCGCCATCGCGGGTTGGCCGGTCTCCTCCGCTTTGGCGCAGGCGGCGGCCACCACGGGACGGTCGGCGGACGATACATTCAGCTGGTTCATGATGAGCTCCTGCTTGTGGATCTCAGCAGGCTCGCTGAGCCCCTGACGCACCAGGCAGGCGGTGGCATAGTACCGGCGGATGACCTCCTGCTCGGAAGCACGACGGCAGGCATCGTCATCTATGATGCAGTTGCCCGCCATATTGACGCCCATATCGGTCGGACTTTTGTAGGGAGAGGAGCCGTAAATGCGCTGGAAAATGGCATTGAGCACCGGGAAGATCTCGATATCACGGTTGTAATTGACGGTGGTGACACCGTAGGCTTCCAAGTGGAAAGGATCAATCATATTGACATCGTTGAGGTCGGTGGTGGCGGCCTCATACGCCAGGTTGACAGGGTGCTTGAGGGGGAGGTTCCAAATGGGAAAGGTCTCAAATTTGGCATATCCGGCCTTGACCCCTCGCTTATTTTCGTGGAAGAGCTGAGAAAGACAGGTGGCCATTTTGCCACTGCCGGGGCCGGGGGCGGTGACTACCACCAGCGGGCGGGTGGTTTCGATGTATTCATTCTTACCAAAGCCATCATCGCTGACGATGAGCGGGACATTGGAGGGATAATCGGGGATGATATAGTGGCGGTAGACCTTGACCCCCAGGGTCTCCAGGCGCTTCTGGAAGGCATCGGCGGCTGGCTGGGCATGGTAATGGGTGATGCAGACGCTGCCCACATACAGGCCGATCCCACGGAAGGCATCGATGAGGCGCAGGACATCCAGATCGTAGGTGATACCCAGATCGCCGCGGCGCTTGTTCTTTTCGATGGCATCAGCGCTGATGACAATGACGATCTCCGCGGAGTCCTTCATCTGCAGCAGCATTTTCACCTTGCTATCCGGCGCAAACCCCGGCAGCACGCGGGAAGCGTGGTAATCATCAAAGAGCTTACCGCCGAATTCCAGGTACAGCTTACCGCCAAACTGACCGATGCGCTCCCGGATCTTATCCGACTGCATTTGCAGGTATTTTTCATTATCAAAGCCGATTTTGAACATGATTTCCTCCTCGTATTATCCTCTGTCACTGCGTTTTTATCGGGGGCTGCCGCCCATCGCCGGCAAAAATAAAAAAGCGCCTTTTACGAGGCGCTTCTTTTGTTCCCCCTTTGGGGGAGCCCTTACGATTATATCATTAGTGGGCGGGACATGGCAAGTGGAATCGCGTATAATTTATCCCGAAAATTTTAGCGAATAGCGCCAAAATCCATTACTGCGGCCGTTTTTGTCGGCCGGAGATGATGACGCCGCCAATGATAAGCAGCGCCCCCACAATGGCCGTCCAGCTCATGGGTTCCCCCAGCAGGAAGTGGGAGACCACTATAGTGATAAAGGGCTGGAGATAGATATAGTTATTGGCGTGAACGACTCCCAGCCGGTCGATGACAACATTCCACACGGCAAAGCAGACGGCACTGCCCAGCACCGCCAAGAACAGGATGCAGAACAGCGGCTTTGGCTGTGCCAGCGGGGTAAAGTCGATCGAAAGCTCCCCGCGGGCAGCCAGCAGCGGCACCGAGGTAACCGCGCCGTACAGGATGACCCGGCGGGCCAGCAGCGTGCTGTCCACCCGGCCGGAAAGCCGCTTGATAAGGACTGAATAGCAGGCCCAGCTGGCTGCCGCCAAAAAGGCCAGCAGATCGCCTACCGGGCTGAGCTTGAGCACCAGCGCGCCGTTGAGCACCACCAGCACCACACCACTCATGGCCACGGCAAAGCCGACCCAAACGGTGGTGTGGAGCTTTTCATCCCTGGTAAAAAAGTGCGCCAGGATGGAGGTAAGGATGGGCGCCATCGCCACAATGATGCTGACATTGGCGGCAAAGGTGTGCTTCAGGGCGGTGTTTTCGGTAAAGAAATAGAGCGTGCCGCCCAAAATGCCCAATAGCAGGAAGGTCAGCTCTCCCCTGCTCTGCCACGGCAGCGGCCGAGGGCGCAGCAACCACAGCACAAAGTAGGCAATGACAAAGCGCATGAACATCACCTGCGCCGGGCTGTAATAGGCAAGGAGCTCCTTGCTGCAAACAAAGGTGGTAGCCCAAATGGCAGAAACCATCAGCGCCATCAGGTGGGCAAGCAGACGGGAATGGGACTGGGAAGCGGAAACAGTAGGGGGATTTGCTTTGGGGTTCATAGGGGTAATGTGCATCTCCTTAAGGGTTGCCCTGCGGCCAAATGACCGAAAGGGCGCTGGTTGTGGGGTCATAGTCCTCCTGCAGGCGCTGCTCCAGCTCCTCCACGGTGGTGGAACGCAGGATCTCCAGGGGGTAGTAGATATCTTTCATGCCGGAAAAATGGGCGGCGGCCATCAGGCCGGCAATGGATTCCGCACGGCCGTAAAGGCCGATGGTCCTGCCGTAATTGGCACGGCGGCAGCGGGCAAAATCCTGCGGTGGGATGCCCTGCCGCTGCAGGGTGGTCACCCGCTCACACAGGGCTTCATAGACAGCCTGCGGCTGACGGCTTTCGCCGTCAAACATCGCACAGATAAAGTCGCGTCCCGCCATCACCTCGCTGCCAAAGGTAGCGTTGATCTCGCCCGCCTCGTACAAACGGCGGTACAGGTCAGTCGTTTCGCCGCAGATGAGGTCAAGCAGCAGTTCATCCAGCAGGCGATGGCGCATATTTTCCTTTTCGCCGCCCGCCGCCTTAAAACCGACCTGGAACATCGGCGCAGCAATGGGCATTTTCTGCTCGCAGTAGTGCTCCCGCACCGTTCTTGGCTCCCGGATGGTAAGCGGGTTGGCCGCGGTCTTCGCTGTGGGGAAGTATTTTTCCGCCAGTTCCAGCACCGCGTCCTCCTCAAAGCACCCGGCAACCGAAAGTACCATATTGCCTGGGCAATAAAAACGCTCGTAGCAGCGGCGCAGCAGGGCGGCATCTATGCGGGCGATGGATTCCTCCGTCCCGGCAATATCCTCCCGGATGGGATGAACATGGTACATGGCCTGCAAAAGGTTCGCCGTGACCATCCACTCGGGGCTGTCGCGGTACATGCGCAGCTCCTCGGCAATGATCCCTCTTTCCCGGCGGACGGAAGGCCCGGTAAAATAGGGCGTCGCTACAAAGTCCAGCAGCACCTCCAGCGCCTTGGAAAAGTTTTCGGTACAGCTAAAGTAGTAGGCCGTCTTATCAAAGCTGGTAAAGGCATTGGCGGAAGCGCCCAGCGCGTCAAAGCGCTGCATGGCGTCTCCGTAGGGGCAGTCGAACATCTTGTGTTCCAGGTAGTGGGCCACCCCGGCGGGCAGCGATACCTCCCGGCCCCGCACCCGGTAGCCGATGTCTATGGAGCCCACCCCGACGGTGAGCATGGCATACGCCGTTACAAAGCCGGGCATCCGGCACATCTGCACGGTAAGGCCGCTGGGCAGCACCATGGTGCGGGTGCTTTGTCCCAGCAGCTCGGAGGTATGGCGTTCATCAATCCTCATCGCACCCATCCTCCTTCCCTACAGCCTGCAAAAAGAACACGGTATCCAGTGTAAGCGCTGCCGCGGCGGCCGCCACCTCTTCCGCGGTGATGGAGGCGATCTCCTCCATATCCTGCTGCGGCGTGATGGGATCCCCCTGCAAAAGCCCGCTGAGATACCAGCCCTCGGTGCGGGCCAGGCTATCCCCAATGGAGCAAAGCGAGCTTTGGAACGCCAGCTTGATGTGAGAAAGCTCCTGCGGGGTGATATGCCCGGCGGCCAGGTCGGCTATCTCGGCCAGGATGGCGCTTTGCAGCCGCTCCCGGTTGGCCTCCTCCAGGCCGCATTCAATAAGCAGTATGCCGGTAAGCAGGTTGACCCGCGCGCCGCAGTAATAGCAGCAGCCCAGCCTTTCCCGTACATTGGTAAAAAGCCGGGAGCCGGTGCTGCCGCCCAGCAGGGCGGTCATCACGCGCAGGGCGGTACGGGCCCGGCGCTGCTGTGGCAGGCCGGTGCGGAAGCCCAGCACCAATTTACTTTGGCTCATGGGCAGCTGCTCGGCCAGCTCCGTTACCCGTTCCGCCCGTAGGGGGAGCCGCTGCGGAGTAGGACAAAGCGATGCGCGCTCCACCCCGTCAAACAGTTTGGTAAATACCTCCTCGGCATAGTCCGGGCTGCCGCACCCGCTAAAGAAGATCTCTATGCGGGCCGTGCGGATCAGCTCCCGGTAGCGGTCATAGGCCTCCTTCGGTGTGGCAGAAAGCGTCTCCTGAACCGTACCGTAGCGGGGCAGCGCAAACCGACAGCCCCGGCCCATCTCAGCCGTGCAGCGCTGGGCCGCGTAGCTGCGTTTATCGTTGATCTCCGCCTCAATGGTATCAATAAGGTACTGCTGCTCCAGCCGGAAGGCCTCCTCCGGGAAGGCATCGCCCTCCACCTTCGGCTCCAGCAGTATTTCTCCCAGCAGCTCGGCGCAGCCCCGGCTGATGCTCTCCCCCTCCAGTGCAAAGCGGTCATCCGCCCCGGCAATGGAGAAGGTGAGCAGTTGGTTTTCACCATGGCGGGAAACATCGGTATCCAGCACTGCCCCGTAGAGGTCCGCCAAGCGGCATTCCAGCTCGGTCATATCCCGGCAGCGGCGGCTGCCCATACGCAGCAGGTATGCCGCCAGCACCGCCGCGGAGGTCTTCCCCTCCGCCAGCGGTGTAATAATAGTGACTGATATGCTGTTGTGGTAGAATTTAGGGTCGTGAATGCGGGAAAACCATACGCCATCGGCGATGGCGCGGCGCTGCAGGGGTCCTGTCATATGTATCTCCTGGGGGTGAAATTTTATCAAAGGCCTGTCCCATCAAAGGGCGGGGTGTAGGCGGCATCGGCGGAAGAACGCTGCTGGGTATAGCCCAAAAAGCCCAGCTCCTCCGCCCGCTCGCAGGCCTTGCGGTATTCGTAGGTAAAAATGGGGCGCTGCAATTCCCGGATGGCAATACCGGCAGGCGGAGTATACTGGCTCATCAAGCTCAGCCGGATATCCTCCGGAGAGAAATTATCCGCCAGCCAGTTCAGTAGCCTTAGGCTGTCCTTATGGGCTCCCGGCAGCACCAGGTGCCGCACCACCATACCGCTTTGCAGCATGCCGTTTTCATCAAAGCGCACCGGCCCCACCTGCCGGAACATCTCCCGCAGGGCCTGGGCCGCCACGGCAAAATAATCCGGCGCAGCAGAATACCGGGCGGAAAGCGCGCTGTCGTAATATTTCAGGTCGGGCAGGTAGATCTGCACCCTGCCCTCCAGCAGCCGCAGCATTTCCACCCGCTCGTACCCGCCGGTATTATACAGTACCGGGATCGCCAAGCGTTCGCCGCACAGGTTCAGCGCTTCCAGTATCCACGGCAGATACTGCGTGGGGGTAACCAAATTGATATTGTACGCCCCCTGCGCCTGCAATGCAAGAAAAACTTCCGCCAGCCGTTCGGTGGTGATCTCTTTCCCCTCGCCCCCGTGACTGATGACGCCGTTCTGACAAAAAACACAGCCCAGCGTACATCCGCAGAAAAACACCGTCCCGGAGCCCCGTTCGGGGTCCTCCCCGCTGATGCAGGGCTCCTCCCACCGGTGGAGAGCGGCCCGGGCGGCGCGCAGGGTATTCCCCGCCCCGCAGCGGCCAGTTTGGGTACGGCGGTCCGCCCCGCAGCGGCGGGGACATAGTTCGCAATGTTCGGGGATTAGTACCGCCATACACTTTACCGCCTTTCAGCACGATGCCGCAGGCAGTCCTGCGGCATCGTGAAATTTAAGATAATAAATTTATTTTGCGATGATGCCATCAAATGCCGCCCAGGGCAGCACACTGTAACCATCGCACACCGTCTCCCGGCTGATGCCGCGGAGATTCTTCAGCAGCTCGGCAAAGTTGCCGCTGATCATGGTTTCGGTCACGGCGCCGGCCAGCTTGCCGTCTTTAATGAGGAAGCTGTTCTTGGCCACGCCGTTAAAGTCGCCGCTGGCGCCGGGCTGGCCGCCGGAGAAGCGGTTGATAAGAATGCCATTTTTGATCCCGGCAATGATCTCCTCCAAACTCTGCTCGCCAGGATGCAGGAAGTAGGCGCCGCTCTGGTTGGCAGCGCGTTTCTGGCCGGTCTTGCGTGCCGCGTATTCGGAAAGGCAGAAGCTCTCCAGCACGCCATCCCGCAGAATAACGCTGTTTTCGCTCTTATAGCCATTGCTGTCAAAGCGTTCACCGCAGACGATGCGCTCATCCAGCGGCCTTGTTTCCAGCGTAATGCCGCTGGAGGCGACCTTTTGGCCCAGCTTATCCTTCCAGATACTCGTATCACTGATGAGGGCATAATCCCCAGCATAGCAGCCCAGCGCGGTGCCCAGGAATTCTCCCATAAAAGCCGGGCTCACCAGCAGCGTCCCCTCAAATTTCTCCGGAATGGGCGCGGCGGTCAGGTCAGCCTCGGCATCCCGCAGCAGGCGGCGCATCATGCCGGTCTCCATCAGGGGTTGGTCCAGCCGGTCGGTCAGGTAGCCGGTGCCGTTAAAGGAACCCGCCTTCTCCCCCTCGTGGGCGGAGAACATGGTGCTGATGATATACCCGCCGTTCTGGTAGCGCATCTCCACACCGTTGGTGTTCATCAGCAGGATGTCGTCGTGGTCATATTTCGCGATGAGCTGTTCCATATTGATCTTGGGATACTCGGTGTGCAGGGTATCCATGTACTCCTGCAGCCGGTCAAAGAGCTTATCCCGGTCGGGGGTAAGCACCCCGGCGGTGAAGCTCATATTCTCTGCCTTGGGCGCGATGGATTCAGCCTCATCGGGCTGGGCCGCCATCACCGCCGCCATGCAGTCCTTTACCGCGGCGTCTATGGCTTCCTTTTCGCAGGAATTGGTGTGAATATTGCCGGTTTTCTGCTCTTTGATAGCCTTAAGTGAAAGCCCGCTCTTAAAGCCGGAGCGCATCAGGCTGAATTCCCCGCCATCAATGTTCAGTTCGTCTATCTTGCCGCTGGTCACAATCACGGCGGCGTCATCGGCGCCGGCCTCATGCAGCTGTTCCAGCGCGTAGCTGGCTGCGTCCTTCAAATTCATCATGCTGCTTCCCTCACTTTCCCGCTACATTCACTTTGCACTTTACGGCCGGGCCGCCCATGCCCACCGGCATCGGCTGCTTTTTGCCGCAGGTACCGCTGCAGCTCCACACCATGTCGTCGCTCAGCATATCCACGGTTTGCAGCATCTGGAACGCCACCCCGGAAATGGTGGTATCCCGCACCGCGCGGCCCAGCTTGCCGTTCTTGATCTCATACCCCATCATAATGCCAAACATGAACTCGCCGGTGGTATCGGACTGGCCGTTATTGGTCTGGGTAAAGTAGTACCCGTCATCAATGGCGGCGATCATATCCTCCAGCTTGTCCTTGCCGGGCAGGATGGCGGTGTTTCTCATACGGATCAGCGGCTCATCGCTGTACGCATAGCCGCGGGCATTGCCGTGCGGCTCCATGCCAAAGTGCTGGGCAGTCTCACGGCTGTTCATGTAGCCCACCAGGATGCCGTCCTTGATGAGGACTTCATCAGAAGCGGGCGTGCCCTCATCATCTACATACACCGGCAGCGGGGCACGGCTGCCGTTGGGCAGGGTGTGGGCAAAATCCACCAGCGTGACGAGGTCGGTGGCGACCCGCTTGCCCAGGTTGTGCGCAGCCACCGAGCCGCCCAGCACCAGGTCGGCCTCTACGGTGTGGCCCACAGCCTCATGCGCCAAAATACCGGCCAGCGCCGGAGCCAGCACAACATCCTTCAGCCCCGCGTTGGTAAAGACGCCCTCGCGCTTCTTCATCAGCAGCTCCACCTGCTCGTCCAGCTTTTCGTAGTACTCGCTGGGGTCGGTAAAGTGGTCGGTAAGGACGCCCTCGCCGCCGCCCAGCACATCAAAGATCTCAACCGGCATCCCATCGGGCGCGTCAGCGGTAAGCTGCACGACCAGATGGGTACGGGGCCGCACGCTGTGGCTGTTGGTGCCGTCGCTGACAGTCAGCAGCTTCTCCATGCAGTCATGGCGCAGCAGCACCCGGCGGCTTAACAGATTGGGGTACTTCTGCTTCAGGTAATCATCCGCCGCCCGTACAAACTCGATGTAGTCCTTCTGCGGCACCTCAATATATTCCTTATCTTTCGCCACCATGCCGCTGGGCAGCACCGGCAGCGCGGGACGGTTCTTCTTCACGCGGGCATCCAGGAAAAGCGCGTTCTCCTCGGCGGCCTTCAGCACACGGCGCACACTCTCCTCTTCGTATTCCACGGCGCTGGCAAAGCCATAAACGCCATTGCGGTACACCCGGGCGGAAACACCGCCCTGCTGGGCGCGGGCATTGCTTTGCAGGTCGCCGTTCAGCATGGCTACCGCGTGGCTGGTGCTGATCTGCGCGCGCAGCTCCACATGGCCGTGCAGCTGCGGTGCAAAGGATGAAAGATAGTCTTTCAGCATATCGGTTCCTCCATATCTAATATCGTTCCGCCGCCGATGACCGACCCGTCGCGGTAGAAAACCACCGCCTGGCCGGGCGCCGGGGCGCGTTGTGCTTCCATAAAGTCCACCCGAACGGTACCGGGGATGGGGCTGGGGCTGATAACCGCCGCGGCCGCCCGGTGGGCATATCTTATCTTCGCTTCCACTTCCAGCGGTCCGTGCAGGTCCTCTATGGCGATCCAGTTGAGGTCATCAGCAAAGATGGTCCTGCGAAACAGCCGGCTTTCCTCGGTGGTCAGCTCCACGGTGTTTTCCGCCGCGTTAATGCGCCGCACAAAGGCATGGCACCCCAGCGAGATGCCCAGCCCCTTGCGCTGACCGATGGTATAGTGAGTAATGCCTTTATTGGGCCCCAGCACAGTGCCGTCCTCCGCCACAAACTGTCCGGCGGGCAGCTCCTGTCCTGTCCAGCGCCGCAGGAAGGCATTATAGTCCCCATCCGGCACAAAGCAGATATCCTGGCTGTCCGGCTTTTTTGCCACCACCAGCCCGCTTTCCTCCGCTATGGCGCGTATCTCTGGCTTGGAGTACTCCCCCAGCGGCAACCGCAGCATGGCCAGTTGCTCCTGCGTCAGGTTATACAGCACATAGCTTTGGTCCTTTTCGGGATGAATGGCTCTTTTCAGCTCCCAGCGGCCGGTCGCTTCATTGTAGCCGCAGCAGGCATAGTGCCCGGTCGCCATCAGGTCAAAGCCCAGCTCCCGGAGCTTATGGGAAAAGGCCCCAAATTTAATATATCGGTTGCAGCTGATGCAGGGGTTCGGCGTGCGCCCGCGCAGGTATTCCTCCGCAAAGGGCCCTACCACCTCCTGCCGGAACAGGTCTTTATAATTCAGCACATAGTGCGGAATGCCCAGCTGCTGGCACACATAGGCCGCGTCCCGCACATCGTCGGCGCTGCAGCAGCCGGATTCCAGCGTGGGGTCGTCCCACAGCTTAAAGGTCACACCAGTCACCTCATATCCCTGCTTTTTCAGCAGGTACGCCGCCACCGAGCTATCCACTCCGCCGCTCATGCCTACCATGATCTTCCGGGCCATCGGTGTTCCCTCCTTTTCGGTAAAATAAAGTTTTGTCTTATGCCGGGCGTCTCCGGTGGAAACGCTCCGCGATGGCCACCACCACATGGCCCAGCTCCTTCACCCGCAGCAGCAGGCAGGCGATAAAGTAAACGATCATCGCCACTACGATCGCTGCCAGCAGGCTCACCAGCAGCGAGGTCGTCTTGGTAGAAAACCAGTGGTAGAAAGGCAGCGTCGCCGCGGTCATGGCCCCGGCCGCTATTATCATCTTCAGGTAGGTCCCCGCCAGGTACCGGTAGCCCATATGCCCCATCTTGCGCTGCAGCTGAATAATCAGCAGCACGGTGGTAATAAAGCTGGAAAGCGCCGTCGCCAGCGCCAGCCCCTTGTGCTCCATCGTCCGCATCAGCAGCAGATTAATGACGATATTAAGCACGATCGCCAGCAGCGAATTGATGGTCGGCGTCTTGGTATCCTGCAGGGCGTAGTACACATTGATGGTCACTTCCTTGATGCTGTAAAAGAGCAGCCCCAGCGAGTAGAAAAACACAACCTCCCCGGTGCGCTGCACATCAAATTCGGTAAACTCCCCGCGGAAAAACAGCAGCTGCACAAATTCCTTGGAGAACATCATCATGCCCGCCGAAATGGGGATGACAAACAGCCCGATAATGCCGCAGCTGGAGCGGTAGGTGTGCTTCAGCTGCCGGGTATCGCTGGCGGCGGAAAGGCGGGAGAGCTGCGGGAACAGCGCGGTGGTGATAGAGACCACAAACACCGAGGTCACAAACCCGGTGATGCGGTTGCCGTAATTCAGCACCGAGACCACGCCCTCCGAAAGCAGCGAGGCGATGCTCTTATCAATGATGATATTGATGGAATTGATAGTCTTGCCCAGGAAGATAGGCAGAACCATCACCAGGAATTTACGGATATTATGGTTGCGGAAGGCGATATCCGGGTGGTAGCAGAACTGCCGCCGCAGCGCCACCAGCAGCACCAGCAGGAACTCCCCTGCGTAGCCGATGACAACGCCCCAGCCCAGCATATCGTAGTTCTCTCCGGAAAGGAGAATGGTGGCGATGACCGCGATGTTCAGCGGCACGCTCACCATGCCAACGGTAAAGAAGCAGCCCTTCATCTGCAGGAAGCCCTGCAAAATATAGCCGACCCCCAGGAACACCAGCGAGGCGATCATGATGGAGGAAAGGTTCACCGTCAGGTCCAGCTGCACGCCCTCAAAGCCCAGCGCGAACAGCCGCACAATGGGATACCGCAGCGCCAGAAACACAGCGATAAAGCCCACCGAGAGCAAAAACGACATGGTGATCACCTGGTCGTGGAACGGCTTTTCCTCACCGGGGCGGTTCTGCTGCAGGTCGGTATAAACGCTGATATAGCTGGTCAGCATAGCGGTACCCAGCCCGGAAAAGAGAATGGTGGGCAGGGTGAACGCCACCACATAGGCGTCACTTACATTGCTGGCACCGTAAGAAAAGGCCAGCGAAAGCTCCCGGCAGAAGCCGAGCACCTTGGCCAGTATCGTGGTCAGCACCATGATGATGGCATGGACAGCGGTCTTGTTCATTTACTCATAGCTCCGTTACGAAATGTGATAAACGCCGCCTTACTGCAGCTTGCCAAAATTACTGAACGGGAAAAGGGTGAAGATCGCCCGTCCCTGGATGGACTCGCCAGAAACATAGGGGTTCTGCCAGTAACGGCTATCCATGGAATTGGCCCGGTTATCGCCCATAAAGAGGTAATACCCCTCTGGGACATCAAACTCACTGGGAATGGCATACTGGTACACCACATAGCTTTCCTGCTGCACTTCCCCATTAATGGTCACAGTGCCGTTTTCATCGATCTCCACATGGTCGCCCGGCAGCCCGATGAGCCGCTTGATGAGTGTGGTGCCGGCCAGCTCCGGGGTCTCCGCCGTAAAGACGATGATATCCCCGCGCTCCAGCTTTTCCAGGTCATGCACCCGCAGCGCGAAAAGCGCGCTGTGCTCGGCAATGGTCGGCTCCATGCTGCCCGTGGGCACAATCGGCACAAAGAACACAAATTTCACGATCAAAAACAGTGCCAAAATCTCCAGCCCAAAGGGCAGGATCCACTCCTTATACAGCCGCTTAAAGGTCATGGGCTGCTTTTCTTTCTTTGGGGTATTTTCAGGTTTTTTTTCGCCGGCGGCAGGGGCGGTATTCTCCGGCTGGCCGGCATTCTCTATGATATCGGTCATGCTATATCCTCACAGTGTTTCTTTACTTCAGTATTTTCTTCAGGAAGCTCTCTCCGGCGATCTCCGCCTTGACGCCCAGGTATTCCGCCACGGTGGCGGCCAGGTCGGCATAGGTGCTCCGGGTACCAATATTGACTCCCGGCTTCACTTTTGCGCCGTAGGCCAGCATGGGCACATGCTCCCGGGAATGATCGGTGCTGGGAGTGGAAGGATCGCAGCCGTGGTCTGCCGTGATGAACAGCAGGTCATCGGGCCGCAGCAGCGGCAGCAGCTCCCGCAGCTGCACATCAAATTCCGTCAGCGCGTTGGCATAGCCGTCCACATCATTGCGGTGGCCGTACAGCATATCAAAGTCCACCAGGTTCACAAAGCACAGTCCGTTAAAATCCTTCGCGGCATAGTCCAGGGTGTGGTTCATGCCGTCGGTGTTGCTCTTGTTGCGCACCATCTCGGTAATGCCCTGCCCGGCAAAGATATCATAGATCTTGCCGACACCAATGGAAGCCAGTCCCGCCGCCTGGATGTAATCCAGCAGCGTTTTCTTCGGCGGCTTCAGCGAAAAATCATGCCGGTTGCTGGTGCGGGTGTAGTTGGGGTATTCCCCCACATACGGCCGCGCAATGACCCGTCCGACCCCCAGCTCAGGCCCCTGCAGCATTTCCCGCGCCTCTTCGCAGATATGATAAAGCTCCTCCACCGGCACATCGGCCTCGTTGGCCGCGATTTGGAACACACTGTCCGCCGAGGTATAGCAGATCAGCCCGCCGGTTTCCTTCTGCTCCCGGCCGTAGTCCTTTATCACCTCGGTCCCGGAATAGGGCTTATTGCACAGCACCTTACGCCCGGTCTTTTCCTCAAAGGCCTTGATAAAGCTCTCCGGGAAACCATCGGGGAAGGTCGGCATCGGCTGGGGCGAAATAACTCCCGCCAGCTCCCAGTGTCCGATGGTGGTATCCTTGCCGCGGCTCTTTTCCGCCATGCGGCCGTAGGCGCCCACCGGGGCCGCCACCGGGGTACCGCAGCCCACCTCATCAATATTAAAGATGCCCATTTTCGTCAGCATCGGGATATCCAGCTTGGAGGAAGTGGTGCAGGCACGCAGGGTATTGCTGCCCGCATCGCCAAAGTCTGCGCTATCCGGCATTTCGCCGCAGCCGCAGCTATCCAGCACAATGAGAAAAATGCGCTTTTCCATAGTCTATACTCCTTGCTCCCCACGCCGCAGCGCGGGGTTATATTTCGGGAGAATTTCCCAATACTTTATTGTATCACATTCTTGGCATAAAGGGAAGTGAACATTCCTTAAACTTTCCCTTTTTACGCCCCACTCATACTTTGTGCGGTGACAACATTTCTTCCCTGCTTATTCATGTGATAAAAATCCAGGCCCTGTTCTACAATGATTTGTGTAGAAGGAACATTTCTCCCCTGCTTATCCATGCGGTAAAAATCCAGGCCCTGTTCTACAATGGTTTATGTAGAAGAAACACTTCTCCCCCGCTTATTCATGCGGTAAAAATCCAGGCCCTGTTCTACAATGGTTTATGTAGAAGAAACACTTCTCCTCCGCTTATTCATGCGGTAAAAATCCTAGCCCCGCTTTACAATGGTCTGTCCAAAAGCGGCATACCAAGGCAGGCAAGCAAACGCTTACAAGCATGGAAACGACAAAAATACATTTTCCCACCCATATTCGCCTTACAGTGGGTATCATTTTACCGGTAAAAATGCTATTTTATCATCAAGGAAACAAAGGAGGCATCTGAAATGGAGCAGATCAAAGTAGGCAGATTCATCACCAAAAAACGGAAAGAACAGAATTTAACCCAGGAGCAGCTTGCCGAGCGCTTGGGTATTTCCAATAAAACCATTTCAAAATGGGAAACAGGGGTTTCACTTAGATAAAGATACCACACCATTCCCACGCTGACTTTTGCTCAACCGATACAGCCGGAGGGCTGGATAACAAGAAAAGGCGGTATGCGCCCCGTGGAGGGGTAGCGTACCGCCTTTTCTTGTGGGGGTTTCCAAAGGGGGCAACGCCCCCATTTGGCACACGACTTTGCGAAGCAAAGTGTAGTGTGTTATACGCTCTGTCGGCGTTGCCGTGAAAATGCCGTTGCC
>ENA-ORSI01000456-ORSI01000456.1-human-gut-metagenome-genome-assembly--contig:-NODE-456-length-44458-cov-3.875166_pt1 | contig 44458 bp, 34 predicted proteins | sample MGYA00242187_ERZ509154 | MGnify/ENA primary metagenome ERZ509154 (study PRJEB26280, sample SAMEA2338627) | human gut metagenome | biome: human gut; feature: human-associated habitat; material: faeces...
GGAAAGCGTGTAAACCCCTAAAGGGTTTCGCGGGTTCGAATCCCGCTCTCTCCGCAGAACTAACCAGATAATGAACAGTCAAGTCCCACAAATCCAACGATTTGTGGGACTTTTTAGATTTTTTGTTACCTACACTAAATCTTCTTGTTTGATCGAATAACACTTAGTGTTTGTAAGATGACAGACAATATTATTACCCCTAGCCCTATATAAAAAGCGGCGTTCAACTCTTTAGCCTCACTAAAAAGAAGCATAGCCAAGATAATGCTATAAATAGGTTCCAGATTATAACTCAAGTTTACCGTGAACGCAGAGATCTTTTTCAAGACTTGTATCTGAAGTAAATACAAACCAATCGTACAAACAGAAGCTAAAAGCAATAAATAAGTAAAATCTAATAGCCCGGGAACAATCGTCGATACAGGAAAATATCGCAAATAGAACGGTAAAATACAGGAAAGCCCGATAAAGCCACCTACCATTTCATACAAGAGCATGGTACTTGTTGAATAATTATTTCCGGTCTTCTTATTCGTGATCGTGAACAAAGCCGCTAAAGCGGATGATATAATACCCAAACCTATTCCTAAACGATAGCGAGTATCGAAATGGAAAATCAGTACCACCCCGAATAAAGTCAACAAACTAAAAACAACCTCCTTGAAAGACACTCTATGACAATTAATCAATGGCTCTAGAAAAGCCGTAAAGAAACCTACCAGAGAAAAACAAACCACTCCAATAGACACATTCGAAGCCTTTATACTTCCATAAAAGAAAACCCAATGCAATCCCAGCAATAACCCTACTCCCCCTATTCTCAAGGCATCCCCGAAAGAAATTCGATTCAATCTTTTGCTGACGGATAAAACGAGTAAAAACAACAAAGACGCAAGCATCATACGATACCAGACCAATAGGGCTTCATTCAAGCTAATCAATTTTCCAAATATGCCCGTCGCACCTGCCAAAATAATAGATATATGCAGTTTTATAAATGCGTCTTTCACTATGTCACTATTCTATTTAATTATGGACAAATGTACAAAGGAAATATAAGCTATCGAATTCAAACTTGATAAATACTCCGTTTTTTACCCTAATGGTAACTTTTTTCTAAATAGAGAAGCCTACTTTTGTGCCGCAAAAATAAAAAGAAAAGAAACTGATGATGCAAGACAGTATTGATTTTGGAACAATGAACATTCCGAAGTTGTTCCGTATGATGTTTATCCCTACCTTATTAGGTATGATCCTTTCCGCCACTATTAATATCGCCGATGGAATATTCGTAGGAAGAGGCGTAGGAAATGACGCCTTGGCTGCGGTAAATATCGTGGCTCCTTTTTTCATGTTAGCAACCGGAATCGGGCTTATGTTCGGAGTAGGCGCATCTATCGTCGCCTCGATCCACCTTTCACACCAGAAAGTTAAGGTAGCGAATATTAATATCACGCAAGCGCTTTCGGTCTCATTATGTATTATGTTATCGCTTTCCTTGTTAGTGATGACATTCCGTGCTGAGGTCGCTCTTTTATTGGGTAGTTCCGAGCAATTATTGCCCTCTGTATTGGAATATATGAACTGGATCGTCCCGTTCCTTGCCTTTTACATGTTATTGAATATCGGGTTATTCATTATCCGGTTAGACGGATCACCTACATACGCCATGTTATGCAGCGCTATCCCGGCCCTGATAAACCTAACATTAGACTATATTTTCGTTTTCCCATTGCATTGGGGATTAATGGGAGCCGCTTTAGCTTCCGCTATTTCCGTAATCGTAGGAAGTATTATGATCGTGGTTTATATCGTAGGTTTTTCTAAAGTATTACATCTTTACCGCCCTAAATTCTCGCTTAAAAGTATCTTATTGACAATCCGCAATATCGGATACATGGTAAAGCTTGGTTCTTCCGCATTCTTAACTGAGGCAGCTATCGCTTGTATGATGCTGGTGGGTAATTATATATTCATGAGATACCTTGGGGAAGACGGGGTTGCCGCCTATAGTGTAGCCTGTTATTGCTTTCCTATCGTATTCATGGTGAACAATGCGATCGCCCAGTCTATCCAGCCGATCATAAGCTACAACTATGGCATACAGCAGTGGAAAAGAGTACGGCAGGCGTTTAAGTTAGCCCTGCTATGCGCTGTCGTGTGCGGAGGACTCGCCTGCGTGGGTACTATTTTATTCTGCCCGAAAGTCTCCTCCTTATTTCTCGGTAATCATGGCAACGCTTACGAGATAGCAATCTCCGGTATTCCCTATTTTTCTTTGGGATATGTCTTTTTCGCTCTCAATATCGTTTGTATCGGGTACTACCAGAGCATAGAACGTTTCAAACCCGCTACGCTATTCACTATTCTACGAGGAATCGTGATTATCACCCTAAGTTTCATGTACCTACCTGTTGTCTGCGGAATTAAAGGTATTTGGCTGGCCGTACCTTTGTCGGAATTAATTACTTTTGTAATCATTGTGGTATACTATCTATTGAAACGTACAAGAGCATGAAAGAGGAAGTTCGCCAGAAAGTGATGGAACGGTTTTCAATCTCTGAGCAGGCCATGCGGTTATTGCTGGAAAGCGCAGAGATGATGTCGTTTGTCCCTAAAGATATAATCGTACATGAAGGTGAGATAAACACGAATATGTATATCTTATCCAAGGGAATCTGGCGGGCTTATACATTTAAAGATGGGACGGAAGATACCTTTTGGTTCGCCGTGGAGAGCGAGATCGCACTCCCGGTATGGGGATATACTTCCGGCTCTCCTTCTCTTTATACCATAGAAGCCGTTACGGAAAGCGAGGCGTATTGCCTATCCAAACAGAAACTAGAAATCCTATTTCAATCCTCCGTGCAATTAGCAAATATCGGAAGAAGGATTCTAGAGAATTTTATGCTTGAGATCGAGACTTCATGGTTAAGTTCTTACAAACGAACCGCCATTGAACGTTACGCCATTCTATTGGACAAGCAGCCCGAAATCATCCAATCCGTCCCCCTAAAATATATAGCTTCTTATCTAGGTGTCACGGCTCAATCCTTAAGTAGAATCCGGGCGAAATTAACTAGTTCTTTAACCTTTATCGTGTAAAGCCTCTTCATTTTTATAACGCATCGATAACCAACCTCTGACTTTTCATAAAGTCAATACGTTAAATCCGTAAATAACGATCAATAATCTCATAATAACTTTCTATCGCATTAGCGGATCGGAGCAAGTTCATATCGAAAGTCACTCTATTATACAAGTGATTTCCTATGATCTGATCCCAACTTACAGGAAATTTGCGCAACCTCATCAATCGTAAAAGCGACCTCCCCACGAAGCCTGCGATACACCGCCTCTCTCCCGATACATAAAGTATCCGTCAAGAAATTAGCAAGATTTTGTCCGGGAGGTAACCTATCTTTCATTGCGGTTATCAATTCATTTACAATACTATCTTTCATTGCCTTATTCCTTATTTCTAAGTATTAATAATCCTTGATACATTTGGCAAATGTAAAACATGTAAACGATAGTTTTGTACGATAAAGAAAGCCTATGAGAATTGTTCCTTTTCTAATTAAGGCAAACGCAGACAGAAAAAGATAGAAAACGAAATTAAATAAAAAAAGCACCTATAAATTTCGAATCGCGCAATCGGAAGATCTAGGTTGTTTCATTTATCGAAACAAGTTCAAACTCTAAAACGTATTTATAATCTCCCTTTGTCTATTGAAAAACTGGATACGTTGCATCTCTCCACTCTCGGAGATCATGGTAGAGAACTTTTTTAAAGATTGAATCCAGTCTTTCAAGCTATTAAACATCTCAGTATCCTGTGTCGTAATAGAATTTATCGAGTAAACCCGTATCATACTTAACTGCAAAGAACTTGTTTCCAGATAACTATACGTAGCCTCAAAGTTAATATGCGATACATAAATCCGTACACTATTGCCAGCCTCGGTCTTTCCTTTCATGGCAAGCTCTTCCAATTCATCCACCAACACTAATAACTCCTCTTTGATACGTTGTATATCCTCACAGGAAATAAGATGGATATCGGAGAAATATTTAATATCATTGACCAAATGATGGAAGATCATATTATCCCAAATATAATCCGTAGAATGGATATACCGTGTCAACGATACAAATTCTCTTTGGATATCAACCAGTTTTTCCGGTATCTTCAGATTCTCAAAATGATTACATTGGATATGCTTATTCTGATACATCCATTTAAATAAACGAAACTTTGACAAAAGGTCATGCTTCAAATAAAGGGTCTGAGGAATAGTATTGGAAGAGGTACCCAAAGCCGTAGTAGGATCATCCTGAAAGGCCCTAAAGATCTTCACATATCTAGACAAGATCGTAAAATAAGCATTAAACGGATCATCGTGATCTACCACATTCAAGTCGAACACGGCATTGGCACTAAAACTAACCCCTACTATTTTATCCAATGACACACCCAATTTCCTTGAGATAAGAGCAGCCTCTTCCAAGGTGAAAGGAACCTCGCCACGTAAGCGCCTATAAATGGCTTCTCTGCCAATATAAAGGGTATCCATCAACAGATTCGCCAAATTTGTCTTAGGGGGAAGTTTTTCTTTTAAAGCTTCAATCAAGCCTGTATTTAATTCATTTATCATCATAACCATGTCGAATGAAAAATCATCTACTCTAGTAACATATATAGAGAGGGAGTTGTTTCGAGAACAAGTACATTCGTAGATGGATTTTCAAAGCACGTAGCTTTTCAGCTTATTCATATCAACTATTTTCCCTTCCCGGGAAATAGCCCCTTCCTCTATCATTTCCGAGAAACTACGGGCCAATGAAGGACGAGCCACTCCAAAATATTCCGAAAGCTCTGTTTGATTACGATCCTGCTTATAATGATCCCCTTGAATACGTTTAAGTATATAGTAAGCCAGTTTACCTTTAATGGTCTTAATCGATAATAATTGAAGACGTTCAGAAAGAAATTGTGTTCGGTTGGCGTTAAAAGCCATATAGCTTTGAAGAAAATGCTCGTTTGTCGCCAGCAAACGCATCACCGCACTCTTAGGTATTAAAATAATCTCGCATTCCTCCAAGGCGATAACATCTACCGGGAAGCGATTATTTTCCGCAAACAAAAATGCGGAGGCCAAAGGAGTAGGCGCCGATAAAGTCTCCACTTCCAGAATTGTCCCGCTTTCGGTGATCATCTCAGTCTTTACCCGTCCTTTACTCAATAGATAAAGCGAAGATAAGGCATCTCCCTGACGAGCCACCCAGTCACCTTTCTTAAACGACCTTGTCGAATAATCCAACGAACTGAAAAGAGCGGTTTGCTCTTCCTCAGACAATTTTCCGCAAATAGGACACAAACTCAGATTCATAAAACTTCCTTTTGCGGATAAAGATAAAGAAAATAATCAAAGAGTGTAACAACTGTTACAGATTAAACGACCTTCTCCCCCCTACATTCGCGATAAACTTTAAAAATAAAAGCTATGTTCTGTTATCAATGTCAAGAAACCGCCCAAGGAAAGGGCTGCACATTAAAAGGTGTATGTGGTAAGACCGCCGAAGTGGCCGGATTACAAGATTTACTGATGTACTTAATGAAGGGAATCTCCAAATTAACAACGACTTTACGCAAACAAGACGTGGAATCATCCACGGCCAATAAGTTTATCGTAGACGGACTTTTCATGACCATCACAAACGCCAATTTCGATTCATCCAGGTTCGTCTCAAAGATCAAGGAAGCCTATCAGCTACGGGAGAACCTTCTCAACGAATTGCATCGACTGGGAATCCATCTTTCCTTAACCTGCGACTGTCTGACTTGGAAATCGGATAAAGTAGAGGAAATGGAGGTCAAAGCGAAAGAAGTAGGTATTCTTGCCACAGAAAACGAGGATATCCGTTCTCTATGCGAATTACTCACTTATGGGGTTAAAGGTATGGCCGCCTACGTGGAGCACGCTTACAACCTAGGTTTCGAGGATACCAGCCTCTATGCCTTTATGCAAGATGCCTTGGTAGCGACGACTCGATCAGACCTGACTGTCGCCGATTTAACCCAATGGGTACTTACCTGCGGCGAATACGGAGTAAAAGCCATGGCCTTATTAGATAAAGCGAATACTTCCACCTATGGCAACCCGGAAATTACGAAAGTGAATATCGGCGTAGGAAAGAACCCGGGTATACTTATCAGTGGGCACGACTTGAGAGACATTCAAGACTTGCTGGAACAAACCGAAGGTACAGGCATAGATGTCTATACACATAGCGAGATGCTTCCCGCACATTATTACCCGGCTTTCAAGAAGTATAAGCATTTTGTAGGAAACTACGGTAGCGCCTGGTGGAAACAAACATCCGATTTCGAGACATTCAATGGAGTTATCCTGTTTACGACCAACTGCCTTGTCCCTCCCCGTTCTTCCGCCACTTACGCCGATCGGGTCTATACGACCGGCTCTACCGGGTTCGAAGGATTCCCACATATCGCCGATCGTAAGCCCGGAGGCTCTAAGGATTTCTCTGCGTTAATCGAACACGCAAAGAAATGCGCCCCTCCAACGGAAATCGAACACGGGGAAATCATCGGTGGATTCGCTCATGAGCAGGTATTCCAATTAGCCGACAAGGTTATCGATGCCGTAAAATCAGGAGCGATACGTAAATTCTTTGTCATGGCAGGTTGCGACGGAAGAATGAAGAGCCGTAGCTACTATACCGAATTCGCCGAGAAATTACCGAAAGATACCGTCATATTAACCGCCGGTTGTGCCAAATATCGTTACAACAAACTGCCTTTGGGTGAGATCAGAGGTATTCCACGGGTATTAGATGCCGGACAATGTAATGACAGTTACTCATTGGTGATGATCGCCCTCAAGTTAAAAGAGATCTTCGGGCTGGATGATGTCAATGAATTACCTATCGCATACAATATCGCATGGTACGAGCAAAAAGCGGTAATCGTATTACTTGCCCTACTCTACCTAGGCGTAAAAAACATTCACTTAGGACCGACATTGCCAGCGTTCTTGCCGCCGAATGTAGCCAAAGTATTGGTCGATAATTTCGGGATCGCCGGAATAGGTAGTGTAGACGAAGACATGGAACTATTTCTAGGAAAATAAAATAAACCTTTACCAATCCGCTCTTGTTTTCCTATCACATTTTAATCGATTCAAGATGAATAAGGAACAACAAAAAAGAGTAGCCGCCATTCATGACCTATCGGGATTCGGCAAATGTTCATTGACAGTTGCCCTCCCGATCCTCTCGGCGGCAGGAATAGAGACAAGCGCCTTACCTACGGCCATACTTTCTACACACACAGGAGGTATTCTCGGCTATACATATAGAGACTTGACGGAAGATATGCGTCCGTTCATGAAGCATTGGAAAGAATTAGATATCCGTTTCGACGCCGTCTACAGCGGCTTTCTTGGATCTTTCGAGCAATTAGATATCGTAAAAGAGTTCTTCTCCCTTTTCAAGCGGGAAGATAACCTGATTCTAGTCGATCCTGTCATGGGCGATAACGGAGAACTGTACAAGATCTTCACCCCTAAATTTGCGAAAGGAATGAGATCCCTTTGTGAAAGAGCGGATATTATCGTGCCGAACCTGACGGAGGCCGCATTATTGTTGGGCGAACCCTACCAAGCAGGTCCCTATACCAAAGCTTATATCGATGGTATTTTACATAAGCTAAGTCAGCTAGGCCCTAAGCAAGTTGTCTTGACCGGTGTCTATTTCGACGAGAAAGAACTGGGAGCCGCCACTTTCGATATGGAACGAAATGCGACAGAGTATGTTTTAACAGAGAAAATACCCGGTTATTATCATGGTACGGGAGATGTTTTCGCAAGTGCTTTACTGTCCGGTTTGTTAAATAATTTCAACTTGGAGATATCTGCGGAAATAGCCGTTCGCTTCACGGCAGAAAGTATTCTTCGAACATTCAAGGCGCAAACGGATTATCGCTTTGGCGTGAACTTCGAACAATCCATTCCGGATTTACTAAAAGAACTGAAACTGATATAAATGAGAGCCTTTTTTTTCTCATATTTGCAAATAAAAGGAATATAATAGTATGGCTAAATTAAGAATAGCGTTTTCTGGTATCGGTGCGGTGGGTGGTTATTACGGAGGTATGGTCGCCGCCCGCTATCAAGGAACAATAAAAGCAGATATCTTTTTTATCGCCCGTGGAGAAAATCTAAAGGCTATCCGTGAAAAAGGTTTACAAATGCAACTAGGCATCCGGACAATCCATACGGCTCCGGCACTAGCCACCGATAATCCCGCCGAGATAGGGCCGGTAGACTACCTTTTCTGTTGTACAAAAAGTTACGATCTAGAAGAAAACATCCAGCAGCTAAAGCCTGTTATCGGACCTAAGACCGTTATCATCCCCTTGCTAAACGGATTGGATATCGAAGAACGAATCCATAATATACTACCCGGACAAGAGGTCTGGAAAGGATGTGTTTATATCGGTTCCCGCTTGACAGAGCCGGGTGTTGTCGAGAAATTCTCCTTGAAGGAACGTATTTTCTTCGGCAACAAAGATGCAAACAAAGATAAGCAAACCGAGTTGCTTAAATTACTTATGTATGCCCGGTTAAACGCTTTTAATCCAGCGGATATAGACCTACGCATCTGGAAGAAATTCTTCATGATCTCTACGGCGGCTACGGCTACGAGTTTCTTCAACCAGCCCATTGATGAAGTACTAGCCCAACATATTGATCTATTCATCGCTTTGGGTACGGAATTAAAAAGCGTAGCGGAGGCTATGGGAGTCAGTTTACCCGATGACATCGTCTATACTTCCATCGAGACGCAAAAGATGATGCCGGCCGGCTCCACGACTTCCATGCATAGTGATTTTCTCGCCGGGAAAAAAACAGAGTTGGAAACATTGACCGGATATGTTATTCGTCAAGCGGAGAAGCTCGGCGTTGATGTCCCTACTTATCGATTTATGTATAACGGATTGTCTTTTTATCCCTATCCGAAAAATCAGTAATATCATACATTATGGAAGATCTAATAAACGGGCGTTGCGGTTGGTGCGGAACTGACGAGTTGTATATGGCGTACCACGATCAAGAGTGGGGAAAGTTGGTGACTGACGATAAAACACTGTTCGAGTTTCTTGTATTGGAAAGCTCTCAAGCCGGATTGAGTTGGATAACAATCCTTCGGAAGCGTGAGGGATATCGTAAGGCTTTTTGTGACTTCGACACCGAACGGGTAGCGCAAATGACCGATGAGGATGTTGAACGGTTGATGCGGTTTGAGGGTATCGTGAAAAACCGCCAGAAAATCAAATCCACAATCACAAACGCAAGGCTGTTCCTCGCCATACAAAAGGAGTTCGGCAGCTTTTACAATTACACCCTGTCATTCTTTCCCGACAGAAAACCGATTATCAACACATTCCGGTCATTGAGCGAGATCCCTGTCACGTCGCCTGAATCCGAAGCCATGAGCAAGGACATGAAGAAGAGGGGCTTCAAATTCTTCGGACCTACAATTTGTTACGCCCACCTACAGGCTTCGGGATTTATCAATGATCATCTGATAGACTGCGTTTGCAGGAAAGGATAATAAAAAGGGGATGTGTCAAAAGTCCGGTTTATTAGATTTGACACACCCCCTCATTATTATTTAGCGCATCGATCTTATTGACCGATATAAGTCTCCATGAACTTAGCGCCCGGAGCCGGAGAGATGGTTATTACCTCCGTGTCCGCAGGGATCAAGACAGTTTGACCTTGGTGTACAAAGATCTCGTTTCCTTTATTATCACGGATGGAAGCCTTGCCTGCCATACAGATATAAACGACAAAAGAATCCAGTTCCGAGAAATTACGAACCATAATCGTATCCAGATCCAAAAGGTTTGTCGTGAAATACTTACAGTCCGCCAACTCTACCGTGGCATTCGTATGACCTTTGTAGTGAGTACGGTAATCCGGATACAACGTATAATCGATCGCGTCTTTCGCCAATTCCGTATGCAGCTCACGGCCATTACCGTTCGCATCTTTACGGTTGTAATCGTAAATACGATACGTGATATTACTAGTCTGCTGGATCTCTGCGATAAAACAACCCGCTCCGATCGCATGCACACGTCCCGCCGGCAAGAAAAATACATCACCTTCATTTACGTCGTAACGTTGAAGCACATCCATGATCGTATTGTTCTCCACCCGTTTCACGTATTCCTCTGCGTCGATTTGCTCAGAGAAACCGGAATATAGGCCAGCGCCTTTCTCCGCCTTGATCACATACCACATCTCCGTCTTACCGAAAGAGTTGTGGCGCTTTTTCGCCAGCTCATCGTCCGGGTGAACTTGAATAGATAAATTATCACGGGCATCGATAAACTTGATTAGCAACGGGAAAGTCGTCCCGAATCTCTCCATCACCTTCTCTCCCAGCAACTCCTTGCCATAAGAGCGGATCAACTCATCCAAAGACTTGCCTTCCAACTCGCCATTATCGACAATAGAATAATTTCCCTCAACATGAGAAAGCTCCCAGCTCTCGCCTACACCATTCTCAACCGGAGTAATACCCTTAAACGGGCAGATATCTGAACCGCCCCAAATCACCTTCTTGAGGATCGGCTTAAATGTAAATGGATATAACATAACGTGTTTTGTGTATAGAGTTTTACTTTTTGACCTTCACTTTCCTTAATACGACGGCGCTACGTGCCGGGATATAAAGTTTCAGCCATTCTTTCTTTTCTTTCTTATATAACGGATCAAATTGCGTGAAATGCCTTATGGTATCATCAGCCAAGCCAAACCCCCCGAAACGGGTAGCGTCAGTGTTCAATACGACCTCATATTCTCCCTTCGGAACCAAGAAACCGTAATCCGTGAACGATTTCGTCGGGCTAAAGTTGAACACAAAAACCAAGTCTTTACGCATATAAGCCAATATCTGATCGCCATCATTATCCCAAACCTTCTGGATAGGGGTATCTTGGAAATTCTTCACATCCCCGATCAATTCCAACATCTCACGGTCGAAATCGCCCAAGAAATGGTACTTCAAATCCAAGTTGTCCACCAAATTCCATTGGCGGCGAGCGTATTTATAAGACCATCCATTGCCCTCCCTTGGGAAGTCGATCCACTCCGGATGCCCAAACTCATTTCCCATGAAGTTCAGATAACCGCCATTAATGGTAGAAGCCGTAACCAAACGGATCATCTTATGCAAGGCGATACCTCTATCTACCATGAAATTATGGTCATCTTTTTGCATATGCCAATACATATCGGCGTCGATCAAGCGGAAGATGATCGTCTTATCACCCACCAAGGCTTGATCGTGGCTCTCGGCATAACTGATCGTCTTCTCATCGGCACGACGGTTCGTCGTCTCCCACCAGATCGAAGACGGATGCCAATCCTCATCCTTCTTTTCCTTGATCGTCTTGATCCAATAATCCGGGATGTTCATGGCCATGCGATAATCAAAGCCATAACCACCATCTTCGACCTTGGCTGCCAAACCCGGCATGCCACTCACCTCCTCGGCGATCGTTATAGCGCCCGGATTCACCTCATGGATCAATTTATTGGCCAAGGTTAGATAAGCGATAGCGTCGCCATCTTGGTGGCCATTAAAATAATCGCCGTAATTACAGAAAGCCTCGCCCAAGCCATGGCTGTAGTAAAGCATGGAGGTCACGCCGTCGAAACGGAAACCATCGAACTTATACTCCTCCAGCCAGAACTTACAATTCGACAATAAGAAATGAAGCACCTCGTTCTTTCCATAATTGAAGCACAGGGAATCCCATGCCGGATGCTCACGGCGTTCGCCACTCAGGAAATATTGGTCATACGAACCGTCAAAGCGGCCTAATCCCTCCACCTCGTTCTTTACGGCGTGGCTATGTACGATGTCCATGATCACGGCGATACCCATCCCGTGCGCCTCGTCGATCAGTTGTTTCAACTCGTCCGGCGTACCGAAACGGGAAGAGGCAGCGAAGAAGCTACTTACGTGATAGCCGAACGATCCATAATAAGGATGTTCTTGTATAGCCATGATCTGAATGGCGTTATAACCATCCTTCGCTACACGAGGCAATATATTTTGACGGAATTCATTATACGTCCCCACCTTCTCCTCGTTAGTGCTCATACCGATATGGCACTCGTAGATCAAAAGGGGAGACTTCTTAGGTTTGAATCGTTTATTCTTGAATTTATAAGGTTTCTCCGGGTTCCATACTTGAGCGCTAAATATCTTAGATTGCTCATCTTGCACCACCCGGCGAGTCCATGCGGGAATACGTTCTCCGCTACCGCCGTCCCACTCGACCAGCAACTTAAACAAGTCCTCATGACACATCTGCGCATCGGTCAAAGCGATCTCCCATATGCCATTCGCCTTACGTTTAAGCTTGTATTTATTATCTTTCTGCCATCCGTTGAATGTTCCGATCAAATAAATAGCGGTAGCATTCGGCGCCCATTCACGGAACACCCAGCCTTTCGTGGTTTTGTGTAACCCAAAATAAAGATATCCGGAAGCCATCTCGGATAAAGTTAGTTTACCATTATTCGTCAAGCTCTTTTCTTTATCAATCACGTATTGATACCGGCCTTCTATAGCCGCCTCATAAGGGGCCAGCCACGGGTCATTTTTTATCAGATTTAGAGACTCCATGATTTATTATAATTTGGTTCTCGGCAAAGATAAAAGAAAAAAACATACCCATTGATAATATTAGGATATTTCTTATATTCGCGGTAAACCGTATAAAGATGAGCAAAGGAACAAAAAGTATAGCCTTTTACCTAATGATGATCCTCATTTTCGGTTCGCTGATGTACTTTATCGCCAAAGAAGGGGAAAGTCAGCAACTGGAAAATTCGATTGCGTCCATTCAAAACGCACCTAGTAATTTAGAAGAGGGATTTACCATATTTACTCAATTATTAGTACATAATATCGAGTCTTCCATAGGAATTCTGCTTTTACAAATCATCACGATATTGCTTACGTGCCGTTTGTTCGGTTGGTTATTCCAGAAGATCGGGCAACCCACCGTCATCGGCGAGATCGTTGCCGGAATCGTGCTAGGGCCGTCCGTATTAGGCAATTTATTCCCGGAGGCTTCCGCCTTCCTTTTTCCTGTGGAATCGTTGGTGAATATAAATATGCTGAGTCAATTCGGACTTATACTCTTTATGTTCGCTATCGGGATGGAACTTAATATCTCCGAGGTAAGGAAAAAGCTGAAAGAGACGATCTTAATCAGTCATACCAGTACGATCGTCCCCTTCTTTTTCGGTATGCTGACCGCCTATTTCGTGTACGACAAATATGCGGATAAGAGTACGCCTTTCCTCTCTTTCGCCTTGTTTATAGGTATCGCCATGAGTATTACCGCCTTTCCCGTATTGGCACGTATTATCCAAGAGAAAGGACTTACCAAGACACATTTGGGTACCATCTCGTTGGCAAGCGCGGCGAATGGGGATATCACCGCATGGTGCTTGCTAGCGGTTGTCATAGCGATCGCACAAGCGGGTTCGATGCTAAGTGCCGTTTACAACATCTTATTCTCAGTTCTTTACATAGTGTTTATGTTTTTGGCGGTGCGGCCATTCCTGCGGATGATCGGACATATCTACCACAACAAGGAGGTAATCGACAAGGGGCTGGTCGCTTTCATCTTCTTGCTATTGATCACCTCGGCTTATCTGACAGAGATATTGGGATTGCATGCCTTATTCGGCGCTTTTATCGCAGGAGTGGTGATGCCGGGAAATGTCAAATTCCGCAAGATCATGACCGAGAAAGTAGAGGATGTATCCCTTGCGCTATTTCTTCCCTTATTCTTCGTATCCACCGGATTACGTACGGAAATAGGTCTTCTAAACAAGCCTGAATTATGGTGGCTATGCCTTATCTTCATAGTCGTGGCCATCGCAGGAAAGTTTGGGGGAGCGATGTTCTCCGCCCGATTCGTGGGTGAGAGCTGGAAGGATAGTCTCTATATAGGGGCTCTCATGAACACCCGTGGGTTGATGGAGCTGGTCGTATTGACGATCGGGTACGAGATGGGGATATTGACGCCTTCCGTATTCGTGATCTTAGTGCTAATGACACTGGTCACCACCTTTATGACAACCCCATTGGTCTCATTCATCAAATTCTGTTACCGGGCGCATGATAAGCTGATGGAGCAAAAAGAAAGAATGCCATTGGAGGGAATATTCAAGGTACTGCTATCCTTCGGACGAGCCGGAAACGGACAGATCATGCTGGACGTGGCCTACCAGATGTTCGCCCAAGGCAAAAACAAACTGGAGCTGACGGCACTGCATTTGACGGTTGGCTCGGATGTAAACCCGCTACACACGGATAATTTCGAGGAAGTCAGCTTCGGCCCGATCCTTTACGGGGCCAAGAAGCTGGGCATTCAGATACAGACTCGCTACGAGGTATCGAACAACGCCGGAGTGGATATTTGTAGCATCGTAAACAATGAGGGGTATGATTTCCTTCTGGTCGGTTCCGGGATATCGATGAGCAACACACCGGATGATATAGCGGCAAGCCATTACCGGGCCTCTTTCTACAACCGTTATTTCAAACGCTTCAAGGCTCCGGAATCCTGGTTTTATCCGGGTGCCTTATTGAAAGACAAGACGAAGATGTTTATCGAGCAAAGCAATTGCCCGGTAGGTGTATTCGTGAACCGGAATTTCGTCAAGGCATCGAACGTGATCGTGGTCATCGACTCCGAGGAGGATTTATTCCTGTTGGGATACGCCCAGACCTTATTGAAGTCTACACACGGCTCGGCCAGCGTACTTGATAAATCCAGCAGTACGACCCCGGGGAACGAGGTGATCAAGGAAGGAATCCTGCGATTCACGGAAGACGTGAAGCAGACCACGCTTCTACGAGAGAAAGACCTTACGCCCCAGTCTTTCAACGGCTTCAACTTCATGCTGATCAGTTATAAGACATGGAACGATGTCTCCGAGCACCGGAAAGAAGCCTTGCAGAAGATGCCTTCTACGTTGATATTAAGTAAATAATCCGTTATAAACCATATAAACCCGTCTTTATGAGAATCTGTCTTTTCTTCTTGATCACCGTTTTCCTCATGGCCTGCTCCTCTACGGGGAACCAGCGGCAGGAACCGGAAAACCAGACCTTGGAAACGATACTCAATCGCAAAAGCGTACGTAAGTATAAGGATCGCCCGGTAGAAAAGGAAAAGATAGACAAACTGATACGAGCCGGAATGGCCGCCCCCTCCTCCCGTGACAGGCGACCTTGGGAATTCATTATCGTAACCGACCGGAAAGCCTTGGACACAATGGCCGAAGGTCTCCCCTTCGCCCGGATGCTGAAAGAGACAAGGCAAGCGATCGTCGTTTGCGGCGATACGATCAAATCCTCCAACGCTTGGTTTCTGGATTGTTCCGCCGCCTCGCAAAACCTGCTACTTGCCGCCGAATCCATGGGATTGGGAGCCGTATGGACGGCTGTTTACCCCTATCCGGACCGGATCGAGATCGTCCGGAAAGAGCTTCGGCTACCGGATCATATCATGCCGTTGAACGTCATACCTGTGGGATACCCCATGCAGAAAGAGACTCCCAAAAACAAATACAACGTCCAACAGATCCATCACAACGGCTGGTAAAGCTATATGACTTCCAGATAACTCCGTCCGTTTCCCGCCCGGTTCACCCGGATCTGCACGGGAATACGTTCCGTCATTTCCTGTACGTGCGAGATAACGCCGATCTTGCGCCCTTGCGTACGCAGGCTCTCCAAGGCATCCATAGCGACCCGCAACGTCTCCGCATCCAAAGAGCCGAAGCCCTCATCGATAAACAAGCTCTCAACCTTCATCCGGTTCGAGGAGAGCGAGGACAAGCCTAACGCCAAGGCCAGCGAGACCAAGAAAGATTCCCCTCCGGAAAGGCTATGCACGGTACGGATCTCGTCGCACATATCTTGGTCGATCACCTGCAAGGCCAAGGTATCCGGCACACGCTCCAACCGGTAACGCCGGGATAGTTGCCGCAATTGCACATTCGCGTAACTCAACAAGACATCCAAGGTGTAGCCTTGGGCGATCCTACGGAACTTGGCGCCATCCGCCGAGCCTGCCAACTCATTCAGCTTCGCCCAACGCTCGCTCATCGCCCTCCGCTCCGAGAGCTCTTGCTGGAAGCCGGCTATCTTCCGCTTATTCTCCTCGTGCGTACGCAGACGGAAACTACATTCAGACTTTTGGGCCGTCATTTCCGACAGAGATTCCTCCAGCGTCTTCCCCTCGGAGTTCTCTTGATAGGCGACCATCCAGTTATCCAGCTCCTGCCGGCGTGCGGAAAGGAGACCGGAAGTCTCCGCCAGATCCTTCTTGATCTGTTCCGTACCCCCCCGGTATTGCTCCACCTCGCCGGCGTGCCTCGTCGTACTCTCTTGCAACTGCTTCAAATGGCTCTTCAAGGCTTCCACCCGTTCGTGGAAGGTACGTTCCACCTGGTCGGCTGGCTGGCCTCCCAGCAGGAGATTCCGCTCCGAACGCAAGCGGGTATAGGATTGATTCTTCTCGTCGTAGGCTTTCGCGGCGTCCTCGTACTGCTTGCGCAAGGGAGGGAGGAAAGCCTCGTACGACTCCCGTTCCGCTTGATGGGCGCTCCGCTCCCGTTCCAGTTCCCGCAGGCGTTCCCCGTTGGCTTGCCACTGGCGGGCGAAATCCGTCAAGGTCTCCCGGAAGCTTTCCGGGTCCTTGTTCCAGCCCGTCTGCCATGCGTCGTTCCCGAACAGGGCGTTGGCCGCTGATAGGGATTGGGACAGCTTCTCCTGCTGTTCCCGCTTATCCAGTTCTTCCCGGTCGATTTGCTCGGACAAGGATTGTAACTGGTTCCTTAATTCCGTCCGTGCGTTCTCGTCCGCGGCGAGTTGTTTATGCAGCTCCAATTCTTTCTGTTGCAGGGCGGCGAGTTGTTTCCCGCAGGCCTCCTGCCGTTCTTTCCGGTCGAGAAGCCGCTTGAGGCGCAGGGTAGCTTCCGAGATGCGATCCGCCAAGGCCAACAGGCGCTCATGCGCCTCGTGAGAGGCGAAAGGATGCTCAAGGCTTCCGCAGACCGGGCAAGGCGTTCCGGCAGTCAGCTTGTCCCGCAGGCTTTTGATATCGCCAGTCGTCACGAACTGGGCTTGCTCCAGCAATAAACGCTCCCGTTCCGTACGGCAGGTCTCGATCGACCGGTCCAAAGCCTCCGGTTCCAATTCCTGGAGGGCAAGCGCTACGGACTTCCGCTCTTCCTCAATCTTTACCTGTTCCTTGGCGTGCGTCTCCGCCTCCCGCCGCAAGGATTGCCTCCGAACCTCCAACCGCTGGATTTTCTGTCGGATGGCTAGCAAGGCCTTGTCCGACCGCTCGACTGCCCGGCGAGCCGTAAGGCAGGTATCCAGATGAATCAACAAGGCCGACAGTTGCTCGGCGATCCCCTCCTTGCTCCGGTAACGTTCACGCCACGACGTCAGCTTGTCCCATTCCTCCGAGGCTTTCTTCTGCCGCTCTTCCACCTTCCTGAGTTTCTCTTCTGCCTCCTGCTTCCGCCGGGAGAAGTCTTTCATCCGTTCATCAGCCTCGGAGCGGGCTTTCAAGGCCGATTCCAGTTGCACGTCCAGTTTCCGGGCCTGTTGCAATTCCAGTCGCAAGCCCTTAGATTCCTCATCCGTCCTCGCCAATCGCACCTCTCCTTGCTCATACTCCTTCCTTGAGGTTTCCAGCGATGCCAACGCCCGTTCCAAGAAACGGGCGTTCTCCTCCCGCTGTTTTTCCTTCGAGGCGATCTGGACCTCGGCCGCTTTCACGGCCTCCCGCAGGCTTTGCCGCTCGGCCCTCGCCTTCTCCAGACGGGCCAGCTCCACCTCCAAGGCCGAAAGGCGGGTTTGGGAGGCTTCCACCTCCTCCTCCGACAGAAGCTCTATGTCTTGTACGCGGGCGTATAGCTGCTCGTAGGCCTCCTTCGCCTCGGCGTTCTTGGCGAAGATCCGGCGGGAGATCTCCGAGTATTGCTCCGTACCGGTCAGTTTTTCCAGCAAGGAGGCCTTCTCGCCCTGCTCCGCTTTCAGGAAGGTAGAGAAATCGTTCTGGGCCAAGAGCACCGAGCGGGTGAACTGATCGAAAGTCAGGCCGATCAGCTCGATGATACGGGCTTGCAGGTCCTTGTTGGTTCCCGGCTCCTCTTTCCCGGCATCTATATTATATAATGTAAGGCGGGCGGCCTGCAAACGTCCGCTCTCCTTCTCCCGGGCCCGGGATACGGACCAGCGGGCGCGATACCGACACCCGTTCAGCGCCACGAAATCCACCTCGGCATAGCCCGAGGCCGTCCCGCGGCGCAAGAGGAAGCGGGGGTCGCTTTGCGGCAACACATCCTCTTGCACGTCCCTCAGCCGCACGTTATTCTCCTTCGCCAGCTCCGTTCGCGGCGTACGGGAGAAGAGGGCGAGGCACATGGCATCCAGCAACGTGGATTTTCCCGCCCCCGTAGGCCCGGATATAGCGAAAATACCCGCCGAAGCCAAAGGCTCTTCCGTAAAATCAATGGAAAACTCTCCTTCCAGCGACGCCAGATTGCGTCCTCTGATCGCCAGCACTCTCATAAAGAAACCTCCCTCATCACCTCATTAAACAATGTCTCTATCTCCTCGGGCAACTCGCCTCCGTATTTCACGGCAAACGTATGCCTCAGCATATCCAACGGAGCTATCTTTTGCAAATCGTTATACGACAAGGCCCGCTCCTCTGCCTCCCCTTCCCGCCGGGGATACGAAGGAACGATGGAGGTGAGGCGGACCGCCTTCCCGACCAACGCCTCCTCTACCCGATGACGGAACGTAGGGTCCGGCTCCGTCAGCAGGACCCGTATCTCCACGTAAGGCCAGCGGCTCTCGTCCTCCCTGCCCTCCTCCGGCTCCGGAAGCCCGGCGAGGCATCGCAAGACCTCCTCCGGTGGTAACGGGCTATCCGGTATACGCATCAAGTCCGCTACTCTTGGGATCTCGATCGCCTCGATACCAGCGACCTTCCTCTCCTCGACCGCTACGGCTATCACTTGATGCCGGTAATTCTTCTCCGAGAACGACATGGGAAGCGGGCTTCCGGCATAACGTACCGCCTCGCGCCCGCCGATCCGTTGCGCCTTATGGATATGCCCCAGCGCCGTATAAGCGATCCCGGCGTCGAAGGTATCCGCGGATACGGACTCCAGACCTCCCATGATCGCACGCTCGCTCCGGTCATCCTCCGATAGTTCGGCTCCGGTAGCGTGGAGGTGTCCCAAGGCTACGATCGCCTCGCCGGGATTCCTCCGGGCATCCGCATAAGCGTAGAGCCGCCGGTACATCCGGCCGATACCCGCCACATACGAGTCGGGCTCTCCCTCAGGTACCGCCGGGTAATCCCCTTGGCGGAGGAAAGGCACCGCCAGGCAAAGCGCCTCCCGTTCTCCCGCCCGGTTCCTCAAAGGGACGACGAGCGAAGCGAGGTCGATCTCCCCGGAATCCGTCCTCCCCACGATACCGACAATCGAGGTATTCAATTCCTCCAGCAAGGGATTCGGGGCTTCCAGACGGATCGCGGAATCGTGGTTGCCGGCGATGATCACGATCTGCAAGCCCGGATTCAGGCGATTCGCCTCCCGCAGGAAACGATAGAAACGGCGTTGCGCCCCCGCGGAAGGGTTCGTCACGTCGAACACATCGCCGGCGATCAACAGGACATCCGTCTGCCGCTCCACCAATAGATTTGTCAGAAAACCGAGGAAAGCCTCGTGCTCCGCCTCCCGGTCGTAGCCGAAAAAGGTCTGGCCCAGATGCCAGTCGGCGGTATGGATAAGTTTCAATGCCATATATTGTCATATTTATAAAAGCAAAGGTACAATTTTTTTCTAGGTTCTTTCTTTTGCCGTCAACATAGCCAAAGAGACATATCCGCGTCAAGGGAATAAGTTGTCGTTTCTTCTTTTTCAGGTCTATTTCAGCAATATACATCATAATATATGTATTTTAGTCCTAAGTTTATAAATTCTTTTGTTACATTTAGAGCGAAGAATGATCATCAACCGTTTTTCCCATAGCAACGGAATATCATAGATTTCCTAAAGGCAATGACATAGTTTACAATAAAAAAACTAAATAAAAATCATGTACCATCTGATACTAAACGTTCTAGTTTTCTTTCTCCCATTGCTTCACGGGGATAAATCGACCGCATCAAATCCGGATATCAAGGAGGGAAATGAGGCTTACACAGTCTCATTCTATCCGGAAGGGGGCCGATTGATATTAAATACCGCCTGCGTAGTCGCATTCAAGGCAGAAAGCAGAGATGGTAGAACATTAGATATCTCAGGAGAGATCGTGGATGACAGAGGTAATATTGTACAAAACGTAAAATCCTTATATAACGGATTAGGATATTTCAATATTTACCCAGATGAAGGAAGGACCTATTATCTGAACTGTAAAAGCACAGAAGGTATAGAAAAAAGCTTTATATTACCTGCCGCAACCCTGTCAATAGGGATAAAAGTACATTTCAAGGAAGACCAAATATTAGTCTCCGCCTTAAAACCAGAGCATTTGCAATTTAAAGACACTTTATATATACTGTTACAATCCGAAGACTCCATCGTTTATAAAGACATTTGGGATTTCTCAAGGAGATGGATCGTATTCGAGAAAAAAAACATCAAGACCGGCCTGTCTAGTTTTCTTTTAGTCGATAGTAATGGCGATCTACTTTCCGGGCGACCGTTTTTCAAGCTAGAAAATATCTCATCACTCCAATCTTTGCCTCCGGACTTCAAGATAAGGCTACTTCCTATCATGAACGATCCGGGAACCGACTCCATACGGAAGAATCTCGTATTGGATACTTTGGCCAAGACTTTAACAATCGACCAGGAACAATCGGAACCTGATAAAAGGCCAAATGATGATATATGGAAGACCATCGAGTTGGAGAATGTAGAAATCAAGGCATTCAAGAAAGACAAACAGAATCAAGGACTCTATTCGCCCGTCCAAGCTTCCAGCCGTATTTATAGCTCCCAAGATATAGAACGGTGGCATATAAATGAGATGAAATCGTTATTATCTCGCTTTAGCGGGGTTAAATTTATCTTCGATAACGTTAAGCAAAAATATTATCCGGTACTCCGTGACGCGATAACTTCCTTTAGATCAAAAAATGAAGGGAAACCCCTAGTCGTGATTGATGACACGCCTTTTATCGATTTCGACATCCTAGATTACCCTGTTAACGACATAGAAGAAATATTTTTACTAAAAGGATCAGACGCAGCCATATGGGGGCCTAAAGCTAGCAATGGAATTATCGTCATTATAACCCAAAGAGGTAAATCCACAAAAATCGAGCAAAAAGAGGAATAAAATGAGAATCCCGTCTAGGGTCGGCAAGACATCCGCTTCCCGCTCCACTATCCCCCCTTGTATACCGGCAGCACGACCGAGAAGCGGCTTCCTTCTCCCTGCTTAGAACTCAGCGCTATCCGTCCCCCCAAGTTTTGTACGATTCCTTGGCAGATAGACAACCCTAGACCGGCCCCTTGGCTGAATTCATCTTGCTTGAAAAAACGGCTGAATACCTTCTCTTGTTCCTCCTCCGATAGACCGATCCCGGAATCCTCGACAAAAATCGCCGCCTCATCCGTCCCCCTCAGATGCTTAAATCCCAACTTTATATATCCGCTATTCGTGAATTTACAAGCGTTTGTCAAGAAATTGGTTATAACTTGCGAAAGTCTCTTTTTATCCGTATAGATAAACAAATCCCCCTCCGCCTCTTTCGAGAATCGTAGGTGGGTGGGGACCAATAACTGATGGGCGAGGTAAAGATCGTCGACCAACTCCTTGACGGAGCAGCTCTCTTTCTCGAATTTCATTTGTCCCGATTGAAGTCTCGAAACCTCCAGAATATCATTGATGAGCACCAACAACAGATCGCAGCTCTGATTGATCGTCTTGGCAAACAGCTGCTTGTCGGCCTCGTCTAAGTCCTTCTCCGAGGCCAGCAGGTTCGAGAAGCCTACGATAGAGTTCAGCAGCGTACGTATCTCATGGCTCATGTTCGCCAAGAACTTTTGCTCATACCCCCTCATGAGGATAAGCTCTTTTTCCCGTTTCTTCATGTCATTGATGTTGATAAGTATACCGCTCACGTCTTTACCTCCCTCCGCATTATCTACCGCAGGCATGGCGCTAAAGCGGAATTCCCACCATTCATAATCAGATCCGGTAAAGCGGGCACGGCATTGGAATACCTCCTTGTCCGCTTTCCATAAGGATTGCCTCTGCAGCTTGAAAGCGATGAGATCATCGGGATGTATCAATTTCCACATCTCCTCCAACTCGATTCGCGACGGCTGGTCACCGACAGGATACTTGAAAAAGAACTCCTCATCCTTGAATTCCCAGATGTATATGCCTCCACACTGTATGGCCAAATCCAAGAAGAAATTCTTTTGAGACAAACGGGAGAAGATCATCTTGACTTGCCTCTTCTCCCGCCCATACAAGCATAAGACACCGATTAAAAATACGATAGTAGCTACCTCAAAAACAGGCCTCAGCCTATAATACTCAAATAAGGGAGTATGCTTAGGTAGCAAGTACAACCCCGTAAGCAAGGTTGCTAAAACTAAAAATATATAAAGTAGGTGTTTCATGGTTCTTTAAGTTTACGAGTACCTGCGGGACTCTGGTGGTAAATGGTTTTATTTCACTCCGCTCATTAACACTATTGTTTTTTTTCTTAAGACTATTATTGATTTTCACCAGCTATTTAATAAATATTATTATCTTTGATCTCATAATTAACCAGAGTCCCGCAGGGACAACGCCTACACCTCTTCCACGATTATTTATCTACCCGGCATCTTCCTTACTCGTATCCGTACGGCTACATTCTTGTATCTACGTATCTGCATCCGTGTATCCGTACGGATACGAAGATGCAGATACGTAGATACAAGGACGCAGATACGTAAGTGCAAGAGCGTAACCGTACGGGTACCCGCTTGTATCCGGGCAACAAAAAGCCGGTATCTGGGCGGGTACACGTGAGTACCTGCCCGGATACCGGCCCGCGGCTATCATCCTAGCCTATATCTCGTCCGGAGATTCCGAGTCGGAGCCGCCGGAGCCACCCGGTCGTCCTTCCGCCAGCTTGTCCACCCAAGCGAAAGTAGCCTTCTGAAGATCCGTCTTGAAAGCCTCGTCAGGCTGGAAGTTAAGGTTCACACTTTTGATATTCTTGGCGTTGACCTCCTCCTTGGTAGGTACCCCCAAACTGGAAAGCGTAACGCTGAAACTACCCCAGTTACCCAGTTTCACGCTCTCGCCTCCCAGCAGCCTGCGAAGCAAGATCTTACGAAGCTGGCGGATGGCCATCATCGCCTCGGAAGGGTTCAACGTAGTCTCGTCGGCGAGTTCCATCGCTACCTCGGTCTCGTCCGCTTGGGCGGTAGTTACTTGAGTTACATACCATTTCTTAGGCGCTTCCTTGTCCAAAGGGTTTATTCGTTGCACGGGTTTTACTAGTATTGCCATGATAAATAGATTTATAGGTCTCTCTTGGATGGAGGCCCTGATTATTAAATCTTCAAATATAACAATAGAGTTCCACTCTCACAAGTTAAAACCGGATTACTATTCGCACTTTCTTGAAAAAACTATTTGTAAGCAAAACCTAGTAAACTCATAATAATTTGTTACTTTTGCGGTGGTTTTAAATAGGAACAACATAATTAATAAACATACCTATGGCAAAGATTACAAAAGAGGAGGCCCTTCGGTACCATGCCGAGGGCAAACCGGGTAAGATCGAGGTTATCCCGACAAAGCCTCATAGCACGCAAACGGATTTATCCCTGGCTTATTCGCCGGGCGTAGCCGAGCCGTGTCTGGAAATCGAGAAGAATCCGCTGGACGCGTACGAATATACGGCGAAAGGTAATTTGGTAGCCGTAATCTCCAACGGTACCGCCGTACTCGGGCTGGGCGATATCGGCCCCTTGGCCGGTAAGCCGGTGATGGAAGGCAAGGGATTGCTATTCAAGATATTCGCAGGTATCGACGTATTCGATATCGAAGTGAACGAGAAAGATCCGGAGAAGTTTATCCAGACCGTGAAGGCGATCTCGCCCACGTTCGGAGGAATCAACTTGGAGGATATCAAGGCACCGGAGTGTTTCGAGATCGAGACTCGCTTGAAGAACGAGCTGGATATCCCCGTCATGCACGACGACCAGCATGGTACGGCAATCATCTCCGGCGCCGGGCTGATCAACGCCTTGGAGATCGCCGGCAAGAAGATCGAGGACGTGAAGATCGTGGTGAACGGCGCCGGAGCCGCCTCTATCTCATGTACGAAACTGTACGTGATGCTGGGAGCGCGCAAGGAGAATATCGTCATGTGCGACAGCAAGGGCGTCATCTCTACCAGCCGCCCGGACTTGAACGCCGCCAAGCGGGAGTTCGCTACCGACCGTCCGATCAAGACCTTGCAGGAGGCCGTGGTGGGAGCCGACGTATTCTTGGGCCTCTCCGTGGCGAACGTATTGACCAAGGAGATGGTACGTAGCATGAACGCCGACCCGATCGTATTCGCCTTGGCGAACCCGAACCCGGAGATCTCCTACGCCGACGCGATGGCCTCGCGGGACGATATCATCTTCGCTACCGGACGTTCCGACTATCCGAACCAGATCAACAACGTGCTGGGATTCCCTTATATCTTCCGCGGCGCCTTGGATACGCACGCCAAGGCGATCAACGAGGAGATGAAGCGGGCCGCCGTCTACGCCATCGCCGACCTTGCCAAGGAGCCGGTTCCCGACGTGGTGAACGCCGCCTATAAGCTGAAACGAACCACTTTCGGACGCGACTATATCCTTCCGAAAGCGCTCGATCCCCGCTTGCTGACCCGTGTATCTTGCGCCGTGGCGAAAGCCGCTATCGACTCGGGCGTGTCTCGCAAGACGATCACCGACTGGGAGGGCTACGCCAACCATTTGCGTGAGATGATGGGGTACGATAATAAACTCTTGCGCTCGTTCACCGATATGGCGAAAGCGAACCCGAAACGGGTGGTATTCGCGGAGGCGAACCACGTGAATATGCTGAAAGCCGCCGCCGAGGCGAAAGCGGAAGGTATCTGTTTCCCGATCTTGCTGGGTAACGAGGAGCGTCTGGCCAAGATCGCCGCTGAGGAGAATATCAGTCTGGACGGTATCGAGATCGTCAACCTCCGCCACGACCGTGAGACGGAACGCCGCCACCGCTACGCCCGTATCCTTACCGACAAGAAGGCGCGCGAGGGCGTGACTTACTCAGAGGCTTGCGAGAAGATGGTAGACCGTAATGCGTTCGGTATGATGATGGTGGCTACCGGCGACGCTGACGCTTTCGTGACGGGTGTATACAGCCGCTACTCGGAGGTTACCAAGATGGCGGAACAGATCATCGGCATCCGCCCGAGTTACAAGCATTTCGGTGCCTTGAACATCCTGACTTGTAAGAAGGGTACCTTCTTCATGGCCGATACGCTGATCAACCGTCACCCGTCGGCCGAGGTATTGATCGATATCGCCCGCCTGACGCACGACGCCGTGAAGTTCTTCGCTCACGAGCCGGTGATGGCGATGTTGTCTTACTCGAACTTCGGTTCCGACAAGCAGGGTAGCCCGCTGAAGGTGCACGAGGCGATCGACTTCTTGCATAAGACATACCCAGACATGGTAGTAGACGGAGAGATGCAAGTAAACTTCGCCCTCGACAAGAAGCTGCGCGACGATATGTACCCGTTCAACAAGCTGAAAGGACAAGACGTGAATACCTTGATCTTCCCGAACCTAAGCTCCGCCAACAGCGCGTACAAGCTATTGGATACGCTGGGTATCACCGAGACGATCGGCCCGATCCAGATGGGATTGAACAAACCGATCCACTTCACCGACGTAGAAAGCTCTACCCGTGATATCGTGAACCTGACTACCGTAGCTGTCGTAGACGCTATCGTTCAGGAGCAGATCGAGAAAGAAGGTTGATAGGGGGATAAGCCCTATCAATACTGTCCCCAGTTGTAGAGACGGGGCGTGCCCCGTCTCTACAACTGGATATATCAATTCTGATAGCTTTCGATATTCGCTATTACCTTTTGCGACAATCGCTCCATACATTGCTCCGAGTGGCCGGAGACTTTCGGGGTATATATGACATTATCGAATTGCGTCAAGGTATCCGCATAATTCCCGATACCTACCTCATCGCATAAGAAGAAATTCCGCTTATGGGCGCTAAGCCAACGTTGTAAATCCGGAACACGGAAAGTAGGCCCTACCGACGTATTGATCAATATCTTCAGATTACCGAACAAACGAAACTCACCCGCCCCCAGAAGAATCGTATTACGAGGCAAGCAAGTACATAAAATATCCACTTCCGGCAGCAACTCCCGCAGAGGCAGGTAAGCGATACCGGAGGCCTCGGCATCCGGCTTACGGGTACGGCTGAAATAATAAACCTCCGCCCCCAAGAAACGAAGGGCGTCAGCGATCATTCTCCCGGTGCGACCCAATCCCACGATGCCTACTTTTTGCCCGCCCAGCTCATACGCCTTATGCTTCCACTGTTTCCCGCCGAAACCATGCAACAAACGGACCAGCTCGCTAATGACATACTCCACGACTCCCTCATCGCCATAGTCGCGGATGCCCAAAACCGTTATCCCCCGCTCACGTGCGGCGGCTATATCCACATTCGCGCTAGACTCGCTATAAAGGGTACAGCACATCCCGATGTATTTGATATTCGGGCAAGCCTCGATCACGTTCCTTCGGATCTGTGTATTATAAGAGACGAGCACACAATCTGCGTCCCCGATCCGGTTCACAATCTCCTCATCCGTTTCCGGAATGCCGGTATAAAAAACAACCTCTTTTCCAAGCGCCTTCAAACGCTCCACTCCCCATGTATTCAACCCGGTAGAATCTACCACTACAATTTTCTCAAACATATCTTACTTTATTAATTACCATCTTCAATTAATTATCCCTCTCACAAAACTATAAATAAAATAGCCGCAAAGGGTAACCTTCAGCACGACACTCAATAAAAAACCAGCGAACGCCCCGAAACCAGCCTTCAACGCATCCCCGGACGCCTTACCTCCCAAAAGTTCCCCCACGAAAGCCCCCACGAAAGGACCCAGCAAGATCCCCCAAGGCGGAAACACGAACATACCGGCCACAGTTCCCACGGCACATCCCCAATTTCCCCACTTGGACCCTCCGCTATACTTAGTCCCCAGCATGGGCGTAACATAGTCCATCGCCTGTGCCAACACGACCAGCAATCCCCACACGACCAACTCCGTAACCGTAAATTCCGCATAGCCCGTAAAATGCAACAGCCACAAAGCCAAATACGCCACCGGCGGCCCCGGCAAGATCGGCAAAAAACACCCCGCCAATCCCACCAACAAACAGATAACGCCTAGTATAACCAATAAGATATCCATATATTTCAGTTTTTGGGATATATAAATAGGCAAAGATACAAACATTTCTCACCCTTAACTGTTTTGCTAAAAGCTAAATCTAAACATATATATTTATGCACAAACATTTACGCCTGACATGTTATGCTTTGTTGTGCTTGCTGGTACCGATCGGGGTAATGGCGCAGACAGAGCATAAGTATTTAGACCGTGCCCTACCCGGGTCATGGTCTGAGGAAGGGAGTGATTTCCAGCAGACACTTCCCGTAGAAGATAATTGGTGGAGAAATTTTAAGGACCCGTTGCTGGACTCGCTGATAGAAGTAGCCGTGAAACAAAACTATTCCGTGCAAATGGCGATGGACAGGATCGCCATGGCAAAAGCCAACCTGCGGTCGGCACAAGGAAGCTACTCGCCCACCCTAGGGCTTTCTGCCGGATGGACACGGCAACAAAGTAGCGGCAATATCAATCAGGTACCCAAGGCGATCACCCAATATTCCAGCGCTACCGTAGATATGAACTGGGAGGTGGACGTATTCGGGAGTATCCGGAACCGGGTGAAAGCGGAGAAAGAGAATTTCGCCGCCTCGAAAGAGGAATACAACGCCGCCATGGTCTCCCTTTGCGCTCAAGTAGCCTCCTCCTATATCAATATGAGGGAACTGCAACAAGAGGTAAAGGTAGCGCAACAGAACTGCCGCTCCCAACAGACGGTCGTACAGATCACCCAGAAACGGTATGAGACCGGGCTAGTCTCTAAACTGGACGTAGCGCAGGCGCAATCCGTATACTACAGCACGAAAGCCTCCCTACCGATGCTGGAGGCCGGTATCATCCAATACGCGAACTCCTTGGCGATCTTGCTAGGCCTGTACCCTTCCGATCTGCAAAAGATCATGGAGACAGAGGCCTCCTTGCCGGAATATATCGAGCCGGTCGGTGTAGGGCTACCGGCAAACCTGTTGCTACGCCGTCCGGATGTACGTGCGGCAGAACGGCAGGTCAATGCGCTTGCCGCCTCGCTCGGGGCCTCTAAGTCCGATTGGTGGCCGAAAGTATTCGTGAAAGGCTCGGTCGGTTTCGCCTCCCACGACTTCGACAAGCTGGCGAATCATAATAGCTTGACCTATGAGATCGCCCCTACCCTTACGTGGAACTTCTTCCAAGGCACCCAGAAGATACAGGCTACCCGGTTGGCGAAAGCCCAGTTGGACGAGTCGATCCGGCAATTCAACCAGACCGTGCTTACCTCCGTACAGGAAGTGGATAACGCCATGAGCTCGTACAAGAACTCGATCAAGCAGATCGTAGCCCTCCGGGAAGTGGTAAACCAAGGAAAACAGACCTTGGATCTTTCCCTAGACCTCTATAAGCAGGGCCTTACGCCTTTCCAAAACGTACTGGACGCGCAACGCTCCCTCCTCACCTACCAGAACCAATTGACACAGGCTCAAGGTAGCTCCCTACTGAACTTGATACAGCTTTATCAGTCATTGGGCGGAGGATGGAATCCTATGTAGGCCGTTCGATCCGATCGAACAAAAGCCCACTCAAACAATTAATATAAATAATCATTAAAGACAAAAGATATGAAGACATTTGTTTACATAGGGATTATCGGAGCCTCCGCCTTATTACTGGCGTCTTGCAAGGGGAAAAGCAAGCCGATGGAAACGCCCGTGCCCTCCATAAGCGTATCCACGCCGATCGTGAGGGACATTACCTTGACGAAAGAATACCCCGGATACCTTAGTTCACAACTGAAAGTAGACTTGGTAGCCCGTGTCAACGGATACTTGCGTACCTCTTACCTCAAGGCCGGAAGCCGGGTGAAGAAGGGCGATCTTATCTTCGTGATCGAACCGGACACCTATCAAGATAACGTCACCCAAGCCGAGGCTTCCGTAAAGACCTCCAAAGCCCAGCTGGAATATGCACGCAGTAACTACGAGCGTATGAAGGAGGCGGCTAAGAGCGGCGCCGTAAGCCAGATACAAGTGATCCAAGCGGAGGCTACCGTATCGGAGTCTGAGGCTGCCGTGAAGAATGCCGAGGCGGAGTTGAATACCGCACGGACCAACTTGAGCTATTGCTATATCCGTGCGCCTTTCGACGGTGCGGTTACCCGGGCCAGCTACGATATAGGTAATTACATCAACGGAGCCGTCCAGCCGGTTACCTTGGCCACCTTATACAAGGACGACTTGATGTTCGCCAATTTCAATATCGAGGATAACCAGTTCATGAAGATGATGCTGGAAGCCGCCCGCAACGATAGCACCGTGAAGCTTCCGACCGAGATCCTCGTCAGCATAGGCAAGGATGGCGGCAATGCGTATACGGGCCGGCTGGATTATCTATCCCCCAATATCGACCTATCGACCGGTACCCTGAACGTACGTGCCAATCTGGATAACCCGAAGCATGTATTGAAGAGTGGCTTATATGTCACCATCACCCTGCCGTATGCCGAGCAGCCGAATGCGGTCTTGGTTCGCGACGCCTCGATCGGTACCGACCAATTAGGGAAGTACCTTTATATCGTGAACGACTCCAATGTCGTACGATACCGTCCTATCGAGGTGGGCCAATTGGTAGACGATACGCTTCGCCAAGTGACCGCCGGTATCAGCCCCAAAGACTCCTATGTCACCTCCGCCCTGCTTAAGGTACGAGATGGCATGACTATCAAACCTATAAAATAAGCAAGCTATGGTAAAGTTCTTTATTAACAGACCGATATTCGCCACCGTACTTGCTCTGATCATCGTCGTGGCGGGTTTGGTCACCCTCAATATATTACCGATCGCCCAGTATCCGGAGATCACGCCGCCTACCGTACAGGTATCCGCCGTTTATCCCGGGGCGGACGCACAGACCGTAGCGCAGACCGTAGGTTTACCGATCGAGCAACAGGTAAACGGCGTGGACGGTATGCTTTACATGAGTTCAAACTCCTCCAGTTCGGGGGCTTACTCCCTAACGATCACCTTCGCCGTGGGAACGGATATCGACATGGCGACCGTCATGGTGCAAAACCGGGTGAGTATCGCCCAGAGCAGCTTGCCGGAACCCGTGATCGTACAAGGTATCACCACCCGCAAGCAATCCTCCAATATCGTGATGATGCTTACCCTAAGTTCCAAGGATTCCATTTACGACGGGTTGTATTTAAGTAATTACGCCACCTTAAATATGATAGACCAGCTAACCCGCCTGCCGGGTGTAGGCTCGGTACAGGTGATGGGAGCCGGAAACTATAGCATGCGTATCTGGCTAGACCCGGAGGCGATGCGTATCCGTAACTTGACGCCGGACATGGTCTATCAAGCCATATCCACGCAAAACGCCCAAGTATCCGCCGGTTACGTAGGCCAACCGATTCTACGGGCGGATAACCCCTATCAATATACCTTGACCGTGAAAGGACGGTTGACGACACCGGATGAGTTCGGCAATATTGTCCTTAAGACCGGGCAAGGTGGCAAGATCCTGCGATTGAAGGATATCGCCCGCATAGAGTTGGGTAGCTCCTCTTACAACGTGGTCTCTAAATTAAGCGGACAGCCGACTGCTGCGATAGCGATCTACCAGTTGCCGGGTTCCAACTCATTGGATGTATCGAAGGTGGTAAAGGCCAAGATGAAAGAATTAGGCAGTTCCTTACCCGAAGGCGTGGAATACAAAGTGACCTTGGATACGACCGAGGTGATCGACGCCTCCATCCATGAGGTGCTTATCACGTTCTTGGAGACAACCTTGCTGGTGGTCTTGGTTATCTTCTTATTCTTACAGAATTTCCGGGCGGTAGTCATCCCGTTCATTACGATTCCGGTCTCATTGATCGGTACACTGGCGGTCATGGCGGCTTTAGGCTTCTCCATTAATACGTTGACCTTATTCGGCTTGATTCTGGCGATAGCGGTGGTGGTAGACGACGCCATCGTGGTGGTAGAGAACTCCACCCGGCTCCTCGATACCGGGAAATATACGGCCCACGAGGCGGTATCGAAGGCCATGGATGAGATCGTAGGGCCTATCGTGGGCGTGGTATTGGTATTATTGGCGGTATTTATCCCGACAACGTTTATCAGCGGTATCTCCGGGCAGCTCTATAAGCAATTCGCCTTGACAATCGCCGCCGCTACCGTATTAAGCGGATTTAACTCGCTTACGCTTACGCCCTCGCTTTGCGCCCTTTTCTTGGAGAAGAATACCGAAGAACCGAAATTCTTCCTCTTCAAAGGATTCAATAAGGTATACGGAAAGACTCAGAAGATGTACGACTCGATCGTGGAGCGGATGCTGAAACGACCGGGAGCGGCGATGATCGTTTACGGTATCATCACGGCGGTAGCGGTTATCTTGTTTATGCGCTGGCCGACAACCTTTATACCCGAAGAGGATGACGGCTATTTCCTAGTCGTATCCCAATTACCCCCGGCGGCGAGCTTGAACCGGACGGAGGCGGTCACCAAGCAGATCGACGAGATCCTAAAGACATACCCCGAGGTGAAATCATTCATCAGCGTTAGCGGATTCTCCGTGATGGGTGGAGGGGAGCAATCCAATACGGCCACCTTCTTCGTGATCCTAAAGAATTGGAACGAACGTAAAGGTAAGGAGCATACGGCAGAGGCCGTGACCAACCGTTTCAACCGGGAGGCATCGGCTATCCAAGAAGCGCAGGTATTCGGTATGGTACCGCCAGCTATCCCGGGGTTGGGCGCTTCGGGCGGCTTGCAACTGCAATTGGAGGATCGTAAGAACCTAGGTCCGACGGAGATGCAGCATGCCGTGGAGACATTGCTGGCCAGCTACCGCTCGAAACCGCAATTGCTGAACCTTTCTTGTATGTATCAGGCCAATACCCCGCAGTATCTACTGAAGATAGACCGGGATAAGGTGCAGATGCTCGGTCTTCAGTTGAATCAAGTATTCTCCACGCTCAGCTATTATATGGGAGCGGCGTACGTGAACGATTTCGTGGAGTTCGGACGTATTTACCAAGTTAAGATCGAGGCGAACGGAGAGGCGCAGAAAGTGATCGATGATGTACTCCGTTTGAGTCTGGCGAATAGTAAAGGAGAGATGGTACCCTTCTCCTCTTTTATCGAATTAGACGAGCAATTGGGATTAGACCAGATCAACCTATATAATATGTATTCATCGGCGGCTATTACTTGTATCGCCAACCCGAAATATAGCTCCGGAGAAGCGATCCTAGCGATGGAGGAGCTGATACAGGAGCAATTAGGTGATAATTTTGGATATGAATGGACCTCGGTCGCTTATCAAGAGACGAAAGCAGGATCTACGACGGTGATTATTTTCGCCATGGCGTTGCTAGTCGCTTTCTTGGTTCTCTCGGCTCAATATGAGAGCTGGACAAGTCCGTTGGCGGCTATCATGGGTTTGCCGATCGCCTTGTTGGGAGCTATTATCGGCTGCTGGGTGATGGGGGTTCCGGTAAGCGTATATACCCAGATCGGTATTATCTTATTGATCGCCTTGTCCGCCAAGAATGGTATCTTGATCGTAGAGTTCGCCCGGGATTTCCGAAAGGAAGGTAATCCGATACGGGATTCCGCCTTGGAAGCCGGACACGTTCGTTTACGTCCGATCCTGATGACCTCGTTCGCCTTTGTATTGGGTGTCATGCCTTTGCTTTTCGCTACCGGAGCGGGAGCGGCCAGCCGTATATCCTTAGGTGCGGCGGTAGTATTCGGTATGGCTATCAATACGATATTCGCCACGATGTTCATCCCTAACTTCTATGAACTGATGCAGACCATCCAAGAGAAATGGCTGGATAAAGGAAAGAAGACGGATGATACGCCTAAACAATAGAAAGTTTCCAATCCTCTAATGAGGCAAAAAGAGAATAGCCATGGCTAAACCCATGGTTATTCTTTTTTACTCCCTTCGGATACATTATTATATATTCTATGATTGGAATTAGGCGATTCCCAACAACTCTACCTCAAATATTAATGTGGAGAAAGCAGGGATCGGACCCGAGGCACGATTACCATAACCAAAATTGTAAGGGATATAGATTATCCATCTATCCCCTACCCGCATTTCTTGAAGAGCCAATTGCCAGCCTTCAATCACTTGGTTCAAGCGAAAGGCTTCCGGGCAACCCCGTTTCCATGAGTTATCAAATTCCCTTCCGTTAATCAACGTTCCTTTATAATGTACGGAAACGACGCTTCCCCGATTAGGAGAGACTTTGCCTGTACCCGCTTGTATTACCTTATATAATATACCGCACGGTAATGTCCGGGTTCCCTCTTCCGAAGCGATCTCGTCCAAATACAATAGATTCTTCTCTTTGTACTCCTCTTTTCTACTCATATATATTACATTATCTTACATTTAGCTCCGCAAATGTAGCAAATAGAAATAGAAACTCAATGGCATGGTAACACAATAGACATGCCAAACGTTCAAATACTATCATTATATGAATCTGATTCCCGCTTTTTTTATCATAGATCAAGAAAACATAGGAATCCGCAAAAAACATGCTATAAAACATACCACGTATGGAATAACGCCGTATATTTGTGTCGTAAAACATAATTGTAAAGCAAATATGGTAAAGAGATTGTTTAAACGTTACATCGATTTGCTAGGGTTTCAACCTTGGACAATTTGGGTTTACCGCATGTGGTAAACCTCACGATGAAAAAGAGGAAGGTTTAGGTAAGGTTATCAGAAGTCCGGGATTAGGTTAGTAATAGGTTAAAAGGTTAAAGGTTTAGGTTTTCAATTCATTCGTTACTCGGACTTCAAAAGTTATGTGAGATTTAGAACGTGTCGAAAGGCACAGATTTATTAATTAAAAAGAAAATGAGCTATGAAAAGTTTTATTAGACATTTTTTGGATAGCTGCTTGAGATCACTCGCTGCTATCGGTCAGTCGGAGTTAACAAAATGGGGTTACAATAAATAAGTAACACCCCATTTTACCGGGAAGGTGAACATTTGATTTTTTCAAACCATACCGCAGTTGCTTGGCATCTTGCCAGACAATCGCTTTTTTGTATCCATACCTTTTAAACAAGGTATCTTAGTTTCATCGAGAAAGTATCCTAAGTTCATTGGCGAAGTATCTTAGGTGTATGGGGCGATGAAACTAAGATACTTTTATAACTCATGCGCCTATCCCCACTGAGTTTCTACTACCCGTCTATATATTTATAGATATTAACTATTTGACAACTGTCTAACAACATCTTATTTTTGTCAAGAAGTTAAAAACAATTGTTGTTTCTAAACAGTTTTATTTAAAGATTACTTTATCTAAAATTCTTTATTGCGACATAAAAACTAAAGTTATGGAAGACAAAAAACTAACTGCCGCCAACGGGCGCCCTGTTGCGGACAATCAGAACGTACAAACAGTGGGGCCACGTGGCCCGATGGTATTACAAGACCCTTGGTTCATTGAGAAGCTAGCGCACTTCGACCGTGAAGTGATCCCAGAAAGACGCATGCACGCCAAAGGTTCCGGCGCATTCGGTACCTTTACCGTTACACATGATATCACAAAGTATACGAAAGCGGCTATTTTCAGCGAGGTAGGCAAGAAAACTGACTGCTTTGTCCGTTTCTCCACCGTAGCCGGAGAGCGTGGAGCAGCCGACGCAGAGCGTGATATCCGTGGATTCGCCATGAAATTCTACACAGAGGAGGGCAACTGGGACTTAGTGGGTAACAACACCCCGGTATTTTTCTTGCGTGATCCCCTAAAATTCCCTGACTTGAATCATGCGATCAAACGTGACCCGAAAACGAATCTACGAAGCGAGGATAACAACTGGGATTTCTGGACTTTGCTTCCCGAGGCCCTGCATCAAGTAACGATTACGATGAGTTCTCGCGGCATTCCTTACTCTTATCGACATATGCATGGTTTCGGTAGCCATACGTACAGTTTTATCAACGATAAGAACGAACGTATCTGGGTGAAGTTCCATCTCAGAACCCTGCAAGGTATCAAGAACTTGAGTGACGAGGAAGCGGCTGCGATCATCGCCAAGGATCGTGAATCCCATCAGCGTGATTTGTTCGAGAGTATCGAGCGTGGGGACTTCCCGAAATGGAAATTCCAGATCCAATTGATGACTGAAGAGCAGGCCGAGACCTATCCGATCAACCCATTCGACCTCACGAAAGTATGGCCGCATAAGGACTTCCCGTTAATGGATGTCGGTATCCTCGAGTTGAACCGTAATCCGGAGAATTATTTCCAAGACGTGGAGCAAGCCGCATTCAACCCGATGAATACTGTCGAAGGCATCGGCTTCTCCCCAGACAAGATGTTACAAGGTCGTCTATTCTCTTATGGCGACGCCCAGCGTTACCGCCTTGGCGTGAACCTAGAGCAGATCCCGGTGAACAAGCCCCGTTGTCCGCTCCATGCCTATCACCGTGACGGAGCGATGCGTGTAGACGGAAACTATGGAGCCGCAAAGGGTTACGAACCTAACAGCTTCGGCGAATGGAAAGACTCTCCCGAGAAGAAGGAACCGCCCAGGGCCTCAGTATTGATCATAAAATAATGCAGCCAGTCGTCGTACTTGAAAAACGCCTTGCCTCCCGACCACCGGTAATATTTTTCAGCCGCGTCGAACACGCCTTCCCAGGTGGCGAGATCCGCATAGGTAACACCCGTGTCCCTGCTGAATCTGTCGAAGATGGAAGCGTTGACGTAGAAAATGTTGGTGGATTTGGTGAGCGGGAAAATCCGCAGTCCGCCATCAAGGATGCCTTCTTCCAGGAATTCGGGGACAAAGGCTTCTCTTTCCTTCTTCGAAAACCAGCTGTTCCAGTCGAGAGCTCTGTTGCTGCCCATGGCCGCAAGCGTCTTCGGGTAGCAGATGAAGAGGTCGGGCAAATCACCGGACCCGGGCTGCAGGCGCGCCGCGGAGACAAGAGCGGAGTGAATGGCCGTACTGTTCGATACGGAGGTCACTTCGACGACAATGCCACGCTCCCTGCCCACTGTGCTGTTGAAGCGCTCAACGAGATCGTTCATGGGAGATTCGGTCTGGGCCCCGTAAACATGCCACATGGTCAGGGTAATAGGATACTCCCGTGAAAGGGGATCATCGTTGCAGGAGGGGAGCAGACAGAAAAGGAGGAGTAGAATAAGGACGAGCCTCCTGTTTCCGGACAGGGAAAGACTTCTTTTGCCGAGAGAAATGAAAGGGACGGTCATCAGAATCTTCCTTTTCCCCGACCGCGACCCGGGCCTGCAGCACGCCCGCGGACGGAGAGAAAGCCGTTTGCGCAATGCCGGTACTGCATTCGTGCCCGGCAGGTTCGTCAAAAGGATGATTTTCTCTTGCTATAACGGTATTTTTTGCAGAAGTCATTACGGAGATGATTTTTTCGGTGCTGTTTTGTGCATACTGCTGTTACGAAAACGGGTGTCAGAGGCAGAAATTGACCCAATCTACTGGGAAGGAGTGAAATATGTCCGACAATGACAGCTTTACCGAAACCACAAGTACCAGCTGGGGTTCACGGCTTGGGAATTCCTTCGGGGGAATCGGTATGGGCATCGTCCTCTTCATCGTGGCGACGGGCCTTCTGTACTGGAACGAGGGGCGCGCTGTCCGCACGGGCGACGCCATAGCCGAGGCACAGCTTGCCACGGTTCCCATGCCCTCTACAGACAAAGTCGACCCCGCCTTTGAGGGGAAGATAGTGTACGCGACGGGACGCGCCGTGACAAAAGACGAGGTGACAGACCCCGATTTTGGCGTGAAGGTCAACGCCATCGGGCTGAACCGCAAGGTCGAATTTTATCAGTGGACCGAGCAGTCGAAGTCCGAGACGCGGAAGAAGCTCGGAGGCGGTGAGGAAACCGTCACTACGTATACCTACACGAGAAAGTGGGTTTCCTCTCCCGTGAGTTCCCAGGACTTCAAGATCCCCTCGGGACATGAGAATACGGTCCGCGTCCAGACAGCTTCGCAGAAGTTCATGGCGCAGAACGTCACCTTCGGCGCCTACCGCCTCCCCGGGTTCCTGGTTAAGTCTATTTCCGGCGAAAGGCCCCTCGCCCTCGATATGACGGAAGGGCAGCGCGCGGAACTTCAGAAGAGGTTCTTTTCCCGCGATCCGAATCCCTCTGCCCAGAACGCCGGCGGTCCGACTACCATGGTGCACAGCCAGAGCAACATGCTGTATTTCGGCCGCTCTCCCAATGAGCCCCGCGTGGGCGACGTGCGCGTGTCGTTCACCGAGGTTCCCCAGAACGACATTTCCATCATCGCCACGGTTTCCGGCAACACGTTCAGGCAGTTCCGCGCCTCCAACGGAAATTCCTTCTCGAGACTCAGCATGGGCGAGCAGGACATGAACGCCATGTTTGACGCCGCGAAGAGCTCCAACAGCATTATGACCTGGATTCTGCGTCTGGTCGGCCTTCTGCTCTGCATCGGCGGCATCAGAATGCTTGTGGCTCCCCTGCAGGTGCTGGCTGACGTCATTCCATTCGTCGGCAGCATCGTGGGCCTCGGTACCAGCCTCGTCTCCGGCGTTATCGGAACGGCTTGGTCGCTTCTGGTTATCGCCTTTTCCTGGATCCGCTTCCGCCCCGTGCTCGGTGCCTGTCTCCTCGGTGCCTCCCTTCTGCTCTGCGCCGCCCTCATCCTGAGAGCCCGCTCCAGAAAGAAGCAGGTTCCCGCAGGAAGATAACATTCCTTACCCCCTTCCGGATTTCCCCTGACAGCCCTCCGGAGCTGGCATGGGGAAATCCGGCATACCTGTCAGAAGGGGCGTGTGGCAGAGCGCGCCTGAAAAATCAGATGGAGATTACACTATGCTCATTGCCCTTGTTGTGTCTGCCGGCATTCTCCTGTTTTTGTGTCTCTTTCTCATCGCGTACTACAATAAATTAGTCCGGGGCCGGAACCTTGTGGAGGAGGCCTGGAGCGGCATCAGCGTCCAGCTCAAACGCCGCCATGACCTCATCCCCGCGCTGGTCAACACGGTCAAGGGCTACGCGCAGCATGAAGCGACAGTCCTCCGCAAAGTAACCGAGGCCCGGGCCTTTGCCCTGGCTGCTTCTTCCGGGGCCGTGCAGGATGTCGCGCAGGCGGAAAACGTCCTGACCCGGGCCCTGCGTTCCCTGTTCGCGGTCTCTGAAAATTACCCCAAGCTCATGGCCAGCGAAAACTTCCTTCAGCTTCAGGGGCAGCTCGCTGAACTCGAAGATGCAATCCAGTCATCCCGCCGCTACTACAACGGAACGGCCCGGGATCAGAATGATAGCGTTCTCCAGTTCCCCGGCAACCTGATTGCCAGTCTTTTCAGGCTCAACAAGGTTGAGTACTTCGAACTGGACAGCGAGGGGGATCGCAACGCTCCCGAAGTGAATTTCGATACCGGTACCGCTCCGGCGCAGGCCGTTTCCCGGATAAACGCCGAATCTCCGGAACAGGAATCCGGTCCCCAGAATCAGAGCAACAGAATAGGTTTTTAAGAGGTGCGCTTTTGACCGGGAAGAATGCCGGATATTAAAGCAAAGGATGAAGGGATAGTTTCTCCCCATCCCCGCAATATAAATTAGCAGGCTGAATTTATTTGCCATATGAGAATGCCTGACACACCGGGACAATACCGGTGTGTCAGAGAAAATATGTATCAGAGCTACGCCTTCACCACGGAGCGGGAAAAAGCGCCCCGGTGTCATTCCCGTTCCGTAAGACGCTGAGGGGAATCCGCCGGACATGACCATCCGGGATACAGGAGGCCTGATGAAACGAACGCTGATCATAATCCTCATGCTGCTGGCCATGGCTTTTCCTGTCCTGTCCCAAGCAGCCGGCGAAGGCGGAGAACGCATCCTGGATTATGCCGTGACAGCCCGGGTGGAGGAGGATGCGTCGCTCGTGGTGACGGAGCGCATCACCGTTACCATTGAGCATAACGCCATTATCCACGGCATTTACCGGATCTATCCTGTCAGGATCCGCGAAGAAGGTAATGTTCTGCGTCATTATGGCTTTGAGGTGCTTTCCGCGAAGCTCGACGGGAAGAACATCCCGTATTCCGACATGGAAGAGGGGTATACAGCCGGCGTGGCCATTGGCTATCCCAGTCGTATGGCTCCCAGAGGCAGTCATACCTATGAGCTCACCTACAGGACAACGGGACATGTGCGTTTCTTCCCTGACCGCGATGAAATCTATTACAACGTGACCGGCAACTTCTGGAAATTCCCCATTGATCACGTGTCGTTCACACTTGAACTCCCCGGCGGCGCTTCTCCTGAGGCTGCAAAAGCCTTCACGGGCGCTCTGGGCGCACAGGGCGCAGCGTACCGGATGACGGGCCCCTCCTCCCTTGAAACAACAGGGGCGCTCAGCCCCGGAGAGGGAATTACCGTGGCCTTCGGATGGAAGAAAGGAATCGTCACGGAGCCGGAAAAAACCTTATCCGACTTCATGGGCAGCAACCGTATGCTGACCCTCTCCGCCATCCCTCTCTTCCAGCTCCTTCTCTTCCTTCTTCTCCGCCGGCTGTGGACGTACCGCCGCAGGGGCGTTGCCTACCCCCTTTTCCACGCTCCCGAAGGGATGTCTCCCGGCGCTGTCGCGTGTCTCAAAAACCGCTCCTATCCCACGACTCTGATTCAGGCTGACATCCTCTGGGCCGCGGTCAATGGTTTTCTGCGCATGCATCTAAGCGACAAAAAGACCATTACCCTTGCCAAAACAGCTCCCGGTCCCCGCAGGCGCCCTCTTCCCGAATGGTGCGTGGCCCTTCTCCGGAAAATACAGAGCAAAATCTTTCCTTTCGGGGATAAGTCAGTCATCGATCTCCTCCGGGCCAGGGAAGGCCAGGGCAGAGACACGATAACCCGGAGTTATCTGGACCTTAAGAAAACCTACGAAAAGAAGCTGAAAGGAGCGTGGACCGAAACGAGGATCCCCGGCATCATCACCACCGCCATCGGGCTGGGGCTTTTCTGGTTTGCCATGGACTGCGGCATTTATTACCCCGGCCTGGACTTTAATCCGGCGTTCACTGCATTAGAGATGCTGTTATTTGTGGGAGGTCTTGCCGGCCTGTGTATGCTCTTTGCCCACGGCTTCAGAAAAACACGGGCCCTGTTCTCGGGAGTGCGCCGGATAGCGGGCATGGTCCTGAGCGTGAGCATGAGCCTTATGTGTGCGCTTTTCCTTTTCTATCTTCTGGATTTTGACCTGGCGTTCTTCGCCAGCTCCGTGCTTGTCATGTGTATAGCCGTGTGGAGCCTCTATCTCCCCTGCGTGCGCCTCACCAGCAGAGGCGACAGCATGGACACGCAAATACGCGGGCTTGAGATGTACATCTGCACGGCCGAAAAGCACAGGCTCGCGAAAATCAACGCGCCGGAAGATACTGTGGAAAAATACGAGGAACTCCTTCCGTACGCGGCTGCCCTGAACTGCGCAGAAGCCTGGCAGAAGCGTTTTGATCCCCTTCTGGACCGCCTGGATTATGTGCCCGGCTGGATTGACAAACCCGGGATGCAGGAGGTGCTCACCCCGCAACGGTTCAGGCGGGTCCTCAGGACCATCGCCAGCCCCTCCGCCATGACAAAAGCGGTAAGCGCGGGGGCAGCGGCGTACGCTGCTGCCACATCAGGCTTCGCGGGCTCCGGCGGTACGTCTTCTTCCGGATTCAGCGTCGGCTCATCCGGCGGCGGATCGGGCGGCGGTGGCGGAGGCGGATGGTAATCCTCCCGGCAGGAGGCCCCTCCCCCGGCGTCCACCGCGCCAGCACTGTTTTCCCTTTTCCCTGTGACCAGACTCCTTCCTCAGGCCCCGGCGGCTGAAGCTCCGCGCTTTCTTCCGCCGGAGCCGCTTTATATCCGCCGTCCGACCAGGAACGGCGGAAGAAAGGTATCAGCCATGGAGCTGACCAGAGGGATCGGAAGGCATCCGGGTGACGGCCGCAGAAGTGAGACAGGACAGGGAGTCTGGCCGGATGGAGCGGGAATGCCGCCCTGCCCTTTCGCGGGAAATGACGCCTGTTCCACTCAGGTTATTTTCCGAGCGCCCTGACGGCCTCTTTTTCTTCCGCGGAGAGCTTCGTGGATTCCAGGATTTTCCGGATGGCTTTCTGCCGGATAACCGGATCGAGTCTGTCCTTTCTGAAATACGCCGTCATCTTTCCCGGGTGGCGGAGATACAGGATGGAGAGAGCCCACGCGGCGGCCATCATGGCGTAGTACGGCTCATTCCGGAGCTTTTCGAGCACAGCCAGATCCCGCTCAAGCCATTCCTCATCAGGGTAGTAGCAGAGGAGCATCACGCAGGCGAAACGCACGTCGAATTCCCTGTCTGAGCGGAAGTACGGGGCAAGAAAGTCCCAGACTTCTTCCAGGCAGGTCCTGGCGAATTTCAGTCCTGAGCAGAAGCTGTCACAGACGGACCAGTTGCGGATCCGCGGAACGAAGTCACGGATGAGCCGGAATCTTTCTTCCACGCTGCACCGGGCGTACCCGATGACCATACCTTGGAGCATCACTTCCTCGAAGGACTCATTTTGTCCGGCCTTCAGGCAGGTCCTCCAGTCTTCACCGGCCGCGATGCCGCGGGCCAGCCTGCGCAGATCCGGCAGCCGCACGCCGAGAACCCGTTCTTCTGGCGGCAGGAGATGTGCGGAAAAATCCCGGTACCGCGCGTCAGCCATACCGGCGAGCTTTTCACGTATGGTCATGGAACCTCTCCTTCCGGACAGAGTGACGGCTTTCTTGTCCAGCTCCCTGCCGCGAAAGGGCAGGCCCCCGCAGCAGGTGACAGACGGCCGCCCTGTCCTGCCGGCAAACGGATCAGAGAAAGAGGTGGAGCCGATGGACGTCACCGATGCCCGGATCGGAAGCCGTATGCCAGAAAAGGTCGGGTTGGGACAGTTCAGCAGCCTGTACCGTCGATGCGGCAGGCGCATCCGTCTGCCGGCTTGGATCTGAGTCCCGCGTCTTCCGGCTTCAGCGTCACGGTTCCGTCTTCCAGGACAAAGCAGGGGATGCCCGCATAACCATTCTTCTTCGCGTCATCGAAGGCAGGGCTGGTGTCCCGGAGTCTCAGGAATTCCTTGAGATTCTTCACGTGCGCGCCGATGTCAACGCTGCGGAATTTATCGTTTCCTTTTATCTGGGCACCGACGTAGATGCAGTCCACACAGGTGGGCATGCCGTATACAGTAATCATTGTTCTACTCCTTTTTTTCGTTCCCCGAAAACTCTGAAAATCTGCCGCAAACGGGGGAAAGTCCGCGGCTAAAGCATGTTCGTCGAAATTTCCGCGGAGTCGTTTTTCCCGCCGCGGTGATCCGAGGCTGATTTCGCCACCGTGGTTTTGTACCGGCTGTCACCATAGTAGGTAAGCCGGTAATGCTTTCCCTTGTCCCTGATGGTAAACCCGATGTTCATGAGCTCCTGACGGATGGGATCGGTCATCGTCCTGTAGCCTTTGAAAAGATTTTTGATGACGGTTTTGCGCTTTTCCGTCAGATGCCTGTACCCGTTCTTCTGCAGAATATCGCTGTAGACATCATATCTCCGGGATTTCGGCGGGCAGTACTTCAGCTTTTCGCTGATGGCGTCCAGGATCATCTCACGGATTTCGCCGGGATAGAGATCTTCCTCGTCCCCGCGGACCAGAACCGGCGTATCGGGAGCCGCGGATGCGCGTGCCAGCATGGCCTGGTTTTCCTGCTGCAGGGAGTAGTTGGCGCGCGTGAGCTCATTCAGCCTGGTCCGGAGCCTCTCGTTTTCCTGATCAAACTCTCCCATGTACTTCTGCACTTCCGCCTCGGCCTCCTGCCGGGCCGTTTCGGCGGCCCTCTTTTTCTGACTGTCCCACTTCTCCCGCATGATGGCATTAGTGACGCCGTCCCAGGTATAGAGCTGCGGTATTTTCTGGGCGTTGTCGTACTGAAAGACGGCACTGGTTACTTTTTCCAGAAGAATATCGTTATACTCGTCGTATTCCCTGTCGATGAAGCGCCGGTGCCGTCCGTTGGGATAATAAATGCCGACGCTGCCATGATATTCACCCTGGTCACCGCACGCTTTCCTGACTGCGTGATTCAGAGAGATATCACTCTGCAGCAGAACGTGAGCCGCACCCTTGAGCCTGCTCCCGAGCCTGGCGCAGTCCAGGGGATCCGCATTGAGGCTGGTCTTCGAGACGTAAACAATGGGAAGCCGGTATTTCCGCTCACCGCTGATGACGCCAGTAAGGATTCCGAGATTGTCGTGTGTTATGAGATAGGGATCCCTGGTGACGGAGAGAGCCTGATCATCCTTCAGATATCCCTTCCCGATAAGGAGCGTCAGAAAATGCGGGGTTGAGAACGCCAGGTTTTCCATCGCTGCGTCTTCGGTGTAGCTCCTGTCCAGCCGGACGGCCATCTTCATTTCCCCGAAGTTCATAATGTAGTCCGTGTCCCAGACGGCACCGTTATCCTGCTGCTTTTCGTAGCGGACAGCGATGATATTGTGCGCAGGGCATTCTTCTATGTCGAGCCAGAGACAGTCGCTGCCGAAGCGGATGTTCCGCTCGCCATTCCACCGCAGATCCCTGATAATGTTTTCTTCATGCTGATCATTCTGGTTCCAGTCTATGACCAGCTGAATGAAGTTATCCTTTGTCAGAGCCGGACTGATATCGAGTATGGTCGAGTAAAGTAACATCTCAGATCTCCCCCGCCTGTGTCAGGCCTTTGTGCATGCTTTTTCCCTTTATACCATGAAAGTCCTATCTTTTCCGCACCCGGGATGCCGCGTCAAGCATCAGACCT
>ENA-ORSI01000466-ORSI01000466.1-human-gut-metagenome-genome-assembly--contig:-NODE-466-length-43913-cov-9.404373_pt1 | contig 43913 bp, 49 predicted proteins | sample MGYA00242187_ERZ509154 | MGnify/ENA primary metagenome ERZ509154 (study PRJEB26280, sample SAMEA2338627) | human gut metagenome | biome: human gut; feature: human-associated habitat; material: faeces...
AGACGGGGCGGCAGCAAGGGAGATACCGTGATGAAAACTGAACTGACCCTGAATGTATTACAGACCATGAGCGCACAGGAATATGAAGATATCCGGGCTGCCGGAAGTGATGAACGCCGTGAGCTGACTCACGCCGTGATGCGGGAGCTGGATGCGCCGGATAACTGGACGATGAACGGCGAGTACGGCAGCGAGTTTGGCGGATTTTTCCCCGTCCAGGTCCGTTTCACGCCTGCCCACGAACGTTTTCACCTGGCGTTATGTTCACCGGGCGATGTCTCTCAGGTCTGGGTGCTGGTTCTGGTGAATGCCGGTGGTGAGCCGTTTGCGGTGGTTCAGGTGCAGCGGCGGTTTGCACCGGAAGCCGTCAGCCATTCACTGGCACTGGCGGCGTCACTGGATGCGCAGGGGTACAGCGTTAATGACATCATCCATATCCTGATGGCGGAAGGAGGTCAGGCATGAGCGTACGTTCACGGGCACTGGTTCCCCTCTGCACAGAGCAACAGGCCGCATGGCGGGCGGTGGCGGAGACCGAAAAACGCCGCCATCAGGGAAACACGCTGGCGGAATATCCGTATGCGGGGGCGTTTTTCCGCTGTCTGAACGGAAGCCGCAGGATTTCGCTGTCTGACCTGCGATTTTTCATGCCGTCCCTGACCGCAGAAGAACTGCGTGGCAACCGTTCTCAGTGGCTGTATGCCGTCGATGTGCTGATTGAAACACAGGGCGAGGTCTGCCTCCTTCCTCTTCCCGGCGATGCAGCAGAACGCTTGTTCCCGTCGGTGCGGTTTCGTGTCAGGGAGCGCAGTCGCCATAAATCCGCGCTGGTCATGCAGAAGTACAGCCGCCAGCAGGCACGGGAGGCAGAGCAGAAAGCCCGTGCGTACCAGGCGCTGGTCGCTCAGGCTGAAATCGAACTGGCATTCCATTCGCCGGAAACAGTCGGAAGCTGGCATGCACGCTGGAGTGACCGGGTGGCAGAGCATGACCTGGAAACCCTGTTCTGGCAGTGGGGCGAGCGTTTTCCGTCACTGACCGGGATGGAACGCTGGCAGTGGCAGGATATGCCATTCTGGCAGGTCATCACAGAGGCTGGTATGGCGGCAAGGGAGGCCGGTCATGCCGTCCGTGAGATGGAGCGGTGGATGGTGCCGAACAAACTCCGGGAGGCGGCGTGAAGTGGCGTTACTCACTGCGCTGGAAACTGCCTTATCCCTGTCCTGGCGAGCATGAACTGGTTTCAGAAGTGGTGGAGGCGGGGCAGCCTGCTCCGGCATCCGTTATGTCACGCTGGGTTGCCGGAGCAGGGTATGCGGTCTGTCTGGATTTTATTTCTGACCGCCCGGTGCGCCGCTGGAGCGAAGAACGTAAGGCTGCGGTACGACGGCGGAATCTGGAGAAACGTATCAACAGGCATGCACCACTGTTTGCGGATGAACTGATAGCCCGTGAACTGGCTGAACGACCGGATTATTTTCAGGGAAAGTGAGTGTGGTCAGCGTGCAGGGATATGAGCTATGATGTGCCCGGCGCTTGAGGCTTTTTGCCTCATGACGTGAAGGTGGTTTGTTACCGTGTTGTGTGGCAGAAAGCAGAAAGCCCCGTAGTTAATTTTCATTAACCCACGAGGCCCACTGTATGTCTAACCAACACCAGTATGGCCTCTTACCGTGCAAATTGCAAGGAGGAGTAAACCATGAAACTACCGGGAAACGCCCTTATCTGGTGCGTATTAATCGTGTGCTGCACGTTGTTGATATTCACACTCCTGACCCGGAATCGCCTGTGCGAAGTCCGGCTGAAGGACGGATACAGGGAAGTTACGGCAACAATGGCTTACGAATCCGGCGGTAAGTAGCAACCTGGAGGCGGGCGCAGGCCCGCCTTTTCAGGGCTGATGCTGGTCTGACTGCACTGAAGCGCCTTTATAAAGGGGCTGCTGGTTCGCCGGTGGCCCCTTTCTCCTTGCTGGCATTGTGCGGGCATGAACAACCAGACTGCCAGGAAGGCCGTTTCCCTCCGGGAACGGGGAAGAACGCGCGCCTGCGGCGCCCGTTCTTTTCCCCCGCCTTCTCTGTTTATGACCTGTCAGAAATCACATCACCTTCCCTTTGATTATTCTCTTTTTCCTCCTGTTCTGACTCTGATTACTGCTGCCCTGATTATTGTCTGTTTTGTTGTTCTCCTGGCTGTGTCTTTTCCGGGCGTCCCCCTGGCGGGCTTCCATCCCTGACGCGAAACCCCGGGCTTGCAGCGACCGTTCCGGTCGCGCCGCCTCTGTCGCGCCGTGGCCTGCGCTCCCGGCATCCCGGCAAAAGGCCGCCGGGATGTAAGGCGCAACGCCGTTTCGCAAACCGCGCTTCACGTCGTTGCGGCGGGTCCCTGCCCGTTGTTCTGTCCGGTGCCATTCACCTGTTTAAGCCCCTGTCGCCGGGGGCATAGACAGCCACAACCTGCCGCACTGACTGTCCAGGGTAAATGAACAGCCCACAAAATTTTTTACCTAAAACCCGGTAAAAAATTTTGCGTTCTGCCCAGGACAGGTGCGTCAGGCCGTGGCAGTGATGCCCCTTGCGGCGAAGGTTCTCAAACAGGTGATGGTGAATACCGGAGGGAACAAAAGGCAGGTCCCCGCAAAACGTCAAAACCGCGGCTCCCGAAACTCAACAGATGATGGGGGCTGAAAACATCAGATACAGGAGGAATTATGAGCGCATTTTCTTTTAACACCACTTATCAGCCAACAGGCGATCAGCAGAAAGACGCAATCGCACAAATCGGGATCATGCAGAATCGTGCTGTTCAGGCAAATCTTGCATATCAGAGCTGCCGGGATTCTGGTGCACTCTTTAAGGTGCTCCACCAGGTCAATAATGAGCTGCATGACTTACTGGATAGCCTGGAGAATCATACTCCTCTTGTCAGAAAAAACGCTGATGAGTTGATCGCGCTGTTACTGCTTTTCACTCGGCAGGTTGGTCAGTCCCGAACTGACCTGATTTGATGGTCCTTTCCCTCGGAATTGTTGTCTTTTTGTTAACGATAACCGAGGGGGGATGATATTAAGCGAAAAAACTTTTATTAATTTTATGCCTTCATAAAGGAGTTACTGTTATGCGATTAGCTTCCCGTTTTGGTCGATATAATTCTATTCGCCGTGAGCGCCCGTTAACGGATGACGAATTAATGCAGTTTGTTCCATCTGTCTTTTCTGGTGATAAACATGAATCCCGGAGTGAGCGTTATACATATATCCCAACCATCAATATCATCAATAAGTTACGTGATGAAGGTTTCCAGCCGTTCTTTGCCTGTCAGAGTCGGGTTCGTGATTTGGGACGCCGCGAATACAGTAAACATATGTTACGTCTTCGCAGGGAAGGGCATATTAACGGGAAAGAAGTTCCTGAAATTATCCTGCTTAATTCACATGATGGTTCATCCAGTTATCAGATGATCCCAGGAATTTTTCGTTTTGTCTGCACAAATGGCCTGGTGTGCGGAAATAATTTTGGCGAAATCCGCGTTCCACATAAAGGTGATATTGTCGGGCAGGTTATTGAGGGAGCGTATGAAGTGCTCGGTGTCTTTGATAAAGTCATTGAAAATATGGAGACAATGAAAGAGATACATCTTAACAGTGACGAACAACATTTATTTGGCAGAGCTGCATTGATGGCCAGGTACGAAGATGAAAATAAAACGCCAGTGACGCCAGAACAAATAATTACTCCCCGCCGTTGGGAGGATAAACAGAACGATCTCTGGACAACCTGGCAGCGGGTTCAGGAGAATATGATAAAAGGTGGATTATCGGGGCGAAGTGCCTCCGGTAAAAATACCAGAACAAGAGCCATTACAGGCATTGACGGTGATATCCGAATCAACAAAGCATTATGGATGATTGCCGAACAGTTCAGGGAGTGGAAGTCATGATAATATAAGTAAAGCCCCGAAAAATTTTTCGGGGCTTTACTTATATTATCATCCTGCGGCATTGCTGTGTCGTCTGATATGCCTCAATTTCATCAACTGGCTTTTCGGTAGTCTGTAAATATTGTGCCCGCGAAAAATGGTCTGGCAGGAGGCTGCGCAGTTACCGGATATATATAAGATGGGATCCCGCTTTGCGGGGCTTCGGCCAGTCAGCATTATCACTCATATGATATTTTTGTGTGTGGCCTTCCATGCCGCTGTCGCGGCATAACCGGTATTTGACAATGTATACAATATTAATTTTTCTGCACACTGTTAATTTGGGAAAGTGATTTCTTCGTGGTCGGAACCCGGATGCCTTTACTGCTCTTTATCCTGGTATAAATCCGGTAAACCTCTGATGCGTAGGCAAGACGTCTCTGGTTCTGGCGTTCGGTCTTCCTGAATCCGGCATTGTATGCACCAACGGCCTCCCAGGAGACACCCCATTTTTTAAAGGCTATTGCCAGATAATAAGCACCGGTATAAATGTTCATGCAGGGATCTGTTGTCAGATGTTCCGGCTTAATTCCATAGCGGGCCAGTTCGTTAAAATGCTGGGAATCTACCTGCATCAGTCCGCTGCCATATCCCGTTACCGGATTAATACCGATGGCATTAACCCGGTAACGGGATTCTTTCCATGATATCGCTCTCAGTAAATCCGGGTCTATTTTGTAATCCCGACCTGCAAGATCAAAGCAATCGGCGGCTTCGCAGATCCCATTTATAAACATCAGGCAGATTGCTAACATCCATTTTTTCATTTTTCCACCTCTGGTGACTTTATCCGTAAATAATTTAACCCACTCCACAAAAAGGCTCAACAGGTTGGTGGTTCTCACCACCAAAAGCACCACACCCCACGCAAAAACAAGTTTTTGCTGATTTATCTTTAATATCATTGAGTTGTATTTGTGGATTTATATTGTTTAAATCTGATTTATTTAAAGCAGCGTCGTTAACGCAGCTACAGCAACGCGCCGACACCGCTTTGTAGGGGTGGTGCTGACTATTTTTATAAAAAACATTATTTTATATTAGGGGTGCTGCTAGCGGCGCGGTGTGTTTTTTTATAGGATACCGTCAGGGGCGCTGCTAGCGGTGCGTCCCTGTTTGCACTATGAATTCTAGTGTTTCGAAATTAACTTTGTTTTATGTTTAAAAAAGGTAATATCTAATGGCTAAGGTGAATCTGTATATCAGCAATGATGCTTATGAAAAAATAAACGCGATTATTGAAAAACGTCGACAGGAGGGGGCGAGAGAAAAAGATGTCAGTTTTTCAGCAACGGCTTCAATGCTTCTTGAACTGGGTCTTCGTGTATATGAGGCTCAGATGGAGCGCAAAGAGTCTGCATTTAATCAGGCCGAGTTTAATAAACTACTTCTTGAATGCGTTGTAAAAACACAGTCATCAGTAGCGAAAATTTTGGGTATTGAGTCTCTCAGTCCTCATGTCTCAGGAAATCCAAAGTTTGAATATGCCAATATGGTTGAAGATATCAGAGAGAAGGTGTCGGCTGAGATGGAAAGGTTCTTTCCAAAAAATGATGATGAATAAAGGGAAATAAATTTTGACTTTGTTCAAATATCAGACTTTTTAATGGTTCAAACTGATGACAATAATCAGAATAATTAGTATATTAATTACGTGGTTAATGCCACGTTAAAATTTGAACTTGAAAATCGCCGATGCAGGGAGCTTGTCCCTCCCTGCATCGACTGTCCATAGAATCCTTTGAGGAGGTTCCTATGTGTGCGATGGATACTAGAGAAAGAGCACTCATACGTCAATCAGGCCTGCCGGAAATTATTTTATCCGCAAAATATCCAGTCTGTGTCCGCACAGAGTCAGGAAAATTCATAGACTCAAACTCTGTTTTTTTACACTTAATAAAGTGTCAGAATAGTGATTCTGAAATATGGTTTTCTGGTATTGATATTGATACGAAAATTTTATTTCATACTGCTGAAGTTGATGCTTTCTCGTCCTCGAATGGAGTGAGTATTATTAATGGTGTAATATTGAATGATGTATCATGGGATGTGGTGGTTGAAAGTACGGAAGTGAATAACTTGAATTTGTTTGTCTGGAGATTCTTTGAAAGATACGTAGTTAGTGGCTTTTTTATAAAGGGCAAGGAGTTTAGTTGTGAACCTGACAAATATCGCTTTAATAAGATAATACCGTATCTTTTGGGTTATAGTCATGAGTATTCTTCTCAGAGAATGGATATCTCTGTTGACCAATCTAAAAAAATATTTATGAATTTTAAAAAACACTATGGTTTCTCAGACAGGGATGAGTGGTTGCGATATGCTATAATCTCTGATGTGTTATTTTATCTATATCAATACTTCGCTAGTAATATTAACAGCCTTCACTGTAAAGAAATGTAAGCATTCCCGGCACTAAAAGTGCCGGTTTTTGTTAACGTAATTTACTATTTTGTTGTTTATTTTTGTGTGCGTCTTATGTGAATATTTTGACTAAATCTCTTTTATTTATGGGAGGGAGGGTGATTAAAGGAGCTTTAAGATCTGCGCCAAGTAGAAAAGTTTTACTTACCCTTGATGAGGAAACGAATAAATTATTACTTGGAGCCAGAGAGCGTAGTGGAAGAACGAAAACAAACGAAGCATTGGTGAGGTTGCAGGATCATTTGCAACGTTATCCAGATTTTTATAATGAAGAAATATTCAGGGAGGTGATCGAAGAGAACGAGTCAACATTTAAAGAACTTTAGTTTTCATCTGTCAATATTAATCAGAGGAATCATATGAATACTGTTTTAAGTGTTCAGGGTGCTTCTGCGCCCGTTGAAAAGAAATCGTTTTTTTCTAAATTCACTCGTCTGAATATGCTTCGCCTGGTTCGTGCAGTGATCCCGGTTGCTGTTCTGATGATGTTGTTCCCTGAGTTAGCTATGGCTGCTGGTAAAGGCACGGACCTGATGGCTAAAGGTCAGGAAACGGTTAAGGCGACCTTCGGTAAGGACTCCAGTATCGTTAAATGGGTTGTTCTGGCTGAAGTTCTGGTCGGTGCAGTCATGTACATGATGACCAAAAACGTCAAGTTCCTGGTCGGCTTTGCCATACTCTCTGTATTTATTGCAGTAGGTATGTCTGTTGCCGGATTCTGACAGGAAATAAAACGATGTCGGGAGACGAGAATAAACTTAAGAAATATCGTTTCCCGGAAACACTGACCAACCAGAGCCGCTGGTTTGGCCTGCCACTGGATGAACTGATCCCCGCAGCAATCTGTATTGGCTGGGGTATCATAACATCGAAATATCTGTTCGGTATTGGTGCAGCGGTTCTGGTTTATTTCGGGATTAAAAAACTGAAAAAAGGGCGGGGCAGTTCCTGGTTACGTGACCTGATTTACTGGTATATGCCAACAGCCCTGCTGCGCGGTATTTTTCATAATGTTCCCGATTCGTGTTTCCGGCAGTGGATTAAATAGAACTGATACCAGGATTGTTATATGGAACACGGTGCCCGTTTAAGTACCAGTCGTGTAATGGCCATCGCCTTTATATTTATGTCAGTGCTTATTGTTCTCAGCCTCTCTGTTAACCTCATTCAGGGGGTGAATAACTACCGTCTTCAGAATGAGCAACGCACTGCCGTGACCCCAATGGGATTTAATGTGCCCTTTGCCGTGTCACAGAACAGTGCCGATGCCTCTTATTTGCAGCAGATGGCGCTGTCATTTATTGCCCTCCGTCTGAATGTCTCACCGGAAATCGTCGATGCTTCACATCAGGCGCTTCTGCAATATATCCGCCCGGGTGCACAGAACCAGATGAAAGTTATTCTGGCTGAAGAAGCGAAACTCATTAAAAAAGATAACGTGAATTCTGCTTTTTTCCAGACCAGTGTCCGTGTCTGGCCTCAGTATGGTCGTGTGGAAATCCGTGGAATTCGGAAAACATGGATTGGTAACTCCGAACCTTTTACTGATATCAAACATTACATCCTTATTCTGAAGCGGGAAAACGGGGTGACCTGGCTGGATAATTTCGGGGAAACAGACGATGAGAAAAAATAATACGGCAATAATATTCGGCGGCCTGTTTTTTTCCTGCAGCGTGATGGCCGCAAACGGTACGCTGGCCCCCACTGTGGTGCCAATGGTGAACGGTGGTCAGGCCAGTATTGCCATCAGCAATACCAGCCCGAATCTGTTTACCGTTCCCGGTGACCGGATTATCGCCGTGAACAGTCTGGATGGTGCCCTGACCAATAATGAGCAGACCGCCTCCGGCGGTGTGGTGGTGGCCACCGTCAACAAAAAGCCCTTTACGTTCATTCTGGAAACAGAGCGTGGTCTGAACCTTTCCATTCAGGCTGTTCCCCGTGAAGGCGCGGGGCGTACCATTCAGCTGGTCAGTGACCTGCGCGGAACCGGAGAAGAAGCCGGAGCGTGGGAAACGTCCACGCCTTACGAATCCCTGCTTGTGACCATCAGCCAGGCCGTCCGTGGCGGAAAATTACCCGCAGGCTGGTATCAGGTCCCGGTGACAAAGGAAACCCTGCAGGCCCCGGCGGGGCTGTCTTCAGTGGCAGATGCCGTATGGACGGGGAATCACCTGAAGATGGTCCGCTTTGCCGTGGAAAATAAAACGCTGTCTGCCCTGAATATCCGGGAAAGTGATTTCTGGCAGCCGGGAACCCGTGCCGTGATGTTCAGCCAGCCTGCCAGCCAGTTACTGGCAGGTGCGCGCATGGATGTGTATGTCATCCGTGACGGGGAGGGCAACTGATGGCCAGTATCAATACCATTGTGAAACGCAAGCAGTACCTGTGGCTGGGGATTGTGGTTGTCGGTGCAGCCTCCGCGATTGGTGGGGTACTGTATCTGTCTGATGTGGACATGTCCGGTAACGGTGAGGCGGTGGCTGAACAGGAGCCTGTGCCGGATATGACAGGTGTGGTGGATACGACCTTTGATGACAAGGTGCGTCAGCATGCCACCACAGAGATGCAGGTGACGGCAGCGCAGATGCAGAAGCAGTATGAGGAAATCCGTCGTGAACTGGATGTCCTGAACAAACAGCGCGGTGATGACCAGCGTCGTATTGAAAAGCTGGGACAGGACAATGCCGCCCTGGCAGAGCAGGTAAAAGCCCTGGGTGCTAATCCCGTCACGGCGACCGGTGAGCCTGTACCTCAGATGCCTGCCTCACCGCCCGGGCCGGAAGGCGAACCACAGCCAGGAAACACCCCCGTATCCTTCCCGCCGCAGGGCAGCGTTGCTGTTCCACCGCCGACGGCGTTTTATCCCGGGAATGGTGTCACGCCACCACCACAGGTGACGTACCAGTCTGTGCCGGTGCCTAACCGGATACAGCGTAAGGTGTTTACCCGTAATGAGGGAAAACAGGGACCATCGCTGCCGTACATTCCGTCAGGAAGTTTTGCGAAAGCCATGCTGATTGAAGGGGCGGATGCCAATGCCTCAGTCACCGGTAATGAATCCACGGTGCCGATGCAGTTGCGTATCACCGGCCTGGTGGAAATGCCGAACAGCAAGACGTATGACGCAACGGGATGTTTTGTGGGGCTGGAAGCCTGGGGGGATGTGTCCAGTGAACGTGCCATTGTACGCACCCGCAATATCAGTTGCCTGAAGGACGGCAAAACTATTGATATGCCGATTAAGGGGCATGTCAGCTTCCGGGGTAAAAACGGTATCAAGGGCGAAGTGGTGATGCGTAACGGCAAAATCCTCGGCTGGGCATGGGGCGCGGGATTTGTTGACGGTATCGGTCAGGGAATGGAGCGCGCCTCCCAGCCGGCTGTCGGGCTGGGTGCCACAGCCGCTTACGGGGCTGGTGATGTCCTGAAAATGGGTATCGGTGGCGGCGCATCGAAAGCCGCACAGACGCTCAGTGACTACTACATCAAACGTGCCGAACAGTATCACCCGGTGATACCGATTGGTGCGGGCAACGAAGTGACAGTGGTGTTCCAGGACGGCTTCCAGCTGAAAACCGTGGAGGAAATGGCGCTGGAGCAGTCACAGAGTACAGCGGAAGAGGGTAACCCGGAAAGCCCTGTGCCGAATCCTCCCTCGGCAGAAAGCCACCTGAACGGTTTTAACACCGACCAGATGCTGAAGCAGCTGGGCAATCTGAATCCGCAGCAGTTTATGTCCGGCAGCCAGGGAGGAGGCAACGATGGCAAATAATATGTCGTCCCGTCAGGCGTGCCATGCCGCCCGGTATGTTGTCGCCCGGGTTCTGCGAGGACTGTTCTGGTGTCTGAAGTACACCGTCATTCTGCCACTGGCCACAATGGCCCTGATGGCTCTGTTTGTTTTATGGAAGGACAACACCACGCCGGGGAAATTACTGGTTAAGGAGATTAACTTCGTAAGACAAACAGCACCTGCCGGACAGTTCCCGGTCAGTGAATGCTGGTTTTCTTCCTCTGATTCTTCAGGCAGATCAGAAATACAGGATATCTGCCATTACCGCGCGGCTGATGCTGCAGATTATGTCAGGGAGACTGACCGGTCACTGATGCAACTGGTCACCGCATTCTGGGCAACGCTGGCACTGATGTATATGTCGTTTGCGGCAGGCACCGGGAAATATCCGATGTGGCCCGGAAAAATGAAATGTGTCCGGGTGGGAACCGCAGATGAACATCTGAAGGAAGTTTATACGGAAGACGCTTCCCTGCCGGAAAAAATCAGGAAATGCCCTGTTTATCTTCCTGATGACAGAACAAACAGAAGCAACGGAGATAAAAATGAACATGCGTAATATTAATGTTATTACTGCCCGCGCTGTGCCGGATAAAAACGTATCAGATGATTTTATGCATGCTGTTCTCAGTAACTGCACCACAAGGATAGTGCTTCCTGCACTGAAGAAATTCGGTTCTGAATCATTGCCGCACAATTTTAATATGGCTGCTGTCGGTGTGATGAAGGAGGGAATGTCGATGCGTTTATTTTCTTCTCCGGGGCATATTGTGGTTGCCGGACAATCCGGTGGCGGAAAATCTGTTCCGGTGAAAGAACTAATCGACAGAATTATTCAGAAATATAAGGAACCCTTCGATGAATAAGCTGGTTTCTGATGGCAGCGTCAAAAAAATAAATTATCCGGTGCTGTATGAGTCCGGAATAACACCTCCGTTATGTGAAGTCAGTGCACCAGAACCTGATGCGGGGGAAGAACGCATTGTGGCATATGTTTATAAATCATCACGGAATACGGTTTTTGAAAATCCTGACATTGTAAAAAACTGTACGGTCAGGGATTTGAAGAATGATTTTGTGAACTGCGATGAGAAAGGTGAGGGACAATGAAACAGATTTCTTTATTTATTCCGCTGCTGGGGACGTTATTACTTTCCGGCTGTGCCGGAACGAACTCCGATTTTGAGTGTGATGCCACCACATCCGATACCTGTATGACTATGGATCAGGCCAATGAGAAGGCCAAAAAACTGGAGCAGTCCTCAGAAGCAAAGCCGGCTGCGGCATCACTGCCGCGCCTGGCTGACGGGAACTTCCGGACCACGTCGGTGCAGGCCGTTGCGGCGACAACGCCGTCCCGCAGCAGGCCTGCTGTGACAGCACTTCCGGAGCAGAAACTGCTGGCACCACGCCCGCTGTTTACCGCTGCCCGGGAAGTGAAAACGGTTGTTCCGGTCAGTTCAGTTGCGCCGGTAACACCTCCCCGTCCGCTAAGAACGGGTGAGCAGACGGCAGCATTATGGATAGCGCCTTATATTGATAATCAGGATGTTTATCATCAGCCATCCAGTGTGTTTTTTGTTATTAAACCGTCTGCGTGGGGAAAACCACGTATTAATTAACTGGCCCTGAAGTTGTATATCAGCCGGCAATGCCGGCGGGCTTTCTGTATTCAAAATCTGCCTGTAAAACGAGTGCCCTGTGCGTGAAAAGGGACGGGCGGTAGCGTGTCAGAACATGTCTGGAGGAATATTCCGTGAGTGATGAAGCCGATGAAGCATATTCAGTGACAGAACAACTGACCATGACAGGAATAAACCGGATACGCCAGAAAATAAATGTTCATGGTATTCCTGTTTATCTCTGTGAAGCATGCGGAAATCCTATTCCGGAAGCCCGGCGGAAAATATTTCCCGGTGTGACGTTGTGCGTTGAATGTCAGGCGTATCAGGAAAGGCAGAGGAAACACTATGCATAAATCAGAAGCTGAAAAAATAGATTCTATTCTGGATGAACATCAACAGATATATCGCAGACATAAACGAATAGATAACATCCTGGCGTTTTGTACGTGTATTGCATGGGTTCCCTGTATTATTGCTACGTTCAGCGTTGATGGTATATATCTGAAAATCCTGTTTGCGGTCCTTGCCTGCTGTGGTGCGGTATGCTTTTTTATTTTCTTCTTCACCCTCCTGCCGGAATCACTCATGGTTCTCAGCCGTCAGAGCCTGCTTCAGCTTATGCGTCTGACTGAAGACGTACCGGATGCGAGACAGGAACTGCTTAACCGTCTGCTGTCCGGTAAAAAACTGACTGGTCGGGATGAAAAGGATATCCGGCGTCTCTGGCAGGAGAAAGTGGATGCAATGCAGGAGTCTGCCACCCGTCAGCGTGAACAGGATACTATTCGGAAGTTTACTGAAGGGAATAAATCCGAATGAGAATCTGCAGTGTTTTATGACCTCATAAGTTAACTGAAGGGATATTCAGTGATTAATATACAAGCGGAGATAATAAAGAATGCATACCTTTATTTTTCTTGTGCTGATAAAAAATATTAACGGTGGCGGAAGCTGGAATATTACACCCATGCCAAATACGGACGTATGCGTGCAGGTTCTTCGGACAATCGAAGCACATGGCGGCAGGGGCTTTGGAAATACAGGGGAGTGTATTGAAGTTAAAACAAATGAACCTTTGAACAGCGTGATGGAAACACTAAATGGTGGTGGGCAATGAGTGCTTACTGCTTCGAAGGAAAATGAAATGAAGTCGATATATTTAAAATCTGTCCTGGCTTTTATATTTGTTGGCGTTATGGCTATGATTGTATGTATTCCTTTTTACATCGTTTACCTTGCGCAACAACCTGCAACACCAGAACAACTGACAGAGATTTTACAGGAAACTCCCTGTGCAGCAGAAGCATTTCAGGAGACACTTAATTATCAGTCTGAACCTTTAACACTTGGTAAGGCAAATAAAATCGCATCAGAATGCAGAAAAAGAAACGAAATGGCAGAGGTGAAACGGGTAAGAGAAAATGAGCGCAATAAGATTCGCGAAAAACAAATTCAGGCATTAAATGATGCTCATTCAGTAAAGGAACGTTAATCCTGGTTTCCTGTTAAAAGCCTCCATCTCTTATTTGTGCTGTGGTTTCAGGAATGGCACTGCCTGATATATCCACGGTCACAGACTGATATTTTCCTTTTTTAAACGCACTAAGGAATACTCATATGAGTAATAACCCACTTGAGGCCGTCACTCAGGCGGTTAACTCCCTCGTCACAGCACTGAAACTGCCTGACGAATCAGCAAAGGCCAATGAAGTTCTGGGCGAAATGAGCTTCCCGCAGTTCAGCCGTCTGCTGCCGTACCGTGATTACAACCAGGAATCCGGTCTGTTCATGAATGACACCACGATGGGCTTTATGCTGGAAGCCATTCCCATCAATGGGGCGAATAAGTCCATTGTGGAGGCACTCGATCACATGCTGCGCACCAAACTGCCGCGCGGTATTCCGTTGTGTATCCATCTGATGTCCAGTCAGCTGGTTGGTGACAGGATTGAATACGGGCTGCGTGAGTTCTCCTGGTCAGGTGAACAGGCTGAACGGTTTAACGCCATTACCCGGGCCTATTATATGAAAGCGGCAGCGACACAGTTTCCGCTGCCGGAGGGGATGAATCTGCCCCTGACCCTGCGCCATTACCGGGTATTTATCTCGTACTGTTCTCCCTCGAAGAAAAAAAGCCGGGCTGACATTCTGGAAATGGAAAATCTGGTGAAAATCATCCGTGCCTCTTTTCACGGCGCAAAAATCACCACACAGACAGTGGATGCACAGGCTTTCATCGAGATTGTCGGGGAGATGATTAACCATAATCCGGACTCTCTGTACCCGAAAAGACGTCAGCTGGACCCGTATTCTGATCTGAATTATCAGTGTGTGGAGGACAGTTTTGACCTGAATGTCCGGGCTGATTACCTGACGCTGGGCCTGCGTGAGAACGGCAGGAACAGCACGGCCCGCATCCTGAATTTCCATCTGGCCCGTAACCCGGAAATCGCCTTCCTGTGGAACATGGCCGACAACTACAGCAATCTGCTGAACCCGGAAATGTCCATTTCCTGCCCGTTCATCCTGACGCTGACTCTGGTGGTGGAAGACCAAGTGAAAACCCACAGCGAAGCCAACCTGAAGTACATGGACCTGGAGAAGAAGTCGAAGACCTCCTATGCCAAATGGTTTCCGTCCGTGGAGAAAGAGGCGAAGGAGTGGGGGGAACTGCGCCAGCGGCTGGGCTCCGGCCAGTCTTCTGTCGTGTCCTACTTCCTCAACATCACAGCCTTCTGCAAGGACAATAATGAAACGGCACTGGAAGTGGAGCAGGACATCCTGAACAGCTTCCGTAAAAACGGTTTTGAGCTGATTTCACCGCGCTTTAACCACATGCGCAATTTCCTGACCTGTCTGCCCTTTATGGCCGGGAAAGGGTTGTTTAAACAGCTGAAAGAGGCCGGAGTGGTTCAGCGCGCAGAGAGCTTTAATGTTGCCAACCTGATGCCGTTAGTGGCGGATAACCCCCTGACACCGGCAGGTCTGCTGGCACCCACCTACCGTAACCAGCTGGCGTTTATCGATATTTTCTTCCGGGGGATGAATAACACCAACTACAACATGGCGGTCTGTGGCACCTCCGGGGCCGGTAAAACCGGGCTGATACAGCCACTTATCCGCAGCGTGCTGGACTCCGGGGGCTTTGCCGTGGTGTTCGACATGGGGGATGGCTACAAGTCCCTGTGTGAGAACATGGGTGGCGTATATCTGGACGGTGAAACCCTGCGTTTTAACCCGTTTGCGAACATCACCGATATTGACCAGTCAGCGGAGCGTGTCCGTGACCAGTTGTCAGTGATGGCCAGCCCCAACGGTAACCTGGATGAAGTGCATGAAGGTCTGCTGCTGCAGGCGGTCAGGGCCTCCTGGCTGGCCAAAGAGAACAGGGCACGTATTGATGACGTGGTGGATTTCCTGAAAAACGCCAGTGACAGCGAGCAGTATGCCGGGTCACCGACCATCCGCAGCCGTCTGGACGAAATGATTGTGCTGCTTGACCAGTACACTGCCAACGGCACTTACGGCCAGTATTTTAACTCCGATGAGCCGTCCCTGCGGGATGATGCGAAAATGGTGGTGCTGGAGCTGGGCGGACTGGAAGACCGTCCGTCACTGCTGGTTGCGGTGATGTTCTCCCTGATTATCTACATCGAGAACAGGATGTACCGCACGCCGCGTAACCTCAAGAAACTGAACGTTATTGATGAAGGCTGGCGTCTGCTGGACTTCAAAAATCGCAAGGTCGGTGAGTTTATTCAAAAAGGTTACCGCACCTGTCGCCGTCATACCGGTGCCTATATCACCATCACACAGAACATCGTCGACTTTGACTCTGACAAGGCATCCAGCGCAGCCCGTGCGGCATGGGGTAACTCCTCCTACAAAATTATCCTCAAACAGAGTGCGAAGGAGTTCGCGAAATATAACCAGTTATTCCCGGATCAGTTCCAGCCACTGCAGCGCGACATGATTGGTAAGTTTGGTGCGGCCAAAGACCAGTGGTTCAGTTCCTTCCTGCTGCAGGTGGAAAACCATTCCTCCTGGCACCGTCTGTTTGTGGACCCGTTAAGCCGTGCCATGTACAGCTCTGACGGCCCGGATTTTGAGTTTGTGCAGCAGAAACGTAAAGAGGGGCTGAGTATTCATGAGGCGGTGTGGCAGCTGGCGTGGAAGAAGTCAGGGCCGGAGATGGCTTCGCTGGAGGCCTGGCTGGAAGAACATGAGAAATACAGGAGTGTTGCATGACCACAACGCAAAAAACGACGGATGTTACAGCCCCCCGACGCAGCCACTGGTGGTGGACCGTGCCGGGATGCCTGGCAATGGTGTTACTGAACGCAGCCGTCAGTTACGGCATTGTCAGACTGAACGCACCGGTGACTGCCGCCTTCAACATGAAACAGACCGTGGATGCGTTTTTTGACAGCGCCAGTCAGAAACAACTGTCAGAAGCACAGTCAAAAGCCCTTTCAGCGCGTTTTAACACGGCACTGGAAGCCAGCCTGCAGGCGTGGCAGCAGAAACACCACGCGGTCATCCTGGTGTCGCCTGCCGTGGTACAGGGGGCTCCGGATATCACCCGGGAAATCCAGCAGGATATTGCCCGGCGAATGAGAGCGGAACCATGAGATGCCGGGGGCTGATTGCCCTGCTGATATGGGGGAAGAGTGTGGCCGCCGCCGATCTTGGCACCTGGGGCGATCTGTGGCCGGTAAATGAGCCGGACATGCTGACGGTGATCATGCAGCGCCTGACGGCACTGGAGCAGTCCGGTGAGATGGGCCGGAAAATGGATGCCTTTAAGGAGCGGGTGATCCGCAACAGTCTGCGGCCCCCTGCCGTGCCCGGTATCGGACGCACGGAGAAATACAGCAGCCGGTTGTTTGACCCGTCCGTCAGACTGGCTGCGGATATCCGGGATAACGAAGGGCGGGTGTTTGCCCGTCAGGGTGAAGTGATGAATCCGCTGCAGTATGTGCCTTTTAACCAGACGCTGTATTTCATCAATGGCGATGATCCGGCGCAGGTGGCCTGGATGAAACGCCAGACGCCGCCCACACTGGAGAGCAAAATTATCCTCGTGCAGGGCAGTATCCCGGAGATGCAGAAGTCTCTGGACAGCCGTGTTTACTTTGACCAGAACGGTGTGCTCTGCCAGCGCCTCGGCATTGATCAGGTCCCGGCACGGGTGAGCGCCGTTCCCGGCGATCGCTTCCTGAAGGTGGAATTTATTCCGGCAGAGGAGGGCAGAAAATGAAGCGAAGCCTGTGGCTGCTGATGTTATTCCTTCTCGCCGGTCATGTCCCTGCGGCATCTGCGGATTCTGCCTGTGAGGGGCGTTTTGTAAACCCGATCACGGATATCTGCTGGAGCTGTATTTTCCCGCTCTCGCTGGGCAGTATCAAAGTCAGTCAGGGTAAGGTCCCCGACACGGCGAACCCGTCGATGCCCATTCAGATTTGTCCGGCACCGCCGCCGCTGTTCAGGCGTATCGGGCTGGCCATTGGTTACTGGGAGCCGATGGCGCTGACGGACGTCACCCGGTCACCGGGATGCATGGTTAACCTGGGCTTCAGCCTGCCGGCTTTTGGTAAAACGGCACAGGGAACGGCGAAAAAGGATGAGAAGCAGGTGAACGGGGCGTTCTATCACGTTCACTGGTACAAATACCCGCTGACGTACTGGCTGAACATCATCACATCGCTGGGCTGTCTGGAAGGTGGTGACCTGGATATCGCTTATCTTTCTGAAATTGACCCCACCTGGACGGACAGCAGCCTGACCACCATTCTCAATCCGGAAGCTGTCATCTTTGCCAATCCGATAGCACAGGGGGCCTGTGCAGCAGATGCCATTGCCAGCGCCTTTAATATGCCTCTCGATGTTCTGTTCTGGTGTGCCGGTTCGCAGGGAAGTATGTACCCGTTCAATGGCTGGGTGAGTAATGAGTCCAGTCCGTTGCAGTCCTCCCTGCTGGTCAGTGAACGCATGGCGTTCAAACTACACCGTCAGGGCATGATTATGGAAACCATCGGGAAAAATAACGCCGTCTGTAATGAATATCCGTCCCCAATCCTGCCCAAAGAACGCTGGCGTTATCAGATGGTGAATATGTATCCGGACAGCGGGCAGTGCCATCCGTTCGGGCGCAGTGTGATGCGCTGGGAGACGGGAAAAAATCCGCCCAACACAAAGAAAAACTTCGGCTACCTGATGTGGCGTAAACGTAACTGTGTATTCCTGTAAATCATTTTAATGAATAAGAGGAAATGAAAATGGCAACAATGGACAGTAAATATATTCAGCACCTCAGGAAAATAAGTGCTGTGCTGCTCAGGCTGATAAGCAGAACATTAAAATTATTTCCTTTTGGTCTTGTAATGGTGCCCGTTATATTATTTTATTTTGCACCTGACAGTTTTCTCGCTGAAATTATTCATGAATGGAAGAAGGCAGATATATCAGAACAGGTGACACTTGTCAGATTATATCTGAAGGTGACATTTACATGTGCGTTTATGGCTGTTTTTCTCAATTATCTTTTTTCTGATGAGTTCATGCCTGTAAATAGCAGAAAGTGAGAAATATCATGAACCGGAAAATATTTGCACTTTTTGCTCTGACAGCAGGGATGCATCTTGCTGTTCATGCTTCAGAAAATGTGAACACACCTGAAAACCGCCAGTTCCTGAAGCAGCAGGAAAATTTAAGCAGACAACTGCGAGAGAAACCTGACCATCAGCTGAAAGCCTGGGCGGAGAAACAGGTGCTGGAAAACCCCCTTCAGCGTTCAGATAACCATTTTCTGGATGAGCTGGTTCGTAAACAGCAGGCTTCGCAGGACGGGAAACCCCGGCAGGGTGCCCTGTATTTTGTGTCGTTTTCCATTCCCGAAGAGGGGCTGAAACGGATGCTGGGCGAAACCCGGCACTACGGTATTCCGGCCACACTGCGGGGCATGGTGAATAATGACCTGAAGACCACCGCTGAAGCCGTGTTGTCCCTGGTGAAAGACGGCGCAACTGATGGTGTTCAGATCGACCCGACGCTGTTTTCACAGTACGGCATTCGCAGCGTACCGGCACTGGTGGTGTTCTGCAGTCAGGGATACGACATCATCCGGGGAAACCTGCGGGTCGGCCAGGCGCTGGAGAAAGTGGCCGCCACGGGTGACTGCCGGCAGGTGGCTCATGATTTACTGGCAGGGAAAGGAGATTCCGGGAAATGAAACGTATTTTACCTCTGATACTGGCTCTGGTTGCCGGCATGGCACAGGCTGACAGCAACAGTGATTACCGGGCCGGTTCTGATTTTGCCCGTCAGATTCAGGGGCAGGGTACAGGCAGTATTCAGGGCTTTAAGCCACAGGAGAGTATCCCCAGCTATAACGCGAATCCGGACGAGACAAAATATTACGGTGGCGTGACTGCCGGCGGGGATGGCGGCCTGAAAAATGACGGCACCACGGAATGGGCGACCGGTGAAACCGGAAAAACCATCACAGAGTCCTTCATGAACAAGCCGAAAGACATTCTGTCACCGGATGCACCGTTCATTCAGACCGGCAGGGATGTGGTGAACCGGGCTGACAGCATTGTGGGAAATACCGGACAGCAGTGCAGTGCGCAGGAGATAAACCGCAGTGAATTCACAAACTATACCTGTGAGCGGGACACGATGGTGGAGGAGTACTGCACACGGACTGCCAGTATCACCGGGGACTGGAAATACACGGATGAATATCGTGAAGTGACGATACCGCACTCACAGTTCCGGTTCAGTATGAACGGGCTGAAACTGGTGTTCAGTGTCACGGCTCCGGTAACCGGTACAGTGGAAAGTGCATCATTGTCTGTATACGCCGCTTTTTTCTTCCTGAACTCCCGTTATACCTTCATGAATACAACCTTTAATGTCGGCCTGGCAAACGGGCAGTCGGATACTTACCCCCTGTCCGGGGCGACAGGTTTGCAGGTGACACAGGGGCAGGTTCTGACCGGTAGTGGCTGTACTGCTAACGGTAATTGCCTCCCGCACGGGAATGGTGACAGGAAAGTCTATGAATCGCTTGTCAGTGGTGCTTCCACCTTTACGCTGAAACTCAGGATGAAGGTCCGTGATAAAGAATGGGTTCCCCGGGTGGAGTGGGTGGAGAGTTGTCCGTTTAATAAAGCGGATGGCGTGCTGACAGGCACTGAGTGTTCAGAGCCGGGTGGTACGAAAACCGGAGTGATGGAAGGTAAACCCTGGAACATCACACAGGCATGCTGGGCATACCGGGATAAATATGTCACTCAGTCCGCAGATAACGGCACCTGTCAGAAATATGTCGATAATCCGGCCTGTACGCTGGCCTCACGTCAGTGCGCGTTTTATTCCGATGAGGGAACCTGTCTGCATGAGTACGCCACGTACTCCTGCGAGTCAAAAACATCCGGGAAAGTGATGGTCTGTGGGGGAGACGTCTTCTGTCTCGATGGCGAATGTGATAAGGCTCAGAGCGGAAAAAACAGTGATTTTGGTGAAGCAGTATCACAGCTGGCTGCGCTTGCCGCCGCAGGTAAGGATGTTGCCGCCCTGAATGGTGTGGATGTCAGGGCTTTCACGGGTGAGGCGAAATTCTGCCGTAAGGCCGCAGCCGGCTTCAGTAACTGCTGTAAGGATGGCGGCTGGGGTCAGGATGTGGGGCTGGCGAAGTGCAACAGTGAAGAAAAGGCGCTGGGAAAGGCAAAGGACAACAAACTGACGGTGAGTGTGGGCGAGTTCTGCTCCCGGAAAGTGCTGGGTGTCTGTCTGCAGAAAAAGCGCAGCTACTGCCAGTTTGATTCGAAGCTGGCGCAGATAGTCCAGCAGCAGGGGCGTAACGGGCAGTTGCGTATCAGTTTTGGCAGTGCGAAGCATCCTGACTGTCGGGGGATTACGGTTGATGAGCTGCAGAAAATTCAGTTCGACAGACTGGATTTCACTAACTTCTACGAAGACCTGATGAATAACCAGAAAATCCCGGACAGTGGCGTTCTGACGCAGAAAGTGAAAGAGCAGATTGCTGACCAGCTGAAACAGGCAGGACAGTAAGGTATGGAAAATAACCGGGGGAAATGATGAAAGTTATATTCACTTCTAATCGTCTTGTTGATTTTCTTATCCGGCTTTCGATTACAGCGATTGTCATTTCCCCGGTAATTATCTGGTCGTGGGATACGGTAAAAGAAACCACGGCAGACGGGATGCTTGCCGCTGCTTTCGTTATCCTTTACTCCGGTGTGCTCCTGTTTATTCTGTATTTTTGTTTTTCTGCCCTGACTGGCCTGCAGAAAGATGATGAAAGAAAAAATGATGAAAGGAATGAAGATGAATAAAGCATTACTGCCACTGTTACTCTGCTGCTTTATTTTTCCGGCGTCAGGGAAAGATGCAGGCTGGCAGTGGTATAACGAGAAAATAAATCCGAAGGAAAAAGAAAATAAACCTGTACCTGCAGCCCCCCGTCAGGAGCCGGATATTATGCAGAAACTGGCCGCGCTGCAGACGGCAACAAAGCGGGCGCTGTACGAAGCCATTCTGTATCCCGGCGTGGATAATTTTGTTAAATATTTCCGGCTGCAGAATTACTGGACTCAGCAGGCCGGGCTTTTCACCATGAGTGCTAAAAAGGCCATGCTGGCACATCCCGAACTGGACTATAACCTGCAGTACAGCCATTACAACGGCACGGTACGGAACCAGCTGGCGGCAGACCAGGCGCAGCAGCGACAGGCCATTGCGAAACTGGCTGAACACTACGGCATCATGTTTTTTTACCGGGGGCAGGACCCCATCGACGGGCAACTGGCGCAGGTCATTAATGGCTTCCGGGATACGTATGGTCTGAGTGTTATTCCCGTTTCCGTGGATGGCGTGATTAATCCGCTGTTGCCGGATTCCCGGACTGACCAGGGGCAGGCGCAGCGCCTCGGTGTGAAATATTTCCCGGCCATGATGCTGGTTGACCCGAAACAGGGCAGTGTTCGCCCGTTATCATACGGCTTTATTTCACAGGACGACCTGGCAAAACAGTTCCTGAACGTTTCTGAAGATTTTAAACCGAATTTTTAACCAAAGGTTATATATGCATACAGGGGATTTGTGTTTTTTTACAGGTGCCAGCCTGTTTATCGTGGGGGTTGTTGGTTATTTCTTTACAGGACCAAATAATAAAGGAGTTTATCTGCTGAGCTCGTTTGTCTTCTTTGTAGTAAATGTCATAAGTGTATGTATGCTGCCAGATAATTTCTTGTTTCTTTGTGGTGCGGTTATGAATCAGTGTGCCGTACCGGTTGTTTCAATGGCAGTCAGTACCATACCGGTTATCACGAAGTTTGACAGTTTCAGAAGGATGTTTGTTTGTATTATGTTGTCAGCCATATGGTCTGGAGTGATGTGGTTTTTTATTATTTCATTAGTGAAATGACTGGTGCTAATTTGTCATAAATGCCAAATCCAATAGTGAGGTTGATTACCACAGACCAGAGGATAAACCAGACTGCTATCCAGTGACTTCTGAATAACTCACAAAAATAAATATAGATGATTAGAAATAGCCATATCACAACAGCGATAATCGCTATAAATAACAGTATCGTCACAAATAAATCAGCAAAGGTTTTAATGGGGAGGGAGTGCAATAATGAATACACCAGTAAAGCAAAAGCCGCATTACCTGATAATGACTCTCTTATGATGTTTCTCACTATTTCCAGTTTTTCTTTAAAAGATAACTTTTTCATTTGTACCTCTGATTAATATCACACAAACGCGAATATTACAGACATGAATACTCTCATGTAAATAATAACCGGAGTTTAACATGATAAGTAAACGCAGATTCTCTTTACCCCGGCTTGATATTACGGGAATGTGGGTATTTTCCCTGGGTGTCTGGTTTCATATCGTCGCCCGTCTTGTTTACAGCAAACCCTGGATGGCTTTTTTTCTGGCGGAGTTGATTGCGGTCATCCTTGTGCTGTTCGGCGCATACCAGGTGCTGGATGCATGGATTGCACGTGTCAGCCTGGAAGAGCGTGAGGCACTGGAAGCCAGGCAACAGGCCATGATGGAAGGGCAGCAGGAGGGCGGACATGTCTCTCACTAAATTACTGCCGGTCATTTTGTTGATGATGGCCACAGGTGTGCAGGCCTCCACCCGGGATGAAATTGAACGACTCTGGAATCCGCAGGGTATGGCCGTGCAGCCTGCACAACCGGCAGCAGACACATCAGCCAGAACAGAAAAGCCGGCTCCCCGCTGGTTCCGCCTCAGCAACGGCAGGCAGGTTAACCTGGCCGACTGGAAGGTGGTGCTGTTTATGCAGGGGCATTGCCCTTACTGTCACCAGTTTGACCCGGTACTGAAGCAGCTGGCACAGCAGTACGGCTTTTCCGTTTTTCCCTACACCCTGGATGGTCAGGGGGATACTGCCTTTCCGGAAGCATTACCGGTGCCACCGGACGTGATGCAGACCTTCTTCCCGAATATCCCGGTGGCCACACCGACCACCTTCCTGGTCAACGTCAACACACTTGAGGCATTACCGCTTTTGCAGGGGGCAACGGATGCCGCCAGTTTTATGGCGCGGATGGATACCGTTCTGCAGATGTACGGAGAGGAAAAAGGTGCGAAATAAGCAGGTGGTGTTACTCATTGCCGGAATATCCGGCGTCGCGACGGGAATAATCGTCAGCCTGAATATCCCCTTTATCCGTCAGGGGCTTTTTTATCCCGCCAGCCCTGTGGAAATTGTCGTTTCGCTGTGTCTTACCTTTTCTGTTTCTGTTGTGTTTTTTGTGGGGGCAATTGTGGGATGGATTTTGGTGTCTGAAATATATTACAGCCGCATGACCTGTCTGCATGAATCATCAGAAATATCAGAGGAAACTTATGATGACAGAAAACAAAAAGAATCAGGAATTCAAAATCAGAAAAATTAAACGGAATATTGAGCGCAGTTGTGATAACGCCATAAAATACTTCGAGCTTTTTGTGGTTTTCTTTGTTGCCGGATTGCTTTTATGGCACGGTATGCATGCTTTTTTCAGCGCCGGTATTGATTCGTGGAAAGCTGACCCGGAATTAAATAATTTGATTTATATGTGGAACATCCTGATGTATGCCATTCCGTATACGTTATATGCGCTTGCAGCCGGGTTTCTTGTTACATCTTTTCTGTCCCCAATGTACGAATTAATATTCGGAAATATCATGATATTCCTGCTGAAACGCCGTATGCGCCGGGAGAACACATTAAGGGAGGGCAGCAATAATGCTTCGCATTAAACCTCTTTTTATTCTTTGCGCCGCCTTACTGACGGCCATACCCACAGCGTCAGCGGATGTGAACAGCGACATGAATCAGTTCTTTAATAAGCTGGGCTTCGCCTCCAATACCACACAGCCGGGCGTCTGGCAGGGGCAGGCCGCCGGGTATGCCTATGGTGGCTCCCTGTATGCCCGCACCCAGGTCAAAAATATCCAGCTGATTTCCATGACGCTGCCGGATATCAATGCCGGATGTGGCGGCATCGACGCCTATCTCGGCTCGTTCAGTTTTATTAATGGCGATCAGTTGCAGCGTTTTGTTAAGCAGATTATGAGCAACGCTGCCGGTTACTTTTTTGACCTTGCCCTGCAGGCAACGGTGCCGGAAATCAAAACCGCAAAAGACTTCCTGCAGAAAATGGCAAGCGACATTAACAGTATGAACCTCAGCTCCTGTCAGGTGGCGCAGGGGATTGTCGGAGGATTATTTCCTCAGACTCAGGTGTCACAGCAGAAGGTCTGTCAGGACATTGCCGGTGAGAGCAATATTTTTGCTGACTGGGCCGCGTCCCGTCAGGGCTGCACGGTCGGAGGACAGTCATCGTCTGTTCGTGACAAGGCCAGTGACAAAGATAAGGAACGGGTGCTGAAGAACATCAATATCATCTGGGACTCGCTGTCCAAAAACAGGATGCTTGATGGTAACAAAGAACTGAAAGAATTTATTATGACGCTCACCGGTACGCTGATTTTTGGGGAAGACAGCGAGATTACCCCCCTGCCGGCGCGTACCACTGACCGCGATATCCTCCGGGCGATTATGGAGGGGGGAACGGCAAAAGTTTATCACTGCAACGATTCGGACAAGTGTCTGAAGGTGGTGGCGGATGCAAATGTGACCATCGCCCGGGATAAAGCCCTGAAATCACAGATTACAAAACTGCTCACCAGTATTCAGAATAAAGCGGTGAGTGATACTCCACTGGATGACAGGGAAAAAGGCTTCATTTCCAGCACCACCGTCCCCGTCTTTAAATATCTTATTGACCCGCAGATGCTCGGTGTGTCCAGCAGCGTGGTTTACCAGCTGACGGACTATATCGGCTACGACATCATGCTCCAGTACATTCAGGAACTGCTTCAGCAGGCCCGGGCCATGATTGCCACCGGGAACTATCCACAGACCGTGCTGGACAGTGTGCTGGAGAATCTGAATCAGGCACAGCAACAGATTGCGGTTTTCCAGGGGCAGGTAAAGGTCCAGCAGGATGCATTGCTGGTTGTTGACCGTCAGATGAGCTACATGCGCCAGCAGCTTTCCGCCCGCATGCTCAGCCGTTACCAGAACAACTATCACTTCGGAGGGAGCACGCTGTGAATGAAGTCTATGTGATTGCCGGTGGTGAGTGGTTAAGCAATAACCTGAACGCCATTGCCGCCTTTATGGGGACCCGGACGTGGGATTCCATCGAAAAAATTGCGCTCACATTGTCTGTTCTCGCGGTGGCCGTGATGTGGGTACAGCGGCACAACGTGATGGATTTGCTGGGCTGGGTGGCCGTGTTTGTGCTTATCAGCCTGCTGGTTAATGTCCGTACATCGGTGCAGATTATTGATAACAGTGACCTGGTCAAAGTTCACCGGGTGGATAATGTGCCGGTCGGACTGGCGATGCCACTTTCACTGACGACCCGTATCGGGCATGCAATGGTGGCCAGTTACGAGATGATCTTCAGGCAACGGGACAGTGTCACCTACAGCAAAACGGGGATGCTGTTCGGCGCAGAACTGGTATCAAAAAGCACCGACTTTTTGTCCCGCAATCCGGAAATCGCCAATCTTTTTCAGGATTATGTGCAGAACTGCGTGATGGGGGATATTTACCTGAACCACAAATACACGCTGGAGGAGCTGATGGCCTCCTCTGACCCGTACACCATAATCTTTTCTCAGCCCAGCCCTTTACGTCAGGTGCCGAATAATAATTACAGTTTTCTGAAAAGCTCAGAGCCGTTTGTGTCCTGTAAGGACGCATCCGTCGGACTGAAGGATAAGCTGAATCTGGACACACAGAGTGGCGGAAAAACCTGGCATTATTATGCCCAGCAGCTATTTGGTGGACGCCCTGATCCGAACCTGTTGTTCAGTACGCTGATTGGCGACAGTTACAGTTACTTCTATGGCTCAAGTAAATCAGCCAGCCAGATCATCCGCCAGAATGTCACCATCAATGCGCTGAAGGAGGGGATCACCAGTTATGCCGCACGTAATGGTGATTCGGCCAGCCTGGTGAATCTGGCCACCACATCATCGATGGAGAAGCAACGTCTGGCACATGTCTCCATCGGTCATGTGGCGATGCGGACACTGCCCATGACGCAGACCATCCTGACGGGGATCGCCATCGGTATTTTCCCGCTCCTGGTACTGGCGGCTGTCTTCAACAAACTGACGCTGTCCGTCCTGAAAGGCTATGTGTTTGCCCTGATGTGGTTGCAGTCATGGCCAATGTTGTACGCCATTCTGAACAGTGCCATGACATTTTATGCGAAGCAGAACGGTGCACCGGTGGTGCTCTCAGAAATTTCACAGATACAGCTGAAATACTCCGATCTGGCTTCCACTGCCGGGTATCTTTCCATGATGATCCCGCCATTATCCTGGATGATGGTCAGGGGACTCGGGGCCGGATTTTCCAGTGTGTACAGCCATTTCGCTTCCTCTGCTATCAGCCCGACCGCCAGTGCGGCAGGCAGTGTGGTTGACGGTAATTACTCCTACGGCAACATGCAGACGGAAAACGTGAACGGCTTCAGCTGGAGCACCAACAGCACCACGTCGTTTGGTCAGATGATGTACCAGACCGGCAGTGGCGCAACTGCCACACAGACCCGTGACGGTAATATGGTGATGGATGCGAGCGGGGCGATGTCCCGGTTACCGGTTGGTATCAATGCAACGCGTCAGATTGCAGCGGCACAACAGGAAATGGCCCGGGAGGCGTCGAACAGAGCAGAAAGCGCCCTGCATGGGTTCAGCAGCAGTATTGCCAGTGCCTGGAACTCGCTCAGTCAGTTTGGTTCTAACCGGGGGAGCAGTGATTCTGTCACAGGTGGTGCTGACAGCACGATGAGCGCACAGGACTCCATGATGGCCAGCCGTATGCGCAGTGCAGTGGAAAGCTATGCGAAGGCGCATAATATCAGTAATGAGCAGGCGACTCAGGAACTGGCATCAACAAGTACCAGGCTATCTGGTGGAATGTATGCTGATGCTCATGCTGAATGGGGGGTTAAACCTAAAATTCTTGGTGTTGGTGGTGGGGTAGGCATCAGAGGTGGATTTAAGGGGAGCCTGGATGCAACGGATGATGACTCACATTCAGCAAGTAGTGGCAGCAGGGCTACCCATGATGCTCGCCATGATATCGATGCTAAAGCCAGTAAGGACTTTAAAGAGGCCAGCGATTACTTTACCAGTCGCAAAGTCAGTGAATCCGGCAGCCATACTGACAATAATGCCGATTCCCGCGTGGACCAGTTGTCTGCAGCCCTGAACTCAGCAAAACAGAGTTACGACCAGTACACGACGAATATGACCCGCAGCCATGAATATGCGGAAATGGCCTCCCGTACTGAAAGCATGAGCGGGCAGATGAGTGAAGACTTGTCGCAACAGTTTGCACAGTATGTGATGAAACGCGCACCGCAGGATGCAGAAGCTATTCTGACAAATACCAGTTCGCCGGAGATTGCAGAACGCCGTCGGGCTATGGCGTGGTCTTTTGTGCAGGAACAGGTACAGCCTGGTGTTGATAATGCCTGGCGTGAATCCCGTGGGGATATTGGTAAAGGAATGGAGAGCGTACCTTCGGGTGGTGGCAGCCAGGATATTATTGCTGACCATCAGGGGCATCAGGCCATTATTGATCAAAGAACGCAGGACAGTAATATCCGTAATGATGTAAAACATCAGGTTGATAATATGGTCACAGAATATAAAGGGAATATCGGAGATACTCAGAATAGTATTCATGGCGAAGAAAATATTGTAGACAGACAATATTCAGAGTTAAAAAATAATCACAAACAGGAAGAAATTCAGCAAAACAACAGATATAATGAAGAAAATAAACGACAGAAATTAATGCCAACACCGTCTGAAGATGCGTTAAAACAGATGGTGGATGATAAGAAAGAACGATTGAAGGGGCCATTATGATCACTCACTATGATATAAAAATGGAGATGCAGAAACTAAAGGAGGTACTCTCTGTAGAGGGTGTTAATATCCCATCATTATTACAAGTCATAAAGCCGGGAACTTATGTGTTTTTATGGGTTTTATTATGGCCAACTTTTCTGCGTTTAGTATCGGTTAAAAGTGATGTCAGGGATGTTGGCTTTGATATATGTGCTAGTGGAATGATGGGGTTCCTGCTTTTTGTGGCTATTACAAATGGAATGATGTTATACCTTGCGATTCCTGATAGTTTCAGAAAGGATTCAAAAATAATAAATTTTATGTATTCTAAGAGTAAGACATATATTTTGTTGTTTTTGATTGTTTTTTCTATGGTTTCGTTTATGCATTCTATCTTATATGTTTTTGCACTAATGATTACATTCATATTATTTTTCTTGGTGTATACCATAGATATAAATCGTTATAATCTCTCAGCTATAGCCTCAGTAATAGGACTATTCAAAAAAGAGTCTGTTAGTTAAAAGGATATTTTGGATGAAAACAAAAAAATTGATGATGGTTGCACTGGTCAGTTCCACTCTGGCCCTTTCAGGGTGTGGTGCGATGAGCACAGCAATCAAGAAGCGTAACCTTGAGGTGAAGACTCAGATGAGTGAGACCATCTGGCTTGAACCCGCCAGCGAACGCACGGTATTTCTGCAGATCAAAAACACGTCTGATAAAGACATGAGTGGGCTGCAGGGCAAAATTGCTGATGCTGTGAAAGCAAAAGGATATCAGGTGGTGACTTCTCCGGATAAAGCCTACTACTGGATTCAGGCGAATGTGCTGAAGGCTGATAAGATGGATCTGCGGGAGTCTCAGGGATGGCTGAACCGTGGTTATGAAGGCGCAGCTGTTGGTGCAGCGTTAGGTGCCGGTATTACCGGCTATAACTCAAATTCTGCCGGTGCCACACTCGGTGTAGGCCTTGCTGCTGGTCTGGTGGGTATGGCTGCAGATGCGATGGTGGAAGATGTGAACTATACCATGATCACGGATGTACAGATTGCAGAGCGTACTAAGGCAACGGTGACAACGGATAATGTTGCCGCCCTGCGTCAGGGCACATCCGGTGCGAAAATTCAGACCAGTACTGAAACGGGTAACCAGCATAAATACCAGACCCGTGTGGTCTCAAATGCGAACAAGGTTAACCTGAAATTTGAAGAGGCGAAGCCTGTTCTCGAAGACCAGCTGGCCAAATCAATCGCAAATATTCTCTGAACCTCGTCAGGAGGCTGATCTGACCGGCCTCCTTGCTGACGCCTCGCGTTGCTCGTTGTCCAACCCCGGGATGTAACAAAATAAATTTTGTCACCTCCCGGCGTTTCCGAAATAAATATGAAAACACTGAGCGGTTGTGCAAATTCTTTGTGCGACCGTGAAGTGTTGCCGGCGAAGCCGGGATCTTCCGGAGAAAGTCATTATGACATCAGACAATATCGCTGAATATGTTGGTGAGAATAATCAATTTACTGAGAAGCCTGTAACTGAATACCCCCCGGTGATACAGGATAATACAGTGACCACTAAAGACTATCTGTACAGCAATAATATTGATACTGACCTTTTAGTGGTTATCGGAGGGCTTATTGTTATATTGTTTCTCATGATGCTTATCATGTACTTTATTAATTCTCTCAGGCATAAGGAATTAACTGAAATACTGACAAAAATATCTTTTCCTGAAAAATCCGGGAGCAATTTGCTTAAACCGGAGGCGGTCAGCTGTAATTTGTTGTCCCTGTGTGTGCTGGCACCGGTATTCTGTACACCCAGAAAGCTGGCTGAAGTTTCCAGGGAGATCATCGTGGCGAGTGCGCAGGAAATTGCATGGACGCCGGGGAGCAGTCGTATTGATGGCCACCAGGCGGAGAATATCACCTGGGCGATTTCATCGCAGTCTCCTGCCGATAAGTATGATCTCATCAATAAAACGTCCTGTGTTTCTCCTGACAGTGGCCGTTTTTATGAACCGGACACAGTTCTGGATCACCGTGAACGGGTACGCCTTTTTATTCAGATCCAGTTTCCGCATGGGAGTGACTGGTCTGAAGTATTGCGCCTGACTGACATTGTTACAGAGAAGGTCTCTTCCGGCAGGACTGCAGGCGGGCATCACCACCGGCATACAGGGTACACCTGGTCTGTTTCTGTGAATTAACCCCACATCATCCTTTTCTGCCCTGTTCCAGATTTTCCCGGAGTTTCATCATGAGTTTTAACGCAAAGGATATGACCCAGGGCGGTCAGATTGCGTCCATGCGTATCCGCATGTTCAGCCAGATCGCCAATATCATGCTTTACTGCCTGTTTATTTTTTTCTGGATCCTCATTGGTCTGGTCTTATGGGTAAAAATAAGCTGGCAGACGTTTATCAACGGCTGTATTTACTGGTGGTGTACGTCACTGGAAGGCATGCGGGATTTAATAAAATCCCAGCCGGTCTATGAGATCCAGTATTACGGCAAAACCTTCCGGATGAACGCTGCCCAGGTACTGCATGATAAATATATGATCTGGTGCGGAGAGCAGCTATGGTCTGCATTCGTTCTGGCGTCTGTCGTGGCCCTGGTTATTTGCCTGATCACCTTCTTTGTTGTCTCCTGGATTCTGGGGCATCAGGGGAAACAGCAGAGTGAAAATGAGGTGACCGGCGGGCGTCAGCTGACGGATAACCCGAAAGAAGTGGCCCGGATGCTGAAAAAAGACGGCAAGGACTCCGATATCCGGATTGGCGACCTGCCGATTATCCGGGATTCCGAAATCCAGAACTTCTGTCTGCACGGCACGGTCGGGGCCGGTAAGTCGGAGGTTATCCGTCGTCTGGCCAACTACGCCCGTCAGCGCGGTGATATGGTGGTGATTTATGACCGTTCAGGGGAATTTGTTAAAAGTTACTATGATCCCTCCATCGATAAGATCCTGAATCCGCTGGATGCCCGCTGTGCCGCATGGGATTTGTGGAAGGAGTGCCTGACACAGCCGGATTTTGATAATACCGCGAACACGCTGATCCCTATGGGTACAAAAGAGGACCCGTTCTGGCAGGGTTCAGGACGTACCATTTTTGCGGAAGCGGCGTACCTGATGCGTAATGACCCCAACCGCAGCTACAGCAAACTGGTGGACACACTGCTTTCCATCAAAATTGAAAAACTGCGTACCTTCCTGCGTAATTCACCGGCAGCCAACCTGGTGGAAGAGAAAATTGAGAAAACGGCGATTTCCATCCGTGCTGTGCTGACCAACTACGTGAAAGCCATCCGTTACCTGCAGGGGATTGAGCATAACGGTGAGTCTTTTACCATCCGTGACTGGATGCGTGGTGTCCGGGAAGATCAGAAAAACGGCTGGCTGTTTATTTCGTCGAACGCCGACACCCATGCCTCCCTGAAGCCGGTGATCTCCATGTGGCTGTCCATTGCCATTCGTGGTCTGCTGGCAATGGGAGAAAACCGTAACCGTCGTGTGTGGTTTTTCTGTGACGAGTTACCCACGTTACACAAACTGCCGGACCTGGTGGAGATCCTGCCGGAAGCCCGTAAGTTCGGTGGCTGTTATGTGTTTGGTATCCAGTCCTATGCCCAGCTGGAAGATATCTACGGTGAGAAAGCGGCGGCCACGCTGTTTGACGTCATGAACACCCGTGCCTTTTTCCGTTCTCCCAGCCATAAGATTGCAGAGTTCGCTGCCGGTGAAATTGGTGAGAAAGAGCACCTGAAAGCCAGCGAGCAGTATTCCTACGGTGCTGACCCGGTACGTGACGGGGTATCGACCGGTAAGGATATGGAGCGTCAGACGCTGGTCAGTTATTCCGACATTCAGTCTCTGCCGGATCTGACCTGCTATGTCACTCTGCCCGGACCGTATCCGGCAGTAAAACTCTCTCTGAAATATCAGGCACGACCGAAGGTCGCTCCGGAGTTTATTCCGCGTGACATCAACCCGGAAATGGAGAACCGTCTGAGTGCCGTACTTGCTGCAAGGGAAGCAGAAGGTCGCCAGATGGCCAGCCTCTTCGAACCGGAGGTTGCCTCCGGAGAAGGCGTGACTCAGGCTGAACAGCCACAACAGCCACAACAGCCACAACAGCCACAACAGCCACAACAGCCACAACAGCCAGTGTCTTCTGTCATCAATGATAAGAAGTCAGATGCAGGTGTGAGTGTTCCGGCAGGGGGGATCGAGCAGGAGCTGAAAATGAAACCGGAAGAAGAGATGGAACAGCAACTGCCACCCGGGATCAGTGAATCCGGTGAAGTGGTGGATATGGCCGCTTATGAGGCATGGCAACAGGAAAATCATCCGGACATCCAGCAGCAGATGCAGCGTCGTGAAGAGGTGAACATTAATGTGCACCGGGAGCGTGGGGAGGATGTTGAGCCGGGAGATGATTTCTGATGATGAGTATCGCGCAGGTCAGATCGGCCGGAAGTGCCGGTAACTATTATACCGACAAGGATAATTACTATGTACTGGGCAGCATGGGAGAACGCTGGGCCGGCAGGGGGGCTGAACAGCTGGGACTGCAGGGCAGTGTCGATAAGGATGTTTTTACCCGTCTTCTGGAGGGAAGGCTGCCGGACGGAGCGGATCTAAGCCGCATGCAGGATGGCAGTAATAAGCATCGTCCCGGCTACGACCTGACCTTCTCCGCCCCCAAAAGTGTCTCCATGATGGCCATGTTAGGTGGCGATAAGCGCCTGATTGATGCACATAACCAGGCCGTGGACTTTGCTGTTCGTCAGGTGGAGGCGCTGGCCTCCACACGGGTGATGACGGACGGACAGTCAGAAACGGTGCTGACCGGTAATCTGGTGATGGCACTGTTTAACCACGACACCAGTCGCGATCAGGAACCACAGTTACACACGCATGCGGTGGTGGCTAATGTCACGCAGCATAACGGTGAGTGGAAGACACTGAGCAGTGACAAAGTGGGGAAAACGGGGTTCATTGAGAATGTGTACGCTAATCAGATTGCCTTTGGCAGGCTCTACCGGGAAAAACTGAAAGAGCAGGTTGAGGCGCTGGGCTATGAAACCGAAGTGGTGGGTAAGCACGGTATGTGGGAGATGCCGGGCGTACCGGTGGAGGCCTTTTCCGGACGCTCACAGGCTATCCGGGAGGCCGTCGGGGAAGACGCCTCGCTGAAATCCCGGGATGTGGCGGCACTGGATACGCGTAAATCCAAACAGCACGTCGATCCGGAAATCAGAATGGCTGAATGGATGCAGACGCTGAAGGAAACCGGGTTCGACATCCGGGCATATCGTGACGCGGCGGATCAGCGTGCGGAGACCCGCACGCAGGCGCCCGGGCCAGCTTCACAGGACGGGCCGGATGTGCAGCAGGCGGTGACACAGGCGATTGCCGGATTAAGTGAACGAAAAGTGCAGTTCACGTACACGGACGTGCTGGCCAGGACGGTCGGCATACTGCCGCCGGAAAATGGTGTGATTGAACGGGCACGCGCCGGTATCGATGAGGCCATCAGCCGTGAGCAGCTTATCCCCCTCGATCGTGAGAAGGGGCTGTTCACGTCCGGGATTCATGTGCTCGATGAACTGTCCGTCCGGGCACTCAGTCGCGATATCATGAAACAGAACCGGGTGACCGTACATCCGGAGAAAAGTGTCCCCCGGACGGCCGGTTACAGCGATGCCGTCAGTGTTCTGGCACAGGATCGCCCGTCGCTGGCCATTGTGTCCGGGCAGGGCGGTGCAGCCGGGCAGCGTGAGCGGGTGGCTGAACTGGCAATGATGGCCCGGGAGCAGGGGCGGGAGGTGCAGATTATCGCCGCTGACCGTCGCTCGCAGATGAACCTGAAGCAGGATGAACGGCTGTCCGGTGAGCTGATAACCGGACGTCGTCAGCTGCTGGAAGGCATGGCTTTCACGCCGGGCAGTACCGTTATCGTTGACCAGGGCGAAAAACTCTCCCTGAAAGAGACGTTAACCCTGCTGGACGGTGCCGCACGTCATAACGTACAGGTCCTGATAACCGACAGCGGGCAGCGAACCGGTACAGGCAGTGCGCTGATGGCCATGAAGGATGCCGGGGTGAACACATATCGCTGGCAGGGGGGAGAACAGCGACCGGCAACCATCATCAGTGAACCGGACCGTAATGTCCGCTATGACCGGCTGGCCGGAGATTTTGCGGCCAGTGTGAAAGCCGGAGAAGAGAGCGTGGCACAGGTCAGCGGGGTACGGGAACAGGCCATACTGACACAGGCCATTCGCAGTGAGCTGAAAACACAGGGCGTGCTCGGACACCCGGAGGTGACCATGACCGCCCTGTCACCGGTCTGGCTGGACAGCCGGAGCCGTTATCTGCGGGATATGTACCGACCGGGGATGGTGATGGAGCAGTGGAACCCGGAGACACGCAGTCATGACCGCTATGTTATCGACCGGGTGACGGCGCAGAGTCACAGCCTGACCCTGCGGGATGCGCAGGGCGAAACGCAGGTGGTGCGTATTTCCTCCCTGGACAGCAGCTGGTCGCTGTTCCGGCCGGAAAAAATGCCGGTGGCAGACGGCGAGCGACTGAGGGTGACAGGGAAAATTCCCGGACTCCGCGTCTCCGGCGGTGACCGCCTGCAGGTGGCATCCGTCAGTGAAGATGCGATGACGGTTGTTGTGCCGGGGCGGGCTGAACCGGCCACCCTGCCTGTGGCTGATTCACCGTTCACGGCACTGAAGCTGGAGAACGGCTGGGTGGAAACGCCCGGGCATTCCGTCAGTGACAGTGCGACGGTGTTTGCCTCCGTCACACAGATGGCAATGGACAACGCCACTCTGAACGGTCTGGCCCGCAGCGGTCGTGATGTCCGGCTGTATTCCTCACTGGATGAAACCCGTACTGCGGAAAAACTCGCCCGCCATCCGTCCTTTACGGTGGTTTCTGAGCAGATAAAGGCGCGTGCCGGTGAGACATTGCTGGAAACCGCTATCAGTCTGCAGAAAGCCGGGCTTCACACGCCGGCACAGCAGGCCATTCATCTGGCCCTTCCTGTGCTGGAAAGTAAAAACCTGGCCTTCAGCATGGTGGACCTGCTGACAGAGGCGAAGTCGTTTGCTGCAGAAGGAACCGGTTTTACTGAACTGGGAGGGGAAATCAATGCGCAGATAAAACGCGGTGACTTACTGTATGTGGATGTGGCAAAAGGCTATGGCACAGGCCTGCTGGTTTCCCGTGCGTCGTATGAGGCAGAAAAGAGCATTCTTCGCCATATTCTCGAAGGCAAGGAGGCGGTCACGCCGCTGATGGAGAGAGTACCCGGCGAACTCATGGAGACGTTAACGTCGGGACAGCGTGCCGCCACCCGTATGATACTGGAAACGTCCGACCGTTTCACGGTGGTACAGGGGTATGCCGGTGTGGGTAAGACCACTCAGTTCCGGGCGGTGATGTCAGCCGTGAACATGCTGCCGGAGAGTGAGCGTCCCCGAGTTGTGGGGCTGGGGCCCACGCACCGTGCGGTCGGTGAGATGCGCAGCGCCGGCGTGGATGCACAGACACTGGCGTCCTTTCTGCATGACACGCAGCTGCAGCAGCGCAGCGGAGAAACGCCGGATTTCAGCAACACGCTGTTTCTGCTCGATGAGAGCTCAATGGTGGGCAATACCGACATGGCACGGGCATACGCCCTGATTGCGGCCGGTGGCGGTCGTGCTGTGGCCAGCGGTGACACGGACCAGCTGCAGGCCATCGCGCCCGGTCAGCCTTTCCGTCTCCAGCAGACGCGCAGTGCTGCCGATGTGGCCATCATGAAGGAGATTGTGCGTCAGACGCCGGAACTGCGGGAGGCGGTATACAGCCTGATTAACCGGGATGTGGAAAGGGCACTGTCCGGGCTTGAGAGTGTGAAACCGTCTCAGGTTCCCCGTCTGGAGGGCGCATGGGCACCGGAGCACTCCGTGACGGAGTTCAGTCACAGACAGGAAGCGAAACTGGCAGAAGCGCAGCAGAAGGCGATGCTGAAAGGCGAGGCTTTCCCGGATATCCCCATGACACTGTATGAGGCCATTGTCCGCGACTATACCGGCAGGACACCGGAAGCACGGGAGCAGACGCTGATTGTCACGCACCTGAATGAGGACCGGCGCGTACTGAACAGCATGATTCATGATGCACGGGAAAAGGCCGGTGAGCTGGGCAAAGAGCAGGTCATGGTGCCTGTCCTGAACACAGTGAATATACGTGACGGAGAACTGCGTCGTCTCTCCACCTGGGAGAAAAACCCGGATGCCCTTGCCCTGGTGGATAGTGTGTATCACCGGATTGCCGGTATCAGCAAGGATGACGGGCTGATAACCCTGCAGGATGCGGAAGGTAACACGCGGCTGATTTCGCCCCGGGAGGCGGTGGCTGAAGGTGTCACACTGTACACACCAGACAAAATCCGGGTGGGGACCGGCGACCGGATGCGCTTCACGAAGAGTGACCGGGAGCGCGGTTATGTGGCCAACAGCGTCTGGACGGTGACAGCGGTTTCCGGTGACAGTGTCACGCTATCGGACGGACAGCAGACCCGGGTGATTCGCCCCGGCCAGGAGCGGGCAGAGCAACATATTGACCTGGCCTATGCCATCACTGCCCACGGTGCGCAGGGGGCGAGTGAAACCTTTGCCATCGCGCTTGAAGGCACGGAAGGTAACCGGAAACTGATGGCCGGCTTTGAGTCAGCCTACGTGGCCCTGTCGCGTATGAAGCAGCATGTGCAGGTGTACACCGATAACCGTCAGGGCTGGACGGATGCCATTAACAATGCCGTACAGAAAGGAACGGCCCACGATGTATTTGAGCCGAAACCGGACCGGGAGGTCATGAATGCAGAGCGGCTGTTCAGTACGGCGCGGGAACTGCGGGACGTGGCGGCAGGGCGTGCTGTTCTCCGCCAGGCGGGACTGGCCGGGGGAGACAGTCCGGCACGGTTTATTGCACCGGGGCGCAAATATCCGCAGCCGTATGTGGCACTGCCGGCGTTTGACCGTAACGGCAAGTCAGCAGGTATCTGGCTGAACCCACTGACCACGGATGACGGAAACGGGCTGCGGGGATTCAGCGGTGAAGGACGGGTGAAAGGCAGCGGGGATGCGCAGTTCGTGGCCCTGCAGGGCAGCCGTAACGGAGAGAGCCTGCTGGCTGATAATATGCAGGATGGCGTCCGGATTGCCCGTGATAATCCTGACAGCGGTGTGGTGGTGAGAATTGCCGGTGAAGGTCGTCCGTGGAATCCCGGTGCCATCACCGGTGGCCGCGTGTGGGGGGATATCCCGGATAACAGCGTCCAGCCGGGGGCCGGAAATGGCGAACCGGTCACGGCAGAGGTACTGGCACAGCGGCAGGCTGAAGAGGCCATCCGCCGTGAAACGGAACGCCGCGCAGATGAAATTGTCAGGAAAATGGCAGAGAACAAACCTGACCTGCCGGACGGCAAAACAGAGCTGGCTGTCAGGGATATTGCCGGACAGGAGCGTGACCGGTCTGCCATATCTGAACGGGAAACCGCACTGCCGGAGAGTGTGCTGCGTGAATCACAACGGGAGCGGGAAGCGGTCCGGGAGGTTGCCCGGGAAAATCTGCTGCAGGAGCGTCTGCAGCAGATGGAGCGGGATATGGTTCGTGACCTGCAGAAAGAGAAAACCCTGGGCGGAGACTGATACAGGAAGACAAACACTGATGACAACGGATAACACGAACACGACACGTAACGATTCACTGGCTGCACGGACCGATACCTGGTTGCAGTCGTTTCTGGTCTGGTCACCCGGACAGCGGGATATCATCAAAACGGTGGCGCTGGTGCTGATGGTACTGGACCACATCAATCTGATATTCCAGCTGAAGCAGGAATGGATGTTTCTGGCCGGGCGAGGAGCCTTTCCGCTGTTTGCCCTGGTGTGGGGGCTGAATCTGTCCCGTCATGCGCATATCCGGCAACCGGCCATTAACCGGCTGTGGGGATGGGGAATTATTGCCCAGTTCGCATATTATCTGGCCGGCTTTCCCTGGTATGAGGGGAATATCCTGTTTGCCTTTGCAGTGGCGGCACAGGTGCTGACGTGGTGTGAAACGCGCAGTGGGTGGCGTACAGCAGCGGCCATTCTTCTGATGGCCCTGTGGGGGCCTTTGTCCGGCACCAGTTACGGCATTGCCGGGCTGCTGATGCTGGCGGTCAGTTACCGACTGTACCGGGCGGAAGACAGAGCGGAACGTCTGGCGCTGCTTGCATGCCTGCTGGTCGTTATTCCGGCACTTAACCTTGCCTCCAGTGATGCAGCGGCGGTGGCCGGTCTTGTAATGACGGTGCTGACCGTTGGTCTGGTGTCGTGTGCAGGAAAATCATTACCCCGTTTCTGGCCCGGGGATTTTTTCCCGGTATTCTACGCCTGTCATCTGGCTGTGCTGGGCGTTCTGGCGTTGTGACTGGTATGATACTGACGCTGATTCTGATTATTAATAAACAACATAACACAGGATATTTATGAAAATTACGGATCACAAACTCTCTGAAGGTATTGCCCTGACATTTCGTGTTCCTGAAGGAAATATAAAACATCCTTTGATTATCTTATGCCATGGGTTTTGCGGTATCAGGAATGTTCTGCTCCCTTGCTTTGCGAATGCCTTCACAGAAGCAGGATTCGCAACGATTACTTTTGATTATCGAGGATTCGGTGAGAGTGATGGAGAACGAGGGCGTCTGGTTCCTGCAATGCAGACCGAAGATATTATTTCAGTTATCAATTGGGCAGAAAAGCAGGAATGTATTGATAATCAGCGTATTGGGTTATGGGGAACATCGCTGGGAGGGGGGCATGTCTTCAGTGCAGCTGCGCAGGACCAACGCGTAAAATGTATTGTCAGCCAGCTGGCTTTTGCTGACGGTGATGTTCTGGTTACCGGAGAGATGAATGAATCGGAGAGAGCGTCTTTTCTGTCCACGCTGAATAAAATGGCAGAGAAGAAGAAAAACACCGGGAAAGAGATGTTTGTGGGGGTTACCCGGGTACTGAGTGATAATGAATCAAAGGTATTCTTCGAGAAGGTAAAAGGTCAGTATCCTGAAATGGATATAAAAATACCTTTCCTTACGGTTATGGAGACGTTGCAATATAAACCGGCAGAGAGCGCAGCCAAAGTACAGTGCCCAGTTTTGATTGTTATTGCCGGCCAGGATAGTGTTAATCCACCAGAACAGGGAAAAGCCTTATATGATGCTGTTGCTTCTGGTACTAAGGAATTATACGAGGAAGCTGACGCATGCCATTATGATATTTATGAAGGCGCGTTTTTTGAACGTGTGGCGGCAGTACAGACGCAATGGTTTAAAAAACATCTTTAATTGTCGGTATTAATATGTCAGAGGTCGTTGAGGTCAGCTTAATATCATAGTGAGTAGTTTCAACGACCTGGAGGACATATTTTCACAAAGGTCAGGGCAATCATGACAGAGCAGAAACGACCGGTACTGACACTGAAACGGAAAACGGAAGGGGAAACACCGACCCGGAGCCGGAAAACCATCATCAATGTCACCACGCCACCAAAATGGAAGGTGAAAAAGCAGAAACTGGCGGAGAAGGCTGCCCGGGAAGCAGAGCTGACAGCAAAAAAAGCGCAGGCCAGACAGGCGCTGTCCATTTATCTGAACCTGCCCTCGCTGGATGAGGCCGTGAACACCCTGAAACCCTGGTGGCCGGGATTATTTGACGGTGACACACCCCGGCTTCTGGCCTGCGGTATCCGGGACGTGTTACTGGAAGACGTGGCGCAGCGGAATATCCCGCTCTCGCATAAAAAACTGCGCAGGGCGCTGAAGGCCATCACCCGTTCAGAAAGCTATCTGTGTGCCATGAAAGCCGGTGCCTGCCGGTATGACACGGAAGGGTATGTGACGGAGCATATTTCTCAGGAGGAAGAAGTGTATGCGGCAGAGCGTCTGGATAAAATCCGCCGCCAGAACCGGATAAAGGCAGAACTTCAGGCCGTGCTTGATGAACAATAAAAAAGCCTCCTTCACACTAAAGGAGGCGGAAAAATAAGGCTTCTCTGAAACCTTCTTCCATACCCGGCAGAAGAAGGTTATAAAAATTTATAACACATTCACCGGCCTGGATTAAAGGGGGAAGGAAAATGAACGGAACAGGGCGTGATTCGCAAAACTCCGGGGTATGGCGCTACCGGCAGGTCGGACGCCGGGCTGTCCGGCTGGAAGTCAGGGGGGACTGGCCGGGAGCCGCTGAGGCATGGCTACGGGCTGCGCAGTCTGCTCCCCGGACAGACTGGCAGCAGTTTGCCCGAAAAAGGGCTGAACACTGCCACCGGCGCTGCCGGGGAAGGGTGTAACGAAAAAGCAGCCTTCATTACTCCAGGGATTCAGAAGGCTGAATAATGCATGAGATTTGCTTTTTTTAATATCCGGTCGGAAAGTATGACCGGACAGTTCTGAGTAGCACAGAGTTTTTTCCATATTAAGTCGTGATTTTATATTTTGTGATTAATTTCACAAAATAAGGTGTTATTCAGTGTGTGCTGCGATATTCAGGATTACCTGAAATACAGGTGCCATTTATCTGATATGGAGAATAACATGAGGAAATATATTCCACTGGTATTATTTATCTTTTCATGGCCGGTATTGTGTGCAGATATTCATGGACGGGTTGTTCGTGTACTGGACGGTGATACCATCGAGGTCATGGACTCACGGAAGGCAGTGCGGATCAGGCTGATAAATATTGATGCACCGGAAAAGAAACAGGATTATGGCCGGTGGTCAACGGACATGATGAAATCACTGGTTGCAGGAAAAACGGTTACCGTCACATATTTTCAGCGAGATCGTTATGGTCGTATTCTCGGGCAGGTTTATGCACCAGACGGAATGAATGTTAATCAGTTTATGGTCCGGGCCGGGGCTGCCTGGGTATATGAGCAGTACAACACAGATCCCGTGCTGCCTGTCCTTCAGAACGAAGCCAGACAACAAAAACGTGGGCTCTGGTCAGATGCTGATCCGGTTCCCCCCTGGATATGGAGACACCGTAAATAAAGCGATGGCAATCTTATCATTCATCTGTTCTCAGCGGGAATAAAAATGGCGAAAACAAAACAGGAATGGCTGTATCAGTTACGGCGATGTTCATCAGTCAATACGCTGGAAAAAATCATTCATAAAAACAGAGACAGTTTATCGACCAGTGAACGTGAATCATTTAATTCAGCAGCAGACCACCGGTTAGCGGAATTAATCACCGGAAAGTTATATGACAGGATACCAAAAGAGATATGGAAATATGTAAGGTAATAATTCAGCATAATTAATTACCAGGAGCAGATAAACAATGAAGCTGATTATTTTTATTCTCATTGTTCTGATTATTGCAGCGTTACTTATCCGGATTATCCTCAGAAGTGTAAATCAGCATTCTCCTTTGCTGATGCAGTTGCATGCGGCAGGTATACGGACCGGTGATGCAGAGCGAATACTGTCCGGCGGTGAATACTGGCAACGTCAGAAGACGCTGCTGACAGAAAGGGAAGTCAGTTTTATGAAAGGACTGTTCAGAATTGTGGATATGAAGCGGTGGTATCTGTGTCCGCAGGTACGGGTCGCGGATATCGTCCAGCTGAACGGGAATATCCGGCCACGATCACGCCAGTGGTGGCAGTTATTCAGGATGGTGTCTCAGTGGCATGTTGATGTGGTTATCGTTGAGCGGCGTTCGTTCAGTATTGTTGCAGCAGTAGAGCTGGATGATGCCAGCCATTTACGACCGGAACGCAGACGCCGGGATATTCTTCTGGAAGAGGTTCTGAGGCAGGCTGGTATTCCGTTGCTCAGAAGCCACGATGCCAGAAAACTGCTGCAGATGACCGGAGAATGGCTGAATACAACAGGAACTGATCAGCAATCACCGGAACATCGTAGCTGACGCCTTCGCGTTGCTCAGTTGTCCAACCCCGGAAACGGGAAAAAGCAAGTTTTCCCCGCTCCCGGCGTTTCCATAACTGAAAACCATACTATTTCACAGTTTAAATCACATTAAACGACAGTAATCCCCGTTGATTTGTGCGCCAACACAGATCTTCGTCACAATTCTCAAGTCGCTGATTTCAAAAAACTGTAGTATCCTCTGCGAAACGATCCCTGTTTGAGTATTGAGGAGGCGAGATGTCGCAGACAGAAAATGCAGTGACTTCCTCATCTGGCGCAAAACGAGCATACAGAAAGGGTAAACCTTTGAGTGAAGCAGAACGACAGAGAGCAGCTTCTGCGCGCAAACGATCTGTATGTAAAGAGATCAAGGTTTTCGTCAGACCAGAACTGAAAAACTACCTTACCAGTCTGTGTGCAGAGGAAGGGGTAACTCAGGCAGAGTTGATAGAAAGGCTTATCGAGAAAGAGGCCTGTCACAGGAACATGATGTGATGGGATCACATTCTTGCTAGTTTTTTCTGTCAGTGCTAGATTACTGATCGTTTAAGGAATTTTGTGGCTGGCCACGCCGTAAGGTGGCAGGGAACTGGTTCTGATGTGGATTTACAGGAGCCAGAAAAGTGAAAACCCCGATAATCTTCAGCAAGTTTGGCGACTGAGAAGAAGATTAACGGGGCTAACAAGAAACCGCATAGAAGCTGTTGCTCTATGCGGGGAGTATAGTTATATGCCCGGAAAAGTTCAAGACTTCTTTCTGTGCTCACTCCTTCTGTGCAACATAAGTGCAGGATGGTGTGACTGATCTTCACCAAACGTATTACCGCCAGGTAAAGAACCCGAATCCGGTGTTTACACCCCGTAAAGGTGCCGAAACGCTGAAGTTCTGCGAAAAACTGATGGAAAAGGCGGTGGGCTTCACCTCCCGTTTTGACTTCGCCATTCATGTGGCGCATGCCCGTTCGCGTGGTCTGCGTCGACGCATGCCACCGGTGCTGCGTCGACGGGCAATTGATGCGCTGCTGCAGGGGCTGTGTTTCCACTATGACCCGCTGGCCAACCGCGTCCAGTGCTCCATCACCACACTGGCCATTGAGTGCGGACTGGCGACAGAGTCCGGTGCAGGAAAACTCTCCATCACCCGTGCCACCCGGGCCCTGACGTTCCTGTCAGAGCTGGGACTGATTACCTACCAGACGGAATATGACCCGCTTATCGGGTGCTACATTCCGACCGACATCACGTTCACACCGGCACTGTTTGCCGCTCTCGATGTGTCTGAGGTGGCGGTGGCTTCCGCACGCCGCAGTCGTGTGGAATGGGAAAACAGACAGCGCAAGAAGCAGGGACTGGATGCACTGGGTATGGATGAGCTGATAGCGAAAGCCTGGCGTTTTGTGCGTGAGCGTTTCCGCAGTTACCAGACAGAGCTTAAGTCCCGTGGAATAAAACGTGCCCGTGCGCGTCGTGATGCGAACAGGGAACGTCAGGATATCGTCACCCTGGTGAAACGGCAGCTGACGCGTGAAATCTCGGAAGGGCGCTTCACTGCTAATGGTGAGGCGGTAAAACGCGAAGTGGAGCGTC
>ENA-ORSI01000471-ORSI01000471.1-human-gut-metagenome-genome-assembly--contig:-NODE-471-length-43612-cov-5.621347_pt1 | contig 43612 bp, 48 predicted proteins | sample MGYA00242187_ERZ509154 | MGnify/ENA primary metagenome ERZ509154 (study PRJEB26280, sample SAMEA2338627) | human gut metagenome | biome: human gut; feature: human-associated habitat; material: faeces...
ACTGAATCTCTTATATTTACAAATGTTGCTATCCCTATTCCCATTATAATTGCTAGTATAGCTATTACTGCTAATAACTCTGTTAAAGTAAATCCTTTTTTCTTCATTTTACTTTTTTTTCTAGCTTTCATATTCACACCTACTCTACTATAAGTATAAAATATTTTGTGAATATCTTCAAGAAAAAAGTAGTATGTCCAAAAACATACTACTACTAATTATCTAAAAACTATAAATATTATGAACCTGAACCAAATTCTTGGTTATAAACAGTTCCGCAAGCACCTTCGCCGGAGGTTCCTCCAGGATTAGATATACAATTAGCGCAAATCTCATAATTAGCACCTAAGGTACCATCGACAAGATTAATAACAAATGATACTATAGTTGGTATAAAGAAAATACATATTGCAGCAATTATACGCATCAATAATGATTTAGCTGCCTTAGATATAGCTTTATCATCACTAGATATTACAGCCTTTCCTAAATCTACCATTCCTAAAATAATAAGGATTAATGGAATTACTATTTTAAATATTAATAAGAAATAGCCAACTGTACGCCATATATTTACGGTTTCTCTACAAAAATTTGTTGGATCTGTCATAAAATAAACTCCTCTCTTTATAGCTTTATTTTACATTATATATTTGTTATTGTCAATTGTTTACGGAATAAAAATGCTAATTTGACGTTGGAAATATACCATCATCATAACTGGTGTCACATTCACCATTCGGATTAGTCAGACAGTCAAAGCAATTTCCAAAATCTTCTTGAATTTCTTCATTAAATCCAGCAACAAAACTAAATATTATTCTAATAATTGTAGGAATAAAGAATATAATTATTCCCGCTATTATTCTTTTTAATAGGGAAAATACACCATCTTTGATAATTTTTTCATCACTAGAAATTACCGCTTTGCCTACGTCAATTATACCCAAAATTATTAATATTAAAGGTATTATTATTTTTAATATTAAAAAAACATATCCAATAATTTGCCATATATTTGCTGTTTTATAACAAAAATCCAAATTACTCACCTCACTACTAATTATTTAAATACGCTGAACAACCCCGATTTTCCTTTTTCTTCTTCGACTCTACTAAAACCTAAATTCAAAAGAAAGTCGTTAATTATTGCTTGATTGTCTAGTTTGTCATCTAAATATGGTAGATTATAAAATACTTTACTACCGCTTTCCTTTTCAAAGTCTTCTACATCTTTAGCACTTAATACACTTCTATTTAAAACTATTTTCTTACTTTTTAACTCTTCAAAAATATTGTTGTCATTACGTATAAGTCTATTTAACTGTATCCTTCCTGGCTCAATTAAATAGATAATATCATCGCAGAATTTGGTCATATTACTTTCATTTAAATCTACTAAAATAACATCAAGCGTTGCATTGCGAGCAAGAAAATCTCCAAATTCTACAGTAGATACACTTTCTAAGTCGCGATCGTTAAAATAAGTAAAATCATTTCCATCTATTTCAACGGCTTTAACCTTATAATATTTTTCCAAATGAATTTTAAGTAAATAGATTAAAGTAGTAGCTCCGGCATGTTCTGTTACATTTCTAAATCCCAGTATTTTTTGACCAATCTTTCCTACTGTGTTATCAACAGAATGTTCGTTGAGAGTTGGTTTTTTAAAGCCACTTATATTATGATATGAAGCAACATCTTTATAAGTATTAGGGTTATCTATTAGAAATTTCACAACATTTACATTAGATGTAAAATTATAAATGCCCATAGATACCAGTTGGGATAAATATACTGGAGAATTTACTCTTTCAGAATCATCTAGCAATAATATTACTTTAGACATATCAAAATTTACTGATAAGTTTTGGATAACATTGATATTTTGGTATCCTTTAATAGCAGTTATATCAATAATCATTTTATTGTAATAAAAATTTGAAAATTGAGCTACTAATTCATCTACACTAAATTCACCATTAATACTTTTAATAACATCTATATCTAAACTAGCTAATAATGCTTGATATTTATTGGAAATTATTACATTCATATTTGATTATCCTTTCTGATATCTATTTTCATTTCCTACAAAAGTATCGGTTGTACCTTCAACACGGAAACGCATAAAATCCCCTAAAAACGGTAAGTTAAATTGGTAAAAGACCATTATATCATAATATATATAATTATTTTCATCTTCGTTTTCGACAAAACAATAGCTAAATGCTTGCCGTCCATTAGATTCTTCATATGTTCCTCTGGTAGCATCTACTCCAAACCAGCCTTCTGGACAATTACCTTTCGTTAAATATGATTGACTCATTAAGTAGTTATCGATGATTTGTTGAGAAGTTTTTGATACTCCCTCATATTCTTCAATAATTGATAACATCTCATTTTTGACTCTATATGCTTTGGAATAATTAATTACCAAACAAAGAAAGCAGGCAAAAATAAGAATGAATATCAACATCATTTGAAAAATCCACATAGATCCAGTCGTTTCTCTCATTTTTACCTCCTTTTTGTTTTATCAGTCAAGTAAATATATATAACAATTAAAACTTGCTCCCATATAATAGCTCATCTGAGTTTTAGTTAAATGCATAGTTCTAAAACAACCCGTTTTTTCACAATTATATTTTCGGCCATTTTTCCAACCAACCGGATTATTTCTTCCCCCGCGAGAATCCATATAACTAAACAAAATATCGTAATTACTTAAACCACCAGTTACTTCTCCGACTCTACCAAGGCCAATATAAGCTTCTGATATAAGTACAGTACCATCATCATATACTTCTTCAACAACAGCGACATGACCTGGTGAGGAATTAGTTCCTACTCCCCATACCATTAATGCTCCAGGCTTTGGGGCATTGTAATTTTTAGATTTGGTAAAATTAGAGCCATAATTACAATATGCTCCGCCATTTGGAGCCCATGTCCAGGGCTTTGAAGACCAAAGACCAGTTTCTTTTAGAATCTCTTCAGCCCGATATCTAGCATACCATGCACATTCTCCTTCATAATCGGAATATGCTAATCGATTATTAGATTGATTGTAATAAATTGAATTAGTTCTATCAGGCTTCGTAGTTCTAATAGTAAAACCCGCTGGGCTCACTGTTCCTCCACTACCGCCAGTATTACCTGTTGGAGTTAATGTAGTTACGCCAGTATTATTTTTATATTTGTTTTTAGGTTTAAAATTGATTGGTTTCATCTTAGTTGTTCCATCATTAAGATAAATTATTCTAGTTTCGCCTTTTGTTTGGAAATTATATACTTGTCTTATAACGGGTAAATCTAGTTGATAAAATACAACTATTTGGTAATAACTACCTGGTACAAATTCATCTGTTACAACGGTGCTTCCTAAAATACTTGTTAAATAATTATCAATAGCAGTAGTAACTTCAACTTTGCGAATACAAACTGAGGCTCTTTCTCCTGAACTTACAGGTTCACCATTTCTTTCAAAACCCTGAAATCCTGAATCGCAAATACCAGTTGTTCGATATGAGTTTGCTGAAATAGCATCTACAATTTCTTCACTTAAAGTATTATTATCATCAGATAAATAGTTACCATTATTCATTTCAATGATATTGATAATTTCATCTTTAACTCCAAAAGCATTAGAATTATTTATCGTTAAACACATAATAGCTGTAAATAGTAAAATAAATAGAATTACTATTTGAAATATGGTTGTTGCACTAATTGATTCTTTCATATTTATTCACCACTATCCTCTAAAAACACAATTAAAAGTTTGGTCAGGATTTTCTTCCGTCCAGCAAGTGCAATATTCGATACCATCAATACTTACTCGCTCGCTACAATCACAGACCGCTTTACCACATTGAGCAGTTTTTTCAAAATTACTATCCATAATTGGCCATATATAACTGAAAAAAAAGACAGCCAAGATCGCAATGCATATCGCTACAACGACTGCCATATTCAGTTCTCCGGTTGCCTCTTTCATTCTTTATTACCTCACTTCTATACTAATTTGTTTCGTCAGTTAATGAGCATTTACCTTCCCATTCTACTTGTCCTTCAGCATCATAATAAACGCAATCACATAGTTGGTTACCATCACCTTGGTCAACGCAATTAGTACATTGAGATTGAGCACAGTAAGTATTTTTTTGAATACTATCTTGAATTGCTGGCCAAACAAATGCATAAAAGAATGCTGCTACTGCTGCTATGGCAACAACAGTTACAACCGTCATATTTAGTTCTCCAGTAGCTTCTTTCATATAATTATTTCCTCCTTATTTCTTATTTTTATTATAACTTATTTTTTTTAAAATATCAAATTTTTTGTATTGATTTATGTAAATTAGACATTCATTAATTGAATAACCGCTAGAATCAAGAGAATCATTACCCCAAAACCAGTGGTTATCAACATACTCATAGTTTTATTTTCCATTTTTTCTAGACGATTTTTATAACGAGTTTCTCTAGCCTTTTGTTGAAGGCTTGAAATTGATCTAGAGAAAGTCAATATTTGTTCTTGTTTTCTTTCTTGACGACCTAAACTTAAACGATATAAAAGTCGCATCATACGCATTGAATCACGGACAGGATATTTTCTAGCAAAATTCATATATGGTTCAATTGAATCATCACCAGAATTGATTGCATCTATCATTTCTTGTAATCCTTCTTTAAATATTTCGGGAGCATCTTCCATTGATTTACCTATTGCTACAGGCACTGTATAGTGTTGAATTAAAATTTCTAAATTTTTTAAATAATGAGGTAGCATTGAATCAATTTGGTGCATATGTTGATTATAGAATTTTTTAATATCGTTGTATGGCATCTTAAATATAAAAATACCTACTACAAAGATAATTAGTACTTTAACGGCATTTAAGTCTTGAATCATAAAGAAGAAGACTAAAATCATTACTAACAGTGCGTTTTTAATTCTTTTATTAAAGAGATAATCTGGATTAACATTATTACCATATTTGGCTCTAACAAAGAAATCCCAGTCACTTTCTTTAAGACGTAAGAATAGCATTTGATTATCACTAATCATTTGATTAATATTTATTTGTCCTCCAAGAGTCATGATTAGGAAAACAATTATAGCGATTATAATAATTTCTATTTGCATTATTCTACCCCCACATCTTCATTATAGTATTTTTCACCAGTTATTAAGAAGAAGGCATTAATCAATACAATAGCATGTAATATTAACTGAACATACCACATGTCTAATAGTTCGATATAATTTTCTTCACCAAGCATATATCTTAAAACAATGACTAGCAAATATAAAATTAAGCCAAATCGGATAAAACGGCCATGAAAGTTTTTTCTGTCCATTTGGTCACGATAAACACCTTCAACTAGTGCGTCGATATCAAGGGACATGTTTTCTAAAGCTTGGCCAGAGTCTCTAGCTCCTTCTTTAGTAATTTGCAAGAATAATTGATGCATATTTTTTACCATATAATAAGGATACTTACTATTAAAATATTGCAATGATTCATCAATAGTACCATTTTGATATGACATATCAATCATTTTTTTGACATCTTCTAAAACTGGATTTTCCAAAATTCCGGAGTCCCTTACACCTTCAAGAGATTTTACAAAACTTTGTGTTGTGTTAAATTCCATTATAACGTTAGTAGTATAGGTTTGAATTTGTTCAAATATATATTCACTATATATCCTTTGGCAGCGTAAATATGCTAAATATGGTATAAAAGCAATTGCTGCAATAGCATAAACTGCTGCTATAATGATACTGTAAAAGTAAAAATAACCAACTAAAGCAGCAATACCGCCAATTAAAACTACTTGAGTAATATATTGTCTAGTATTATATTCTTGACCTAGTTCAATAGCTTTTTCCCTAACCATTTTAAATGAATAAGGGGCATATTTATCATATATTCTAGTAGCATTACCAGCAACAAATTTGTAAACGTTTTCACCAGGATTACGGCGATAAATGAGAACAAATGCTGCTATTAGCAATAAAATTATTAATTCTAAAAACGTGCCCATTTCCTACTCCTTTCACTTTTATAAACTTTCAATTGCTGGTTCTGATGGTGCATTATTTTCAACTGCTGAATTTTTAGATTTTACAAAATAATCTTCTTTAATTTCTACCCCTTGAACTCCTAAATAATCAATTAAGTACTTAGTAGGATTATTGAAATTATACTTGCCATCAAGGCTTTTTTTGAAAATTATATTAGCCTTTGATTCATTTTTTTCATTAACATAAAATTCTACTACTTCGATTATTTCCCGTTGAAATCTTCCAAGTTCTTTACTCATATAACCCTTAACATGAATCCCTATCTGTACATAACGGTGAATTGAGTTTAAAAATTGTTCAACGTCTTGGCTGCTTTCAAGCAAACTATACATACGCATTGGAATATTTAACGCTCTATCAGAGTGGATTGTGGAAATAATGTTGTGCCCTGATGATATAGAGTTACGTACAGCAGTAACAGCTTCAGCAGAACGAACTTCAGATAGTAAAATCCAACGTGGGTTTTGCCGCATGCAGGTTACTAAAACATCAGAGTACGAAGCAATGTTATTAGTTTTCATTGCGACAATATCGCGATGTGGGAAAATTTTATCTAAGTGAAGTTCTAGAGTATCTTCGATAGTTATAATTTTTTCATTTTCTTTAGTATGACTAGCTAAATATTTTACAAGTTCGGTTTTACCTGAACCAGTTTCACCGCTTACAATAATATTGCAATGTCCCGCAACACAAGTCATTAAAAAGTCGTGTAAGTCTTCAGTTACATATTGTTCATTAATAAGCTTTTCTTTGTTAAGACGGATTTTGGCAGGCGTCTTTCTTATCAAACAAGCAATACCATTAGTAGCAATAGAATCATGGACAAAGTTAAGCCGAAGTTCAGCTGATTCAGCATCTAAGAATGGGTGAGCCATATTAAACGTTTTCCCCATAACATTTGAACATTGAAAAGCTAACTTTTCCATTAAAGCATTATTAATCTCTGGTCTATCAACCCGATAAACACCTTTATCAAGAGTTTTTAGCCACACTTGACCACCATTAGAATATGATATGTCGGTAATATTATCTTCCTCTAAAAACTCTTTTAAAGGCCCAAAATCTATTTGTGAAAATATAGCATCGTTCACTTTTGTCACCTCTTAAATTCTAATTTTATTCTGTTGGATTTGAAGTATTTTGGTCGCTTGTTGCAGTTGATGTTGTTCCTGGAGTAAATCCAGCATAACTTTCAATCAATCCTTTTAAAGCTTCATTTGAATAAGATACTTCAGCTCCCTCAGTTGTATAAAGCTCATTTCTAGGTACTGGGAATAATTGCATCCCACTAATTCTTTCAATAAGTTCTAAGTATTCAAACATTTCAGTAGTTACAGCAAATGCTAACCATTCTGGTTCACGGCCGGCGTTATTAGCATCAAAGACATTTTGACCTGTTGAATCTTTTACGGATAATACTTCAATACTGTTAATAAATTCATCATATACGATAGAATTAGTTATTTCAGCCTTAAGCCATAAATCTATTTTATCACCTGGATAAATTGAATTAGCATAAGTACTATTATTATCAACTTGTAACCAGTAAAGAGTATAACCATTTGGTAAATCTTCTTGTTCTCTTTCTTTTAATTCACTTTTTTCAACAACTTGTTCCCGATAAAACATTGCTCCTTCAGTTATTGAAGTTTCATTTTTTACATAATAACCTACAAGTTGATTACTATTAGTAATAACATTGGCATTGTTTAAAAATTCACTGTTTATTTCAACAAATTCAAAATCTTCAGCAGTAATCATTTCTTTAGCAGTGATTGTTCTCGTAGCTACCGGAACTCGTTGCGGATCAATAGCATTGCTAAGAGTCATATCGTAGAAGAACCATAAAGCAATTACTCCAGCTATAACAGCTAAAATAGTTACAGTATTGCGATTTAACAATACATTTTTAATACCTTGAATTATATTCCCCATTTTAGCCTCCTTAATATTCTACGCCCATATCCATGATATGGCTTTGGATCATTTGTAACAATTCTTCATTAGTTATTTCAGTAGACCCACTTTCTGTATTGTAAGTTCTATTACGTGGGACTGGAGTTATAGTAACGTTAGCAATATATTCAGCAACTTTTAAATAGCGATACATATCTGTTGGTACAGCGAATAGCAACCAAGCAGGTGTTCTTCCACTTGTTACATCAAAAACATTTTCACCATTGGCATCTCTTACTGCTAATACTTCAATACTACGAATGAATTCACCAAAGTAAATTAAATCATCTTGGGTTGTAGTCATAAATAAGTCAATACGGTCTCCTGGAAATATCGAATTAGCATAAGTACTTTCATTATTAACTCGCAATTGATAAATCGTATAACCATCGGGAATTTCATCAAAAATAGAATTTGGAAGTTCTTCCTTTTCTACTATTTGACTAGTATAAAACATCCCACCTTCCGGAATGGATGTTCCGGTATTTATATATTTACCTACTAAGTCATTGGTGCTTGTAATTATATCATCGGTTAGAAAGCTACTACCTATTTCTTCCATCCTTATGTCATCTGATGTAATTTCTTCTGTGGCAGCAATTGTTCTAGTAGCTACTGGAACCCGAGTAGGATTGACAGCATTATTGACTCTATATGTATAAAAACCAAATAACACTGCCACTCCTACTACTACACCAAGAATTGTAACGGTTGTTTTATTTGTAAAGAATTTTTTAAATGTGTTTAATAAACTTCCCATTTTATTCTTCCTCCATTTTCAATTAATTTAATGTATTACCTTCAACAATTGCATCAATTCTTTCTACCATATCGAACGTATCAGAATCTCCCATAACATTGAAAGTATTGGATTTACTTTTTACTTCAACACTAGCTTTTGGTGGGGCTTCGTAAACACCATAAAAGCTTACTGTATAAACTGTAGATGTCGATGCGTTTTCAGAAAATCTTCTTAAAAAGCTTTCAATAAATTTTTCTTTGTTAATTTTTATTTCACCATAAGTACGGTAATATGAATAGTCTACTGCGTCCACCATTGCTGCTTCAGTAATTTCTTTTACTAAATAATAATCTTGGGTATTAGTTGTCGTTAAATTTTGAACTAAAAGCATTATTATTACTATGAAAACTCCAAGTAAAACTAGCCAGTATCCCCACAAAGCATTTTTCATTTACTATTCACCCCTACTTCCATGATGGTCCACCAATTATTGCATATTGACCATTAACATCTCTAGCTGGTTCTTCCCAATCCCAAAGTGACCAATAGCCACTAGAATTTGCAGCATTATTTTCATCACTACGACTACCTTCTGGAGTTCTGTTTTTAACAGTTATTAAATCACCAAAGTCAGTAACTAATTCATCAATAACTTCACTATAACAGAAAATATTAGCATATTGTTTTCCATCAATTGTTGCAGAATAACAAGTTAGGGAATCATTAGCATAGCCACCATCTTTTTCTGCTTCTTTATTGTATTCTTTTAGGTAGTCGATTACATTGTTAGTCATTCTTATACTAAAGTTTAGTTGGGAATCATCTCCAGTTTTATCATATATTGTTTCATTTTCTTCTTCTATTTCGTTTATGGTTAGCTCAGCTTTATCCATTAACAATTCTAAAGCTTCTAAGCTGGTATTAATTTCCCAATTACTAGCGCTCTCTTCGGTTAGCCAATTGTAACCTGGTTCTCTATTTGAAGAGTTAAAGTCAGTTGTTGAAATTGGTTTAAAGTTTAATTGCAATTCATCTAAGTCAAAAACACAGTTTACACATTCAAACACACAATTTGGACATGATCCTGGAGGGCCCCAAGTACATCCTTCCTCATCACATACGAAGTCACAATCTGGACATTCTTTTGGACGACAAGGTGAATAATAATGACAAGTGTATTCACCATCAAATACTTTAATACCGGAGTCCCCTATTGCTACAGCAACACTCTTTTCTTCATTACCACCTTCGAAATCAATTAATCTACCTTTTAAATCTCTATCAAGTGCATCTTTTGGGTTATAGAATTCACCAAGATCTTCTAGTAATAATTGATATAGTCCACCACCAGTTGTACTTGTTGAAACTGGTAAAGAATTGATTAAAGCATCTAGTTTTACTTTATCACCAACATAACCTTCATTTACTGTTATTTTTCCATTAGCTTCTATTTGATAGAATACTGTTGGAGTTATATAATCTTGAGCTTTCTTTATTGATTTTCTAATAAATGTTGCATCAGATATCATTCGGTCATCGCTTTCGCAACCGCTTTCATCACAAATTGTAAATGTTCTATTAGTATATACAGCTCCGCCATATTCAGCAGCATAGTTCCATTCATCTACTGAAACATTCATTGAATCAAATGTTGCGGCATCACCTTCACATTCGTATTCTTGACTCGTTGAAGATTTACAAATTTCCACTTCTGTTTCTTCTTTTAAAGTTTCTTCTTGAGCTTCTAAATAGTATTTCGATTTAGCGTCATCTGCTCTTGAGATTATATCGTAATATGGAGCATATTGATCTTCATAATGATATTCCGTATAGAAGAATTTTAATCTTTGTTCAAATGGAAATTCTATTGACCACGCAGCTGTACAACCATTGTAAGCTTTAATTACATTTTTATAAGTTTCATATCCGCTTTCCATTTGAGAAATTCCATCGGCTTTATCTTTTTCAATATCTTTAATTACTTCTGCTTCAGTTCCAGGTGTACAAGATGGATTACAAGTTATATTACCTTCTTCATCAATTTCGGCATCACAATTTTTACAAGAAGAGTTATAACTATAACTATGAGTTGCGCCTTGAGATATTACAATACCATTTTCTTCGTCTGTTACTACAGCTTCAAAGCCAGCATAACTTCCTGTAGAACTATATTCAATACAGCCACAGGTATCAGGGCCAGACGAAGTAATAGTATTCATTGCCGCTTCAGCTTTCAAGAACTTATCATAACCTTCAATCATATTACGTTGTGCTTGAATTATATCTTGAGCATATTTTTCTTTATTAATTCGTTTATCGGAAGTGTCTCCGCCAGTGTAACAATCTTTCTGTCCTTCAATATGACTAGTTAATTGGAAGAAGCCCCCGCATTCAACGTCATTAACTTCCGGATTTAATTTTATTCCGCCAGGAATACCATCATCTATAACATCTTTATAATCTTCTTTACAGAATATTTCACAATAGTCATTTTCTATCCCGTCTTCTACAAGTCTATAATCATTTCCTGCATCATCAACATTGTCTAAAATACATTTTTTTATTTGTTCTGGTGCTATTACTTCAGAAATTGCTTCGTTTTCATCGTCACTACAAATTGGAACAGAAATTGATGTATCGCATACTGGTTCAGCACAATCTATAGTAGCATCCCCAGAAGTTCCAGCATTTGGAGTAGTTCCGGTTAAGCTACCATCAACTACATAGGCATCAACTTTATCGAGTATAACTACTTGTTGGTCTATAAGAGGAGTTTTGGAATCCAAACGAATGCCTACATATTCAACTGATGGATCATAATATTGATAAGTTACATTATAATTAGCAGGATTACATTCATCTTCATCATCTGAAACTAATTTAGTAATATGAATTCTTATTTTTATTGTTCCAGTTCTAACTCCTTCTTCATTTGGTTCAATTACTTTTGAAATATCAACATCTGGAGTAAGAGTAACCCATTCATTATTTTCATTATAGTATTCCATAGAATTATAAGTAATTCCACTTGATGAACAATTATTACATACAAATTGGAAATTGTTTAAATAATTTTCATCTGTAAAGTTAGCAATATCCGCATTTATATTAATATATTCTTGGGTTTCATTTGCTGTTCTTTCGATTACTGTCTTACTGATTTCTTTTACTGAAACTTCAACTTGTCCATTTCCAGCACTATCTTCACCATTTAATACAGAAATTGCTTTTTCAACACCAGCTAAGAATAATTCTCTAGCAGCATTATAAACTCTATTAGCACTAGCGCTTCCATTTGAAATTAGTTTAGCATTTGTGTCATACCAATAATAACCATGAGCTCTTATTGCAGTTCTTAAGCATCCGGCATTTGTGCAGCTTGTGCCTAGTAATTTATTAACATCAGCAAGCGCATATTGTGCTGCCCATTCAGACGCTGCAGTTGCATAACCTGATTGCAATTTATCACCATTAAAAGACAAAGTTCCACCAGCAAGCTTGTTAGTTAATAAAGTGGCATATGCTCTTGCTGCAGTACTTGTAGCAATAAACAATTCATTGCCACTAATTGTTCCAAAACTTCCAGTAAAAGAAGTGTTATCAACATTGTATCCTTTAGCTAAAATTTCCATCAAGCCGTATTCAATTGCTCGTTCCTTTTCAGACAACGTAGAATCTCCAAGTACGCTAGCTACATAATAAGATGACATATTAGCAGGTTTATATGCTTCTAAACATACTGCTGGATAACTAACACCATCTTTTGAAAGACTGAAGTGAGTATTAAAAACCTCCATTCCGCCACTGGTTAAACCATTTACTCTGATATCTACTTCATGACCATATGTATACGCAGCCCCCTTTGTCGTATCAAGGGCATTTACATTTTGTATACCAACCAAAACCATAAAAACAATTAATAAAACTTTTAAACTTTTTTTCATATTTCATCTCTCCTACGTTTTCTAACAATTACTATTGCCACAACCCCACCAATTACTACAATTGATACAGCACCTATGATTATTGGCACTTTATTATCAACTATAAACTTCCATATTGACTCATACCAAGAAAGCTCTCTATTTTCTTCCTGTTCTTCTTGTTCTACTCTTTCAACTTCTTCTAAAACACTATTAGAAAATTCAGCAAAATCTACCGGTGCATAAGTCACATATCTTTGACACATATAGTAATCAGGTATCTGATTACATATACCATAGTCTGAATATCTATTAAATCTTGGAAGCGAAACCCTTAATGTTCTAATCAAATTTCCTTCGCAACCCGTTATATCTGATGAATATATTTCAATAGTATATGTTGTAAGTTCCAAAGTGTTCTCCCAAATTATCGAAATATTTCCGTTATCAGTATCTGAATAGTTATAAGTTGTTGTAGTTTCATCAAAACTATTTGTAACTTCAGCATAAAAATTTTCGGTTAAATTCAAAATATTTACTTGCAAGACTTCTATTGTAATTGGTTCTTCACTTTCTAGCAATGAAGGATCCCCTTGATATCCATGCTCATTATAATCCGCTTCTATAGTTACAACTTCATAATTCGCTGTTATGTTTGATGCTTCACTATTTAGTTCCGCTCGCTTGTCGTAACTACAAGTTACAGCTTTTGGAGAAGCTATAAATAAACCAAAAGCAAAGACTGCTATTAAAAAGTATTTTAATCTCGACATATCGACACCTACCTATGATTTAGTTTAACATATATAAGTGCATTTTTCAATTAGTAATCGAAAAAATATAATATCTAATGGTTAAAAAGCAATTTAAGTCATATCAAAATAAAATATATTAATTTGTCTAATAGACAGTATAACTTATATATTAATTTGCTTAGAAATCTTATTTATGGTATTATTTATTTAAATGAATATTAAAATAATGAAAGGAGTAAGCATGAAAAAAGTCATAATAGTAATTGTTGTTATTTTGCTTTCCTTATTTTTATATTCGCGATTCATTAATACTAACGGTTTTAAAATTGTAGAAAATACCATAAGTATCACAAATATTCCTGATGCCTTTCAAGACTTTAAAATTGTTCAATTTTCTGATTTGTTGATAAATTCAACTAAAAACGTCAACGATTTAGAAAACATAGTCAATCAAATCAATGAGATGAAGCCCGATATTATAGTGTTTACTGGTGACTTAATTTATCGGGACTATAATATTAGCGAAGAAGAAATTGAAAATATTAAAGTTAATTTAAAGAAACTAGATTGCACTTTATATAAATATGCTATTATTGGAGATAATGATGCCGAGAATGTAGATTTATATAAAGAAATAATTAATGATAGTGGTTTTATTTTATTAGATAATCAATCATCATATATTTTCTATAAAGATGTGACTCCTATAAAAATTACTGGCATTACTGATATAAACAATGTTGATAACGCTTTATATATCGCAGATGAATTAGAAACTTTTTATAATATAGCGTTGACTCATGAACCTGATAATATTGATATCCTTGCTAATAAAGATATAGATTTAGTATTAGCAGGGCATTCTTTACTAGGACAAATAAGAGTTCCGTTTTGGGGTGGAATATTAAAAAAAGATGGTGCTAATAAATATTTAGATGATAATTATACAACAAATAATACACAATTATTTGTTTCTGGGGGATTAGGAACTGATAATAATATTCCATTTCGATTATTTAATAAACCCCAAATTAATTTATATAGATTAAAAAAATAAAGAGCTCTAATGAACTCTTTATAAATATTCAACTAATTTAAAGTTATTATTAAGTCTTTCAATTAATTCATCGGTTTCATATTTAGAAAACATTTCAGAAAAATTACTAGCATCCATTAAAAACATATCAGGATAATTAATAAATATTTCTTTGTAAACACTGGTTCCTAAATCTTTTATATACTTTAAATTTGTTTCTACTAACTCCAGATTTTTTAATATGACGTCTTTAATTTTTTTTGGCGTATTATTTTCAAATTCGTTTATGTCTTCTTTTTCAAATCCATACTTTTCTAAAAAATTCATACTGCTCTTCCCCTTTTCACTTCTTCAGATTGCATCAATATTTCATCAATAGTGCTTGCCAAAAGATTTTCATCACCGCCGATTATTTTAAAAGCTTCCATAAGCATTTCTTTTTGGCCTAATTCTTTATCTTTAATAGCATCTAATCTAGCAAATATCTCATCTTTTTTATCTTCCATAGCAAATGTTTCTAATAAATGTAAGGCATTTTCTTTAATTTCTGCCATGTCTATATCAGAATTTGATTCTATTTTGTTACTGGGAAATTCCTTTTCAGCTCCCTCTGTTTTAGACATTATATAATCGAAAGCTCTATTACTAAAAACAAATGAAGCATATACGCCTTTTTCATTTTTGTAAGTTACTCCAACAGCATCGGCTTTAGCCATTCTTTTTATAACCATTTCTATTGGTTGGGTTAAATGGCGAGGGTTTTGTTGATAAGCAGCAATAAATCCCATTTCTTCAGCAAGTCGCAATTCTCTTTCTAGTTCTTGCGGTTCAATTGTAAGAGCAATTGTTTGAGATGGTCTTTTAATTTCAACATTATGTTTTTCTAAAACATCTAATGATTCTGGATTTGCCAATGCTAATGAAACAGCAAATTTGCTAATTTGTTCTTTATCTTGTTCCTTATATTTTTTTTCCAATCTACTTTTCAAATCAATTATTTTTTGTTCCATATTCTCACCCTTCCTAATATGCCATTAAAGGTACTTTCTTAGGGTCTAAACCGCTAATTTGTAAAACATTGATTGTGTTATTTAAACCTTTTAAATCATATTTAACCAAAACTGTTGGCATAAGACTTATATCTCGAGCTTCCTTTCCCAAAGTTAATAACTTTTCGATTTTTTGGGATAATTCTTTATCATATAAAATTTCAATGTTTTCTTTTAATATGTGAAGATCAATATTTTTACTTTTTAATTCATTAATATTATCTTGCATTGTTTTAGCATCGTAATTTGTTAATAACTTTTCAAGCGCTTTTGAACTATAATCTTCAGGATTAAGGCCGTTATCCTGCATTGCCTTAAATAATTTTTCTTTTTCACTTTGTTTATCTTCAGCCTTTGTTGGTTCTATTTCAAAAATAGAATTTGTTGTCTCTTTTTTAGGTTCGTTATCTGGAATAACAGTATTTTCAATTACTTTGTCAAAAATATTTTCTAAAACAGAATCTTGACTAGCACTTTCCTTTACTGGTTCTAGATTATTTTCTGGAGAAATAGTTACTTCTTTGTTTGACTTATTTGTAACTGATTCTTTTTTAGCTTCAGCTAAAACTTCAGTTATAGTCTTCCCAGATGTTTTATCACCACTTTTAAATGAAGCATCATATTCATATAGTGCATCTTCTGGAAACATTAATATTTTTGCAGCTTCTCTTTGTTCATTTTCACTAAAATCAAATTTTTCTAAAAGCGAGGTTATTTCATCACGAGTTATGTTAATGTTTCCAGCAAGCGCTAATTCAAAGTATTCATTTAGTTTTGCTTGATTACTTAAAGCTTCATCTTTTCTAATGCCTAGTTCTTCTACTTTAGTAATAGCATTGTTCATTTCCGCTTCGACATTTTCCAATTTTTCTGAAGCTTTTTTATTTTCAGCTACTACTTTTGCAATAGTATCTGGTAGCATTTTATTTACTTTAGCATTTATTACATCAGGATCAAAATCGATATGCAAGCGATCTAAAACAGTTGCAAAATCATTTTTATTAATGCTACTTAATACAGCAGTTAACTTTGCTCCTTCATCTGCTAGAGTTTTTTCTTCAGCAGTTAGCTTTTCAATATCTTTTAAAAGAACTTCTTTTTCATTTTTAGTCCTTTCTTGAGTTTCAATAGCATCTTGCCTTTCTTTTGTCATTTTAGTTAAAATTACGCTATCTTCTCCACGAAGATTGTACAATTTATCAAGTAATGTTCTTACTTCTGTAGATAATACTTTCATTTAAAATCACGCCCTTTATTCTAATAAATTATAACAAAGAAAAAGCAAAATGTAAATATTGTAAATGCAAAAAATTGCATTGAGTTAATTTTCATTTGGAATTCAGGTTTTAGCAGAAAACTGCAATAAGTGTGATTATAATAGTAAATGTGTTTCTTTGCCAATAAAAAGAGACTGTCAAGAAACTAATTAATTCGTTTCACGACAGCCCCTTTTTAATCAATTTGCTTTCGATAAAGATAATTATTTTATAGAGTATATAAGAAATTATAACTAATATTAAGATTCCTGCCATAACTAAACTTAAATTAAATACTTGAGTTCCATAGATAATTAAATATCCAATGCCTTCTTTACTGACTAAGAATTCTCCCATGATTACTCCAATTAAGCTCATGGAAATATTTAATTTTAAACTGGAAATTATCGTCTTATATGAACTTGGTATAACTAATTTAAATAATATTTGTAATTTGGTTGCTCCGAATGATTTAATTAGTTTTATTTTTTTATCATCTATGTTTAGGAAACCATTATAGATAGTAATTATGCTAACAATTAAATTGATAAGTAAAGCCATTACGATGATACTTTTCATATTAGCACCAGCAATTATGATAATAAGTGGACCTAAAGCAACTTTAGGTAGTGAATTAATCATTGTCAAAAATGGATCGATTATTTGGGCTAAAATTGGTATTTCATAAAGAATTGTAGCGATGATAAACCCTAGTAATATTCCTAAAACAAAGGCTATTAATACTTCATTTAAAGTAGCAAAAATATGATTAAATAAGTTATTACTTTCAATAAGACCCAATATTGTTTTGATGATTTCACTAGGTTTTGAAAAGACAAATGTATTAATTAAGTTTTTACTCGCTAAGAACTCCCACAAGCCAAAGAATCCGATAACAATTAATGTTTGACAAGTGATTACAAAATACTTACGTAATTTTAATTTTTTTAAAAATTTTCTTTGGGCTTCAGACATTTTTATCTAAATCCCTCCATAATTCATTGTAATATTCTCCAAAGTTTTTAGCCTTTCTTCTTTCCATTGGAGTATTTCCACTTATATTTATTTCATAAACATTTTTAATTATTGATGGTCTTTTTGATAAAACAATGATGCGATCTGCTAAACTTAAAGCCTCTGATATGTCATGAGTAATCATTACAACTGTTTTATGTTCGCTTTTAATTATGTCAGAAACATCTTCACTAACTGAAAGACGCGATACATAATCTAATGCCGAAAATGGTTCATCTAAAAGTAAAATATCAGGTTTAGTTGCAAGTGTTCTAATTAAGGCTACTCGCTGACACATTCCTCCAGATAGTTGATGCGGATATTTTTCTAAAAAATCCTTAAGTCCATACTTTTCTAATAAGTACTTGGTATAAGCAATATTATCAGGAGTAAGTTCATGTCTTATATTTAATCCTAAAAGAGCATTATCTAATATATTTAACCAAGGAAATAGAGCATCTTCTTGCAACATATACCCTACTTTTAATTTCTTGTTTTGAATAATGTCTCCAGAACTTTTATCATCTAGATTTGCTAGTATATTCAAAACGGTAGATTTACCACAACCGGAAGGCCCAATAATGCATAAAAACTCTCCTTCATAAACATCAAATGATATATTGTCGATTGCTTTTACTTCACCCATCTTAGTATGATATTTTTTACTTAAATTTTTTACTTCTAATAATTTATTTTTCATAGAAATTATTTACTAGATCTTCGTAAGGTACATAATCACTCAAAAGATCAAAGTCTATTAAAAAGTCTTCTAAATTAGTAAATAATTCTTCACTAACAAATGGGTTTTCTAACCAACAATCATATTCTTTATAACGATCAATCATTAAAGCAAGTTCACTTACATCAGTATCTGGAAATTGATCAATAATACCTTCAGCAACTTTAGTAGCATCGTTTTCTAATGTGTAAGTTATAGCCTTGGCTATTGCTTTAGTAAACCCTTCAATTATTTCTGGATTTTCTTCGATATAACTTTTACGAGCATAAAATGCTGTATAAGGAACTTCGCCACTCATTACTCCAACACTAGCAACAACATGACCATAGCCATTTTCTTCAAGTGAGGTTGCATTTGGTTCAAATAAATTAACAAAATCTCCAGTTCCTCCGATGAATGATCCGGACAATGCTGCAAATTCTACTGAGTAATTAATATTTATTTTATCGATATCTATCCCCATATTTTTAAGTCCATTTAAGAAATTTAAGGCTGGCATTCCGGTGGATCTACCTACTAAAATTTCTTTACCATATAAATCTTCCAAAGAGAAGTCTTCATAATTATCTCTGGCTACAATAAATTGACCATCTCTTTTGGTTAGTCCTGAAAATATGCGCAGATAATCACTTTCTTCTTGATTATATACATATATTGCAGATTCAGCACCAGCAAAGCCTATTTCAACATCATTGGATAAGACAGCAGCACTTACTTTGTCAGCACCTGGAGTTAAAATAAGTTCTAAATCTATTCCTTCTTCCTCAAAGTAACCATTTTCAATTGCTACATATAAAGGAGCATAAAATGAACTATGAGTAACTTCAGCAAGACGAACTTTAGTAAGAGATGAATCCTCTTTTTTATCAAAAACTTTTATTAATATTAAAGATACACCAACTAAAACTATTAAAGCAATTAAAATTATAATAATTTTCTTTTTCAAAAATATTCCTCCTTCTAGAATAATATATGAGGATTTTTAAATTTTGCTTGTAATAGAAAAAAATTCTAGACTGACTAGAATTTTAAAGCTTATAAATTGTTTTATGTTTTTTAGTATAAATTGCTATACCTGCAACACTAACTAAACCGATAGTAAGTAGGAAATAATTTAATTTACTACCTGTTTTAGGATTATCGATAACTTCTTCAACTATTTTGACGATTACTTCATTACTTGGCGTATCTTCATCATCTACTGTTAAAATAGCAGTATTAGGTATTTCTTCTCCGGGCTGTGTTCCTTCTTTAGCCATCAGAGTTATTTCTATTAATTTTTCTTCATTGGCTAGAAGAGAAAATTCCCACTCAATAGTGTTTCCATTCATTAGTGCATTACCACTATCGATAATAATAAGCCTTTCATCGATAACATCACTAACTTTAATATTCTGAATGGCTATTGCACTTTCATTTTTAATACGAATATAATATTTAAATTCTTGACCTACAAGTACCTCACTGGCACTTACTTCTTTAGATATCGTGATATTATAATCGACAACTTCAACATCTACTTCATCAGTAATGTCTGGCTTGCCAGGTTCTTTAACAACTACTTCATTATTAATTATGTAGCTAGAATCTTGGTTTTCAATATAAGCTTCAACTGTAAACGTAACAGACTCACCAACGGCAATAGTTCCTACATCCCAAGTTAAAGTGTTATTGCTAGCAACACAATTATCACAGCTTACAATTGTTAGATTTTCATCATAAGTGTCAACTACTTGGACATTTTCTGCTTGATAAGTTCCAGTATTACTTACAGTTATAGTGTAAAAGAAATGTTCAGTATTTAACACTTTATCTTTGCTACTCACTTTATCAACCGTCAAATTTGAATCAACCACTATAACATCATCTTCACTTGTTTTAGTCTTATCATCATATGTTAATACGGATTCATTAAGAATAACTTCGTCCATTACTACATTATCTCTTACTTTAACACGAACAGTCAAATTGATAGTTTCATTTACTGCCAGTTCAGAAATGTTGACAGTAATATTATTTCCAGAAATATTATGACTGGTATTACCATTAGTATATTCTACTCCGAGCAATTCTAATTTTTCGGGAATAGAATCTGTTAAAACTAAATTCTCTGCAGCATTTGTTCCATTATTACCAATGGTTATCGTATAATAAAATTCTTCACCGGTGTGGACAACTTCTTGACTGGCTCTTTTAAGTAGATAAACATCCGAATCAATTACTTCAACTGTATCATCGTCTTCAAGAGTTTCGTCTTCATGAGTTAGTACTGCTGTATTTGGAATACTTGTACCACTTGTTGCTGAGGTAGAAAGTCGTACTCTGACGGTATAGGTTATATTGCCACTGGCTGGCAAGGAATCGATAGTCCAAGTTATGCGATTGCCATTTACTGTTCCTCCATCACTATCAACTATTGTAAGTAAGGAGTTTATATTATCAGTAATAGTTATTAAGCCACTTGCTATTGAGCCAGTATTGGTAACAGTTATTTGATAATAAAATTCTTCACCGGGAGCAATAGTTTTTTCTCCTTCCTCATTATATGCTACTTTGGTTATATTTAAAATTGGCTTTTTTACAGTAACATCTTCATCATCTGTTTGATCTGGTTTACCCGGTTCTCTTAGTGTTACAACATTGTTAATAACTGTATTATCAGCAACATCTCTTTTAACACGAACAACTACTGTAAATCTTTCGCTTTCGCTTGGATCAAGACTAGATATATGCCATGTAATTGTTTGACCATTGATGCTTGCTCCAGATGCTCTTACTATTTCTAAACGGGAATCAATTACATCTGTAATAGTCAAATCACGGCTTGGTGCATCGCCATTATTGGTTACATCGATGTAATATTCAAATTCTTCATCGGGTTTTACTTCATTTTTACTTGCTGTCTTACTTATAGTAACATTAGAATCAACTACTGTAATATCTTCATCGTCTTGTTTATCTTCTTCGCCTTCTTCTTGTAGTATTGCTACATTTGGGATATTTGTGCCAGCAGCAACACTATCTTTAACACGGACAGTCACTGTATATGTTTGGCTTCTCGATGCTCCTAGACTAGAGAGGCTCCAACTTACTTGTTGCCCATTAATATTTGCTCCGGGAGCAGAAACAATTTCTAATCTTGAATCGATAGTATCAGTTACTGTGAGTGGATTACTACTAGCATCTCCTTCATTAGTAATAACTATGTTATAAGTAAATTCTTCTCCTGGACGAAGTTCATTTTTAGTAGCAGTTTTCGTAATTGATAAATTTGCATCATTAATAATTACTGTATCATTATCCTCAACCGGATCGTTATTATCAGCACTAGCACTAGCAATATTATCAATTGTATCTAATGGAGCATTATCATTAACACGAACAGTTATTGTTATAGATGCTGAATCGTTATAAGCTAAGTCCCCAATGACAAATCTAGCATTATTACCACTACCGCTATTAGAAATACTCGAATTAACAATAGTAAAGTAGCTAGATATGTTATCAGTAACTACTACATTTTTAGCGGTTCCTTCACCTCTATTAGTAACTGTAATCGTATAACTAAATTCTTCTCCTGGTTTAATGACATTTACACTAGCCTCTTTAGTAATAGTTAAATCAGGTTGTAATATTTCTACTGTTGCATCATCGCTTTTTTCTTTTTCATTAATTGTTACGGTTGCGGTATTAGTTATAGTAAAATTGGTTCTATCAAAATCTTCTTTAACTCTAACTTGAACAAATAATTCGATAGTTTCTCCGACATCCATTGAATCTATATTCCAAGTAATATTTTGACCTGATACATTACCAGTATAAGCATTCAATATTTCAAATTCATCAGGTATTCTATCTGTTACAACCAAATTATCTGTAGGGATTGGGCTATTATTTTCTAATAATATTTTATAATAAAAGGTTTTATTGTCTTCTACTTTTTGGATAGGCGTACTTGATTCTTGAGTGTCTAAAGCAGTTTTTGTTATATCGACATCATTAGTATTAACAGTTTGTGGTGGTGATGGAATCAATCTCATAAAACATTCATCGGTACCAGTGGCTTTTACAGTAATTTTAGCATAAATTACTTTTCCTGTATCAGATGTAAAATCTGTATTAGATGTTAAACTGTAGCTACCTCCATCACCTGTTCCTAAATCTAAAGATTCCGCCACAAATCCATTTTGAAGTTCAAAATCTAGTATTTCTAATCCCACTGTTTCAAAACTTGCCTCAACATGATTAAAGGTACTATTTTGTGTTAATTCAACATAAAGATTATACACATATATTGTTTTACCATCAGTATCTGTATACTGTTCTGCTCTTTCAAAATTATGCGTATATGCTGCTTGGACATTGTCCGTTTTAAAATAAAACGCTAATCCAATTATAAATACAATTACTAACGGGATAAAAAAATATAACAATTTAAGTTTTTTCATATACTGCTCACCTATTTTAAATATAACCCATTTTAGAAAAACTATCAACACTTTTTCCGGTTAGGTTATTAGCACATTCAACATTTAAATTTTATCATATTCTATAAATGAAAGGAGGTGAAAATAATGAAAGATAATTATTTAGATAATATTAATTTTAATGATTATACCGATGAAAGACCTAACGACAATTGTTTATGCGAAGTAATAAAATGCTTAACAAAAAATTGCAAGTGTCCTACTGGACCGACTGGACCGACTGGGCCAAGAGGGGCTACTGGGGCTATTGGAGCTACTGGGGCAACGGGCGCTACTGGACCTCAAGGACCGACTGGGCCAAGAGGAGCTACTGGACCTCAGGGACCTACAGGTGCTACTGGGGCAACGGGCGCTACAGGTGTAACCGGACCTACTGGACCTCAAGGACCTACTGGAGCTACAGGTGTAACCGGACCTACTGGACCTCAAGGGCCTACTGGGGCTACTGGGGCAACTGGTGCTACTGGACCAGCTGGTCCTGGAACAACTTTAGATAGCTATGCAATGGTGCACGATGAAACCAATTCTGTGGTTCCAGCTACTAATCCATTACTATTCCAAACTACTAATTTATCAAATAAGATTACTTATAATTCTGCTACTGGGGATTTCTATATTCCAGAAGATGGTATTTATACAATACACTGGTGGATAAATGCAAGAAACAGGAATAAAAATGAACATGATTGTGAACCTAAGACTTTAGGTGTTGAATTCCATCAATTTTGGCCAGAAGACATTTTGATTGCTCACTCTTCTACTCACAACAAACTAACTTGCTGTGATACAGGAACTCTTAGTGGTAATGCAATATTTGAAGCAAAGGGTGGAACAAGTTTCAGATTAATTAATACTTCAGAAATTGATTTTGAACTAGTTCCAAATGATAATTATTCTGCTTGTGTATCTATAAGTAGATTATTATAGCAAAACCAAAAACTACTAGTTTTCATTTCCTCTAGTAGTTTTTCTTTACTTTTTATTCCTCTTTATAATAGCCAAAATAATAAAGAACAGGAATAATATTAAGAAAGGAATAAATACCCAAAACCAATCAGCAAATTTTTCAAACATTATCTATTCCTTATTATATTCTTACTTGAATAATAAGTGATTAGGAAATAACCACCATAAATAACAACTAGGAATATGGCTGTCATTGTAATCGATTTAGTCATTTCTTTATCTCCAAATGTTTCAAGAATAAATTTACAAAATTCGATCCCAAAAATGGAATGAATTATTGCTAGGATAAGAGGAAAGATAAAGAAAATAAATATCTGCATAAATAAGGCTTTATTAAGCATACGTTCTTCTACTCCTAGTTTACGAAGCATTTTGTAGCGGTCGATATTATCAGTACTTTCAGATAATTCTTTTAAGGCTAATATTGCTGCGCTTGATATTAAGAAGATTATTCCTAAATACAAGCCAATAAATGTAACCATTGCCCCAAGACCAACACTGGATTCATAAATACTTAATTTAGTTGAAGCTTCTAGATTAGTACTAGATATATAAGGATGATTTGCTAAGTTAATGATTATTTCTTCAATATTTTTTCTACCGGTATCATCACTTGCTTTATAATTAGCAATTAAGGATTCTCTTTCCAATAATGAATCATCTACTGCACTATCTGGAACAATGATAATACCAGCATTTATATGATTACTAGAAATAGCAATAAAACCATTTTGACATTCTGAATACTTCGGATAATATGTTTTACCCAATAAAGTAATTGGAGTATTTCTTTTTAGGGCTTCGTTTCTAACTTCGATCATACTATCATAATCAGCAATTATTATATATTCATCATCATCCATAGTAAAAGTTTCATTACCATAAAGTTTGGCAACTTCATTGTATTCACTAACAGTTACGATTTCTTCAGGCATATTATATGTTAAGAAAGGCAATGTTTTTTTAGTTTCTTCATAGTAACTTCCTAGCGTTTTTTCAACTGTTAGAGCTTCATCAACATAATAATGAACTGTTACCATATCTTTTAAATACTTAGAAACATCGAAGTCTAATTTAGATAGAGAATCAGTAATTGGCAAGAATGAGTCTTCTATATAAGCTGTATTATAACCATATTCTTGGGCTTTTTCTGCAGTTATATTTCGGGTTTTTGTTAAGGCAATATCCACTGGAGCTAGCTCTTCTAAATTGGCAGACATAGAATTTTTAATTGATAAAGAACTTGATAGAACACAAATTGTAACAAATAACATCAAGCAAATGATAGTCATCGAGACAACTGTCGTATTTATCTTGCTACTTATTTGTTTTAAGATAAAACTATTTAATCCTCGATAATAAAGGCCTTTAATAGATTTAACTATTTTTAATATTAGTCCGGATAAAGACCAGAATATCAAGAATGTCGAAATGCATCCTAAAATTATAGGAATAAATATTTTATCTGGAGTACTCAGAGATTCAACATCAATCGTTACTTTATAGTAAGCATATACAAGCATAATTATAGCAATAATAAATAATATTATACAAAGAATAGGATTCTTTAATTTAACTTTTTCAGTTTTCTTACTATGATTGATTAAGTCAATTAGTTTACATCTACTAATATTTATGACATTAAAGATCATGACAATTAAATACATGATACTAAAATATAATAATGTTTTAATACAGGCACTTTTAGAGAAGATAAAAGTAAATTTAGTCATGTCTGCTTCAAACATATTAGCAACTAGTAAACTCATAACTTGGGATAAGATGGCTCCGATAAAAATACCAACAAATAAAGAAATAATACCAATAAACAAAGTTTCAATAAATAAAATAGTCGATATTTTTCTTTTACTCATCCCTAATGTTAGGTAAATACCAAATTCTTTATTTCTTCGTTTAATTAAAAATCTACTAGCATAAATTATCAAAAAGCCCAAGATTAATGATACAAATACACTTACACCTGAAAGCATATTAGTCATGAGAGTTATTATATCTCTAGTCGTGGCAGTAACATTTAATAAAACTGTTTGACTTTCAATAGCATTAAAAACATAAAATATTGCAACTCCTAAAATTAGAGTGAAAAAATAAATAGCATAATCTTTAAAACTTTTACGGATATTTTTTAATGATAGTTTAAAGAGCATCATTTAAATCTCCTCCAAGAAGAGTTACGATATCAATGATTTTATCAAAAAAGGCTTTACGAGTATCATTGCCTCGGATTATTTCATTAAATATTTTACCATCTTTAATAAATATAACTCGAGATGCATAACTGGCAGTGAAGGCATCATGAGTTACCATAAGAATAGTAGCATCTAGTTCTTGGTTCAAATAATTAAATTTTTCTAAAAGCATTTTGGATGATTTAGAATCAAGAGCCCCCGTTGGTTCATCTGCTAAAATGATACTTGGATTAGTTATGATCGCTCTAGCAGCAGCAACTCTTTGTCTTTCTCCCCCACTCATTTGATATGGATACTTTTTTAAAACATGTTTAATGCTAAGTTCTTCTGCCACTTTCTTTATTCTTTCATCTATTTCTTTATAATTAACATTTTTAATCGATAAAGAAAGAGCAATATTTTCATAAGCAGTAAGGGTGTCTAACAAATTAAAATCTTGAAATATAAACCCTAACTTATCACGCCGAAAGGCATTCAATTCATTTCCTTTTAATTTAGTAATATCTTCACCTTCAACATAAATGTGCCCAGAAGTAACTTTATCAATCGTCGAAATCGAATTTAATAAAGTTGTTTTACCAGAACCACTTGCTCCCATGATAGCAACAAATTCACCTTTATCAACACTAAATGAGATATTATCTATTGCTTTAGTAAGGCTAGATTTGTTGCCATAATATTTTTCAATCTTGTCAATTTTTAAAATATTCATATACATTTTCCTTTCTTGACTTAATTTTATGATACTGTGGAGCATTTGTCGTTTGTTTAATATTACAAGTCATTACTTTTTTGTAATATTAATCTAAAACATCATAGATACTTTCTTTATTAAAAGTAATTATTACTTTTGTATACTCATTAACTTTCGATTCAATGGCAATTTTATGACCTAATTTTTCGCACAAATTTTTAGCAATATATAATCCCATTCCCGTCGATTTAGATTTAAGTCGCCCATTTGTGCCAGTATATGTTTTATCAAAAACTCTTGGTAAATCTTTAGCATCTATTCCGATGCCATTATCATATATTATTAGCCTTATTTCCTCGTTATTTTCTTCCGTATATATTTTAATAAAAGAAGAGGCAATATCTCTTTTATACTTTATGCTGTTGTTAATTATCTGTTCAATTATAAATTCTAACCATTTAGAATCTGTTAAAACCTTTTTTTCACAATCTAAAACACTAAAACAAATATTGTTTTCTAAAATATAGTCTTTATTTTTTAAAGCAATTTTGTTAATAACTTTATTTAATTCTGTTTTTTTAATCAAATAATCTTTTTCGGCATTTTCAGCCCTTACATAAAAAAGAACTTGGTCAACATAATTATCTAACCTATTAACTTGATTAACCATTTTACTAGATATATTATTTTTATTATTATGAATCATTAAAATTAGACTTGATAAAGGGATTTTTACTTCATGTATCCACATTTCAATATAATCTTTAAAATCGTTCATGCTAATCTCATAGTTTTTAATGTTTTCTAGCATCGATTTATTTATTCCATATAATTCATTATATAAAATTTCTCCTTCTTGAAAATTTGGGGGGTTAAGCATTTCAATTACTAAATATTTTTTATCTAATTTATCAACAATATTTATAAACTCATTATAAAAATTTCTTTTCTTTAAATATTCTATTATTAACACTAATATGGCAAATATAACAAGTAAAGAAATTATAACTATAATTAGTTCTAAAGAAACTTTAAAACCTACTAAAAGTAGAATGATTAAACTTAAAAAGGTAATAAAAAGAATTATAAAATATAGTTTATCTTTTAAATATCTACTTAATTTCATGACAATATGTACCCTTGCCCTTTTCTGGTAGTTATTAAATTATCAGACCCTAATTCTTTTAATTTGCTACGCAACCTGCTGATATTGACTGTAAGAGCATTATCATTAATGTATTCATCATTATTCCAAAGTTCAGTCATAAGTTCATCTCTACTTACTAATTTATTTTTATTACTAAAAAGATAAGAAAAAATTATCATTTCATTTTTAGTTAAATATACCTCTTTATCATCTTTAGTAATAATGCCTTTAGAAAAATTGATTGTAAGACCAGCATATTGGGCTACATTATAAGAGGTTTCTAGTCTTTTAAAAACTGCCCCGATATGCAGAAGTAAAAGAGTGGGATTATAAGGTTTAGTTATATAATCATCAGCCCCATAACTCATGGCTAGAACCTCATCAACTTCATTATCTTTACTAGTTACCATTATTATGGGAACATTTGATGATTTTCTAATTTCACTTAATAAAATTTGGCCATTTAAATGGGGAATACAAATATCTAATAACATTAAATCGGGATTTACTTCTGCAATTTCTTCTAAGGCATGTTCGTAACTTTCTAAAACCACCGGATTATATCCGGCGTTTTTTAGTAATGATAGTAGTTCTCTTTGAATAGTAAAATCGTCTTCAACTATAAGAATTTTCTTCATAACAATCACGTAATTATTATACCATGAAGCATGATACTTTAATATTACAATTATGTTAGTTATCTTCAAAATCATTGAAGTTGATACCAGCAATTTTTTTGTCCGGGTATTTGTGTGATATTTTACGCATTATTTCTTCAACTGTCCAAGAACTTTTTTCAGCAAAAGAATTATTTTTAAATAGAATTACAATATACTCAGTAAAGCTTATAATAGTAGCATTAGGCCTTTTTTTTATAGGAATGCTTGTATCATTAACAATATCTGGATCATCAATAACAATTTGATTATGAATTTGATCAAAATCTATTCCTAAAAGATCGCTTAGAATCAATTCCAGATAAATTCTTTTTGCATTATCAGTTATTGATTCTTTAAATTCTTTTTCAGATATTTTCATTTAAAAACCTCCTTTCACTTATATATATAGACATTAAGAAACAATTTCCTTTTTTTATTTTAAAAAACAAGAAAAATCTCAATAATGAGATTTTTCTTGCATAATTTTTAAATTGTTTTTTATTCGCAAATTTTCCGGATTTATTTCTAGGGCTTTTTTTGCATGTTCAATCGCTTTAGGAATATCTCCTATATTGTAATAAGCGAGTGATAAAATGTCATCGATAGTTTCATCAAAACTAAATACTTCATTAATATAAGTTTTGCCATTTATAGGAATACTTTTGGCCGCTTCACAATAGCAAATGACGCTTTGCCAATTTTCTTGCTCATAATATAACAAAGCAAGTTCTACTAAAGGGTCACGCAAATGTGGAGCTTCTTTTATGGCCGCCTCTAACCAAACACGAGCTGAAATTATATCCCCTAAATTTTTATAATCTCTGGCAATAAAACGCATCGAAGCACATCTTTCATCACTCCATGTAGCATTTTTCATATTTAAATGCCTTTTTAAAGTAGCAATAGATTCTTCCCATTTACCATAGTACATATATTCTCTTCCTAAGTAATGCATATTACGGTCATTTTCTGAATCTTCTTGTACTGCTAGTTCTAATAATGGTAGATAAGAGCCGCGTGATTTAGTTTGATCCGGATAATGGTTAATTATAAGTTCATCGGTTTGCGCATAAATTTCATTTTCGCCAAGATATTTTAGAATTTCATGGACTGGGTTTACCCAAGTATAGTTTTTACCATGTATTTTATCTTGATAAAAACTTACTTTCGGGTTGTCACGTTCATCTAGACTCCAGTTATAAATGTAGCGAAGTCTAGTTGTATCTTCTTGCCAAACTTTTTCAATTGCTGATCGCCATCCCGGCAACATAACTTCATCAATGTCTAAGCAAATGCAAACATCAGTATCTTCTGGAATTAACTTTATTGATTCATTACGAGCCTCATCAAATCTGAACTTTTCAAAAGTTTTTTTACCTACGATTACATTTGCTTCTTGTAAAAGACTAATACTGTTATCTGTAGAACCAGTATCAAGAACGCAGATATAATCTGCATCCTTGATTGATTCTAGCCACCGTTTTATAAACTTACTTTCATTTTTGCATATAGCATAAACACAAATTTTTAAATTTTTCATATTCTCCTGTTATGGTCCTGTAGGTCCAGTTGGGCCAGTTGGTCCAGTTGGTCCCGTAGGTCCTGTTGCTCCACTAGGTCCTGTTGCTCCACTAGCTCCTGTTGGTCCAGTGGCTCCTGTTGTTCCTGCTGGGCCTGTTGGTCCCGTAGGTCCTGTTGCTCCACTTGCACCTGTTGGTCCCGTAGCTCCAGTTGTTCCTGCTGGGCCTGTTGGTCCCGTAGGTCCTGTTGCTCCACTTGCACCTGTTGGTCCCGTAGCTCCAGTTGTTCCTGCTGGGCCTGTTGGGCCTGTTGATCCTGTTGCTCCACTTGCACCTGTTGGTCCAGTGGCTCCGGTTGTTCCTGCTGGGCCTGTTGGGCCTGTTGATCCTGTTGGACCGGTTGGACCTGTAATACCAGTTGCTCCAGTTGCACCTATTGGTAATACTAAATTTAAAACTAAATTTGGTGATACTCCCGTTATTGTAGCAGATGCAGTTGCTCCTGATGAAACAGTACCTATGGTTAAGTTAATGCTCGGTCCGGTTGGGCCTGTTGGACCTGTCGCTCCGCTTGCACCTGTTGGTCCCGTAGCTCCGGTTGTTCCTGCTGGCCCCGTAGGTCCTGTTGGACCTGTTGATCCTGCTAATCCAGTCCCAGCTGGGCCTGTTGGACCGGTGGCTCCGGTTGCTCCAGTTGGGCCAGTGGCACCAGTTGTTCCTGTTAATCCTTGAGGTCCGGTTGGGCCAGTTGGGCCGGTAGGTCCCGTCGCTCCTGTCGCACCGGCGGGAATTGCAAATCTTAAAACAGCATTTTCATTTGTTCCTACATTGGTAACTTCAGCTTGAGTTCCCGGAGCGGTTGTTACAGTTACACCAGCAGTTATAGTTGCTGGACCAGCTGGGCCTGTTGGACCTGTTGGGCCAAAGCAACAACAACATTGCTGATCTAAGCCAGAACATTGAACTTTTTTGATGGCTCTTTCATAATTGTTCAATTTAAAAACCTCCTTTCTATATAAGATATGCAACAAAGTTATTATTAGAAATGATAATTATCTATTTACTAATGTGACTAAATTGTAATGTAAAAATGTTTAAAAAAAATACTTAATAGTTTATAATAGAAGTACAAGCAACTAAATAGAATATATTTTTAAAGAGGCTAATCATGAAAAAAGATATATATGAAAAATACAAATTTTTTTGTAATCAATATAAACTTACCGGTTATAACATAAAAAAATTGTGGGTAATAATTCGCCCAATTTGTTATCATAAAGAATTTATCAAAAGAATGTATGATCCTTATTGGCATCATGATTGTAAAACAGTTGGTGAACACATTATCTGTGATGCTATAGTTACTTATCGCCTTATAACTAAATTAAAAAAAAGAAACAAAAAATTTAATTTTATCAATTTAAAAGCAGCTGTATACATCGCAATGTTTCATGATTTATATGAAGAACCATGGCAAAACAATTTGAAATTTAAAGAGAAAAAATTTAAAAATCAACATGCTTTTATTCATCCAATAGAAGCTGCAGTAAATGCAATAACATGGTTTCCTAAAATATTTGAAGATGAACACGACGCATTAATTATCATCGATGGTATAATACATCATATGTTTCCATTGCCAGTTAGGGCAATTGATGGAACTAATCTGGAATTGAACAATCAAAATCAATATGAAAAATTGCCAAGCGAATACAAAAAAATTATGGTTTCCTCAACATTAATCGGTAAAATTGGGGCATATTCTTTACGAAAGTCATTTTATTTAGAAGGCAGACTTATGTCTAAAGCTGATAAAATTGTAGCTATGCGAAAAGATATTCACAGCTTAGAAGGATATTTAGCTTTACTTACTGGCAAAAACAAAAAATTAAAAGACAAGGAGGGATAATATGAATTATTTAGCAATAATAAAGATTGCTTTGATAACATTTCCATTTATTGCTTTTTTAATTACTTTACCATATATTTTAAAAGAATATCATAAATATGGCTCGGTCTATTGGTATAGAGCTTTGATTGTTTATTCTTTTGTCCTTTATTTACTAACAGCTTATTTCTTAGTTATTTTACCTTTGCCGTCTCGAGAAGAAGTAATGGCTTTAACAACACCAACAACTCAATTAATTCCTTTTAATTTTATAACTGACTTTGTTAATAATAGCGGATTTGTAATAAATGAATTTTCTTCTTATATAACAGCATTAAAAAGTAATGAATTTATTGTTCCTGCATTTAATATTATTCTTACTATTCCTTTTGGGGCATATCTACATTACTATTTTAAGTTTAGTTTCAAAAAAACTATTTTATTTTCCTTTTTATTGAGTCTATTTTTTGAAATAACACAACTAACAGGATTATATTTTATTTATCCTAGAGGATATAGATTATTTGACGTCGATGATCTAATTCTTAATACTTGTGGAGGGTTAATTGGATACTTTGTAGGTACACTTTTGCTTAAATTCTTGCCAGACAGAGAAAATATAGATGACACATCAAAAGCTTTGGGAAGAAAAGTTTCTATTGTGCGAAGAAGTTTAGCTTATTCTTTGGATTGGTTTATCGCTACATTTATTTTTATTATTTTATATTTTTTGTTTAACTTTCCAGCTTTTCCTTATTATTTAATATTCGTTGGAGCTTATTTTATTCTTTTACCATATTTTTTTAATGGTCAAACTTTAGGCTGCAAGTTTTTAAAAATTAAAATAATTTCAACCAAAAGCGAAAAGTTGTCATTATTGCAAATAATTTTAAGAACTGCTTTATTTTATTTGGGATATGTTGGAGTACCTGTAATTCTTTTAATGTTTTGTTCAAATATTATATCGTATCTAAGTAATACAATTTTAGTATATTCTGTATTACTTGTGTTATTGTTGATATTTATTTATTATGTTGTTTGCTTTTTTAGGTTAGCTATTAGCAAGAAAATATTTTATGAAAAATGGAGTAAAACTAGAATGGTTAGTACTACTGCTGAAATTGAAATAAAAAACTATGATGAAAACAAGAAAAAAGATTGAAAAATAAATGATACAATATTAAAGTAAAGTAGCAATAATATTTTACAGAAGGGAGAATTTGTGAAACAAGAAAGGAACTATTCAGTGGAGTTTTGGAGATTTTTCTTATGTATTACATTTATGTTAATACATGTATTTATGATTTATCCAGTAATGTATTGGCATATTCCGCCTTATATGATTGGGGATAAGATTCCTTGCTCTGGAGCAATGGATATTATCATAATTTTTTATATTGTAAGTGGATATTTCTTAATGTCTTCTTATAAGAAAAACAAAGAAAAAAGGAAGCATAAAAAAATCGTCAAAATGACGGTTTTTTATATTTTACTTACTTGATATAATTCAACATCAACATTTGTTTCTTGGCCAAATAGATCGATAATAATATTTAAACGATTATTTTCAATATCAATGTTATCAACTTTACCACTCATGCCATTAAATGGTCCGTCGATAATATTTACTGTATCACCGACTTTAAGGTCTTGTTCAATATTTACTCTACTCATACCCATGTTAGCAAGGATTCTATCGATTTCTTGTGGTAATAATGGAGTTGGTTTAGCTCCTTTTCCGGAAGAACCGATAAATCCAGTTACTCCTGGAGTATTTCTTACGATATACCATGCTTCATCAGTCATAATCATTTCAACTAAAACATAACCTGGAAACATTTTCTTTACTTTTTCTTTTTTAACACCATCTTTTACTTCTACTTCAGTAGTTTCAGGAATGATAACTCGAAAAATGTAATCTTGCATTCCCATCGATTCAGTTCTAGCTTCTAGTTTTTCTTTTACTTTACTTTCATGACCAGAGTAAGTATTTACTACGTACCATTGTTTTTCCATTATCCAACCCATCCTTTAATAATTGACATAATTAAATTTAATAGCATGAATATACCACACAAAATTGCACAAAATACAATAGTTGAAATTGTATATTTTAAAACTTCTTTAGCTCTTGGCCATTTGACCAACTTCATTTCTTTGCGAACTTGTTTAAAATAGCCTTCTTGCGGTTTTTTGGTTTCCTTTTTTTTAGTGCTTTTCTTCGTTTGTTTTTTTGTCTTATCCTCTTTTTTAACTACTTTCTTTTTTTCTTTTGTCACGTTTAAAAACCTCCATTTAAAAAAACACTTTCGTGTCCAATAGTAATATACCATAAACACTAAAATAATTCAATAAAAATTCACGATAATTTTATTAATTTGAGTTTGTTTTTTATTCTTTGAATTGCATTATCAATTTGTTTGGGATTTTTTCCTAACAATTTAGCTATCTGGCGATAATTTAAATTTTGCAGCAACAATAAATACACTTCGTATTCAAATATAGATAAGTTTTTTTGAGCTTTTTGAGTTAAATATTTTATTTCGTCCTGATTGGAAATACAGTAATCTGGATTATTTTTGTAATCTAAAATAAAATTAAGAAATTCTTGATTACTGTAAACAAAGTCTAGTGACAAAGCTTTGTTTATACATTGTTCCTTTTTACTGCTATACTTTTTTATGTATTTATTAATACTATTATTTATTACGACTGTTAAATATGTTGCAAAAGTTGCATTTTGATTTTGATTGTAAAAATTAATTGCGTCATTTAAAGCCGTAAGAGAAATGCTGTACATATCTTTAGTATCAATGTTCAGTTTTTTTATTTTGGGATATTTCTTATAAATAAGCATATTAATGATTTTAGCATATTTTTTATATAAAAGTTCTTTAGCAATTTCATTTTCTTCTTGAGCTAAATATATTAATTCATAATCATTCATCAGCATTTTCCATTTGATAAATAAGTATTCCTGCTGCTACTGAAGCATTTAAACTTTCGACATTTTTATTAATAGGAATGGATATCAAAAAGTCACTATTATCTTTAACAATTTTGCTAATGCCTTTTCCTTCATTACCAATAACTAAAACTCTTTTCCCACTATAGTCAATTGTACGATAATTTTCTCCGTGCATATCGGCGCTATAAATAAAATATCCTTGCTTTTTCAATTTATTAATAGCATCTAAGAGATTATTTACCATAATTATTTTAACATAATTAATAGTTCCAACACTAGTTTTCATAACAACATCGGTTACTTTTACAGAACGATCTTTTGGTATTATTATCGAGTTTACACCGACGGCAGCACAAGTTCTAATAATAGCGCCGAAATTATGTGGGTCTTCTAGATGATCTAATGCCACTATAAAATTTCCACTGGCATCACCTAAAGAATAATAATCATATTCATATACATCTATAATTACGCCTTGATGGTTTTCCTTAGTTAATTTGTTTAATAAATGATTATCAACTTTTTCATATTTTATTTTATTATTTTTACAATAGTCAATTATTTCTGTACGAGAAGTCATAACCTTTTTAATTCTTTTTTTATCTAACTCTTTTAAAACATTTACTCCATAAGCTAACATATATACACCTCACTTTTTTATTATACTACAATATTTGTTCCTTTTTTGATGAATTTTGTCGAGTTTGTTAATAACCTTCAACTAAAAGGAAAATGTAATAGATTGCAAAGATAACAAGCATAATTATTGCTTCCTTTTTATCAATTGTTTTTTCACTTCTAGCAAATAAGAATAATAAAGCCGAAGATAAGAAAACAGCAATTATATCAACAAAGCCAAATCCTGTTAGTAAAACATCACCATAAATAATAACTGGTAAGCCTAAGACTATACAGATATTGAAAATATTTGTGCCAATAATATTACCAATAGCTATATCAAATTCTCCCTTTTTAGCACTAGTGACAGTCATAACCATTTCCGGAAGACTTGTTCCTATAACAATAGCAAACATGGTTATTAGTTTTTCGCTGATATGCAATCTAGTGGCAATTTTTGTTGCAGCAGAGACTATTAAATCACTACTATAAATGATTAAAATAATTGAAACAACAATAATTATTATAGCAAGAGCTGGATTATATTTTATTTTACTGACTTCTTCTTCAGAATAATTGCTTTTTTTAAATAGTAATTGGACTAAATAAATTACAAACAAACCAAATAACAATAACAATATTAAGCCATCTGATCTTGAAAAAGTGTCACTAGTTAAAGGGTTAAAAATACTATCGAGCATTAATACAGCAAATACTGAAGTTATAATTGCTAAGATTGGCAATTCTTTTTTGATGGTAGCGTGTTTTACCTTTATAGGACGAATAAAACTGGCTAAGCCAATTATCAAAAAAATGTTTACTACGCAACTGCCAACGACATTAGCAAAAGCTATTTCTCCATTTCCGGCGCTGACACTTTGAAAAGATATGGCTATTTCAGGGGCACAAGTTCCAAAGGCCGCGATAGTTAGAGCAATAAGCATCTTGGGAACTCGCAATTTTAAAGCAAGGGCTGAAGAAGCGTCTATTAGAAAGTCAGAAGCTTTTATTATTATAACAAAACCAATTATTAATAAAAGTATTTGCATTGTACCACCATTTATTTAATTATACAATAAATAGTTAATAACAAACAAGAAAAAGAAACTTAATTTTTGTCAAGTTTCTTATAATTTATATTTGTAACTTTTTCTAAAAATATTTTTTTGTCAAAGCCTCCTCGTTTTTCTTTCTTATAATTAGCAATTTCTATGACATCATTCAAAGTGACATTTTCTAGTTTAGCTAAGTAAGAGATTATCTCAAGCATATCTGCTAGTTCTTCAACTCGGTCTTTACCGCTCGAATCTAGTACTTCCTGATATTCTTCAAATAGTTTTTTTTCTAATTCTTTTTTATATTCTGCTTCTGTTAAAATCCTAGTAATAGGATTCTCGTTATTATTTTTGATAATTTCAGGTATTTTATCCCGAACTAATTTATTATATGTTTTTTCCATACTACTCCTTACTATGTATTTTGTTTTATTAATCCCTTAGGTGTTAAAATATATAAATTATCAATTACTTCAGCAATATATTTTCTATCATGGGATATACTTATAATTGTTCCTTTAAATTCTTTTAGGACTTTTCTTATAACTGGATTGGATAATGGGCTTACATTTCTAGTAGGTTCATCTAATATTAAAACATTATATTTTTCTAGGACCAGCTTGATGAGAAATAGTTTAGCTTTGGTTCCATTACTTAAATCTTTAATTTTACTAGTCATCTCATCTCTAGTAAATTTCATGTTTCCTAAATACATGCGAGCTTTAGTAATATCATCTTTGTTGCCACTAGGGCAAAGAAAACTCAAAGCATAGTCATAATTGGCAAAAATATCATCATATGTTTGGGGCATGTAACCGACTTTAATATCTTCTCTATTTTTTAATTTTTCATAAATTAATTTTATTAAAGTCGACTTTCCTACTCCATTTTGACCAATAATACATAAATGGGTATTGCCAATTATATCCAGTTTAATATTTTCAGATAACAATTTATCTTGAATTGTTAATTTGGGAATATCTAAACTAATTATATTTTTTGTTTTAGGTATCGATACATCTTCGAAAAAGAAATTAATGTTTTCTTCAACATCAGGAATTTCTGTTATTTTTGTTTCATCCAATCTTTTTTCTTGAGACTTTAAAGTATGCATTTTCTTTTTTAAAACTTGAGCTCCATGAGGATCTTTTCTAGAAATTGTATTTTGTTGGTGTTCGACTTTTTGCATTATTTTTCTTAGCTTTTCTTGTTGCTTATTAAATGTTCTTTTTTCGAAATTAGCAATTTGAGTCTGCTTATCAATTTTTTTAAGCCTTTGGGTAACATAAGTATCGTAATCAATTTTTAATAAAGTATTTCGACAATCTGTTTTTTTCATAATTTGTTCTAAGTGTAAAATCATATTAGCAGTATTAGCTAATAAAGTCTCATCATGAGATACATACATAATTGGCTTGTCAATATTATTAATAAATTTTTCGAGCCATTCTAATGAATCAAGATCTAAATCATTAGTTGGTTCATCTAAAAATAAAATATCATATTCATTTATTAGCAATTTTAATAGACCAATCTTTACTTTTTCGCCACCCGACAAAGTTCCAATTTTTTGTTCTAAAACTTTTTCGCTTAAATTAAGCAATTCCAAATGCTTGTATAAATTATTTGCTTTTTCGTAATAGTCATTATCATCTTTAAATAAAAAATCATGTACTTTTTTACTTAATTCGTTTTCACTCATTGACTGAGCTAAATAACCAATTGTATTCCCTTTTAAATTTATGTTTCCTGTCACCTCAGCGTATTTGCAAATGCCCAGAATACCTTTTAATAAAGTTGATTTACCGTTTCCTTCTTCACCGATGATAGCTAGTTTATCACCCTTATTTAGTGTTAGAGACAAATTTTTCACTAAATATCTATCTTGTATTTTAATACTTAAGTTACTTACTTCAAGCATATTTATGCTCCTTTATATCTTCATTATAGCATGCTTTTCAATAAATTTATAGCAGAATTTTTGGTCATAAAAAGATATAATAAGTTTATATGGTGTAAAAGGGAGATAAGCTATGACAAGAGAAGAATGTAAACAAAAAGTTAAAGATATTTTGATATACAAAAATCCTTATGCTATTTATCATCAACAAAATTTTAAAACATATGAGGCATATGGGGAAATGACTCCGATTAATTCAAGTATTATAAATGATATGCCCAATGCTAAAATTGTTCTAAGTGATAGTGTTTATGAGATGTTGTTAGCTATTCAAGAAGCTACTTTACAAACAAATCAAGAATTTTCTTTTTTCTTATATGGCCAAGAAATTGCTAACAATTTGATTGAATTTAATGAGTTTATTTCAATAAGTGATAATAGAAGTAGTGCTGAAGCTAGTTTTAATCAAACGATGATAAATAATTTAGAAAGCAAAATTAAAGAAAATTCAAATCGCTCTTTTGTAGTTTGTCACGGTCATTCGCATCCTCCGATTGGAAACTTCCATCAAAACTTTTCTTTAGGGGACTTTACATCATTTGTACAAATGAACGAAAATAATCCTATTTTTAAAAGCAGAAAAGTAGAACTTGTAGGGGCTTTAGTTACCTCTACTGGAGATGTAAATTTTGTTTTCTATGATAATATTAATCAAAACTTTTATAGATTTACTAAAGTGTTTGTAAAAAATAAGGATAATAAATATATGTCCATCAATTGCTATAGGTTGAATCAGTTGCAACAAGAAGATAATATAATTAGGTAACAGGCATGATATAATAAAATTAATTATTGAGGTGAATATGAAGTTTAAAATAGGAATACTAATTATTTTATCAATTATATGTATTGCTTTTATATATTTATCAACTAATATATTTTTTGTAAAAAAAGATATAGAATTGACAGTTGAAGATAGAGAAATTTCAAATTATGTTTTAACAAATGATGATAAAATAATGTTAATTAACCGTTTGGGAGGAAATGATATTTTCGATGAATATAAAAATTGTATTGATTCTTATGCAGATATTTCTATTTCAGCCGATAAGAAAGATGGAAAGGCTTGGGGAGAAATCACTTTATTTTTTGATATGGACACTGATGAGGAATTGAAAAAAATATTACAATCATCTGGGATAAAATTATCAAATGATAATAGAACGTATGCGGTTTGGGATGATGAAGGAAGTATTTTTATTGAAAAGGATTATATTAATAATGAAAAAATTAAATTAGTATTTTCATTTCATTTGCCATATAGATATACAGAAAAACAAATCTATAATGAATATGTTAACTTTTTTATAGATTTAATTTAGTAATAGCTGGCTACTTAAGGCATATAAAAACGAACTATTTCTAGTTCGACTAATTTATCTATGGTGCGAGTATTCAAGTAGTTTCAAACTTTTCTCGCCAAATTCAGTAATCAATACAATATTTGTATCAATTTCTTAATATAATTATAAACTAAACTACCAAATAATTAAATACTTATTTACCAGTTTGCTTGCTTTTTTTTAATTTTCTTTGTAATCTTAATTGCCGTACTTCTTCTTTTTTTATATTTTCTTGTTCTTCTGATAAATCATCTTGGTTTATTCGATTAGATATAGCATTGACTAATCTTTGATGAAGTTCTTCTTCTTCTGGTGTATAAAAAGTAGCAGCATTATTATTTTGTGTCATTATTAATTCTTGAATTGTTATTGTTGGAAGTTTTTCATATTTACTTGCTCTTGAACCATATCCAATATAACAAACTAAATTTTTGGATCCACCTGCTTTAATATATTCATTCATAAATAATCTAAGACCAGGATCAGATCTATCAACACCATATGCCATTGGTATATCAATGTTTCTACCAAATTCTTTTGCAAATATGAAAGCCCTACGAGGTCCAATTCTATTTCCTCCGCGTTCAATGATTCTATACATTACACAATTAAGCATTTCATCTTTTTGATAAATCCAATTATCGTAATCTCTAATTGCTTTTTCAAATTCATTGTTTTCTGGAAATTTTATACCTTTTTCTTTTAACATACTAACTACTTCTTTTATATTTTTTCCTTCTAAATCTTCATTAGATATCCCAGGTATTAGATCCATATATTCAGAAAATTCAACAAAGCCGTTGCGAGTTAAGTGTAAATGTGCACTACCATGACCACGATTCCAATAAACAATATCTTGATATTTAGGTCTTGAAAATACATATCTTTCACTCCATGGTAATGAATTAATAAATGCTTTAGTATTGTAAAATTCATCCCAGTCTAAATCTTTAATATCTGAATCTTCATCTAATATATCATTGGTATATTGATTATTTGCAAACATAACTTCATTTATATCAATTCGTTCTTGTGATGAACTAGGCATTATTCTATTTATTTCATAATCTGGATACCTTAATTCATACCAAACTGCCATTTTTTCAATAAAATTTCTCATTTCTATAGGAAAATGATATTCACCAATATCAGTATAATGATCTTTAACCATATTTTCAGTATACCATTCAATAAATTCATCTACCTTATCATCTAATATTATCATTCTAGAATTTTTAAAGCGGTCTGAAAGTGCTTTTGCGTATGGTGATGATGTTTGCTCATTAAAATGTCTAAAGTTTGATGCCCAATATTTCATTCTGTCTTTTTCAGACTTTTTTTCTAATTCTTTAACAGATTCACTGGTAAATGCACCCTTTATTTTTTCTCTTAATTTTATTAATTCTTCTTTTATATCCATAAAGTAAAACTCCTTTAATTACCTACTATTTTAACATATTTATCTTTCAAAATCATTACTTTTATTATTACTTTTATTATTTTGTATCATATCCATCTCATTATTATCAAGTATATCTTCATCATATAAATCATTTATAACATCATCATACTTATTAGTAGAAAAGAACTTGTTTTGTAAAAATTCTATAAACTTTTTCCATAACTCTTTAAAGTAATCAACTATTTTTTGTAATTCTGATACCTTATCTTCTAATTCATCAATAATTTCATTTGCATCATTTAAATCATATTTTAATTCTTCAATTCTATCATCACGAGTTTTCATTTTCTTTTTCAAATTCCTAACTTCATGAGAATATTCTCTTAAGTGCATCTAAATTTTTCCCACAAGTTCTCGAGCAACATTTTGGTTTACCACTATTTATTGAATTATATTTAAAATTTTTAACTAATTGTTTAAAAAAATACCCAATAACTATTTCCTCAATAGATTTATCAAATGCTGACAAATTATCCTTAATATATAAATTATATTCATTCAACTCACTTACATCAGTTACATTATGAACGGTTTTATAACAAACTTGCTGATATACAGAACAACACGGAAATAGTTCTCCTTTCACACTAATAAAAATGCCTCCAGTTTTTAAAGCTTCATAATCAATTTCATTCATGTCCAAATAGTTATCTATATTGCCATACCGTTTTATAAGTTCAAACATTTTATCTTCAGTACTATTTCGATATAATGATTTTCTGGCAATTCAATATAATATTTAATATTTCCGTCATTATCATATACAGGATGCTTCCCATAATCAGCAATAATATTATCTAGATTACAATACTTTTCATATAAGTTTTTTAAAAAACTGCTTGTTTTTTTACTTGAAAACTTTTAAATCCTAATTCTTCACTTATCTTTTTTGCGACTTCAACTTGATTCTCATTATATTTAAATACGATAAAATCCCATTGAGCTTTACCACCTATGCCATCAATACCAAATATTACTGTGCAATTATAATTTTTTTACTATTAAAGCTAAATCTTTCCACCAATTGTCATCATATAATCCCCATTAGTATAAATATCTATATCAACATTATTATTACACTCGTAAGAATATTTTAAAATTGCTTTTAAATCTTTATCACAAATCGGTTCACCATATACTCCGCATATACTTATTAAATTTAATTTTTTATAAAACTAGGTTTTAAAATTTTTTGATATCATTTAAAGTCAATTCTAAAATTGACAAGTCCTTTCTCATCTTGCCTTTAAAATTCCTATTACACATAGGACACATAGCATTACATTTAGTTGTTAGTTCTAAATGTAATCCACTTATATAATCATAAACAAAACCTTTTCCCATGATTATTTTACACTATTTATTTTTTTGTAAAGAGTTAATTTGATATAAAACATTAATTTAATCAAAAAAATGAATTTTTAGTTATCACAAATTCATTTTTTCCTTAACTGTTTTAAAATATAATTTAAAAGTATCTGGATAAGTAAGATTATTTGGTAAATCATCTGAAAACATAATTTTTGACATCTCATAATCTTCTGGTAACTTTTCCATTTCCAAAATTTCACAAAAACACAATAAAGCAAAAGTGCTAATTTTATATACACTAACTGGAGTTACTTCAATTTTCGTTGCTCCAGTTTCTTCATACATCTCTCTTTTAGCGGCCTCTTGCCAAGTTTCCCCACTCTCTATATGTCCACCAGGAATTTCCCAACCATTTCTTTTTTTATTATAACAAAATACATATTTATTATGGTAACGACATACACAAACTACTCTAGTGTATTCAGATTCATCACAATATCCCAAATCATACAATTTTACCTCTAACATATTATTTACCTCACTATAAACAAGTTTATCATATTTATTAATTATTTTAAATTGGATTTTTTTAATTTTCATAATTTAATTATTATTTATTTTAATATGTTTCTTAATTCATCAATAATAATAAGCTTGACAATTTATCTATCAAATCTCAAAGATAAATATTTGGTTTTGGCATCTCCCTGTGCATCAGCTGGTAAAGACACAATTGGAGTACAAAAGCCTGTATATT
>ENA-ORSI01000489-ORSI01000489.1-human-gut-metagenome-genome-assembly--contig:-NODE-489-length-42485-cov-4.652981_pt1 | contig 42485 bp, 21 predicted proteins | sample MGYA00242187_ERZ509154 | MGnify/ENA primary metagenome ERZ509154 (study PRJEB26280, sample SAMEA2338627) | human gut metagenome | biome: human gut; feature: human-associated habitat; material: faeces...
CATCTCCTTTATAAGCTAGATTATATTCACTAAATTCATCTCCTAGTATATTTTTATAAGCTTCATTTTGTTTAACCAAGTTCATTAGTCTATTAACAAATGGAGAATCATTCATAGCTTCTACAAAAAAATGTGCTCCTTCTTCACCTAAAGCTTCTAAAGATATTTCATTTTTAGCAAATTTAATGGCCTTATTAGTAATATCTGCAACAGCTAAATAGTCTAAACCATATTGAGATTTTAAAGAGTCAACAGTTTGAACTTCTACCCCAAGTTTTTTTAATTCATCTAAGATTCTATTTTTAATAGAATTCTGAATATCAGAAGCAGATAAAGAATATTTAGGATTATTTTTTATTTCTTTTGCAGTAATATATTTATTTAGAGATTTATCATATAATTGATATTTAGTGCCAATAGATACCACATCTACATCTTTTAATCCTGCAGCTTTAATAGTATTATTTAAATCAATAGCTTGATCAGCTTCTAATTTAAATTGACCTTTATTATTCATATGATGTCCTTCTACTATATCCATTAAAGCTTCTTTACCTAGTTCTAATGTTGTAGTATTCTTAATAGGCTCAGCTTTAGAAATATCTGTATTATTATAAGACTCACTATTTAATAATTCTAATGCTGCAGTTTTTAAAGCATATTCTTTATCATTATATTTTTCAAAATTACTTATATAAGTAATATTTATATCTCCATCTGCTGTCCTATCTAAGAAATTTCCTTTATTTTTATTCCATAAATAATAAGCAGAATCCTCACCAAATAATCTTTTTAATGTTTCAAATTCTTCTTTTACTTGTGGATCATTTAAATTTGGACAAATCTTCATATTTAAAAAATTATAGGGGATTTGATATTATCTCCTCCCCATTATTATTATTTACCTTTACAATGATTCTTTATTTGTTCTGCTTCTTTAGATACTGAAGCTAGTTTATCAGATAATTCACTATCTAATTCTTCATTATTTTGAGTATTAGTCTCTCCTTCTATCATAGCTTTTACTAAATCTATTTCTGCTTGAGCTTCATGTCTTTTTAAATTAGCATTTAATTCTGAAGATTTCATTAGTTTTTCAGATAAATGATTAGAAGTGAAACTTGATTCTCCCTCAATGAATTCAAAAATAGTTGATGTACCATAGCCACTTACTCTCTGATATTCAGCTGATTCTTTGGTAGCTCCTATTAACTTGTACAATTCTATTTTTCCATTATTATTAAATTTAATGTATCTATAAGGAGTCTTAATATAAGAACCTTCTTTTATATTAATAGAACTAGAATGGCTTAATGTTAATCCTGAATGATCTTTATCAGTAAGCTTGTAGTTATCTCCTTTACTAATTTCAGGAACCATTCTATTATTTCTAAAATTATTTACAATATAAGAATCAATTAGGTTATCTATATTAACTTTAATATTATCATTAAAAATAGTTTCTCTAAACAATTCATTAAATCCTGGAATATTGTTAATCATAGAAATTGGAACTACATGATTAAAACTATTAGGTGTAACACCCCATCCACTAATAACAAAATTATATTTTAATAAGTCTTCAGCTAATTTAGTATATTTAGGAGTTCTCCATAAATATTCAAAAGCTCTAATAGCTTCATCTTTAGCAACTTCATTATCAAATCTAGAACCACTAAATTTAATTATAGAAATAGATTGTCTACCATTCAATGTGGTTTGGAATTCATTTTGAATAGTCAATCTTCTAGTAAACTCATTTATATTTTTAAGATAGTTGTCTTTATTTACAATTTCTAAAAATTTTACAGGAAATTTATATATCCAAGCATTTTTTTGTTCTTTTGTAAATTTAAAGAAATCTAGAGACTCTGTTAAATGATTAAGCATTATAGTATTTAATTCATCTATTTCACTTCCAGTTAAGTCATCATGAATAGCTTCTGATAACAAAGATCTATAAGCTGTAAAAATTCTAGTATTAAATGGAGTGTATTTTGATATAAAATTATCATATTCTACTACACCATTAGTATTAGCAGAGATTAAAGATTTTTTTATATTTGGATCATGCATTAATTTTTCATATTCTTCTCCTCTAGAAACATAAGTTAAAATATCTCCTAAACCTGAAACAATAGTTTTTTTACTTAGTTTTTTAGCTTTAGCTAAATTGGCTATTGTATCTCCTGGATTAGGTGCTGCTCCATAAGTTTCTGATCTCATTGCTGAGTTAATAGATCTTAAAGTATTTGCTGGTTCTATAAGATCTTTAAATGCTTCTAAGATAAGAATTTGTTTTGCATTTTCATATAAATCTATATCACCACCACTCTTACTATAATTTTCTATAGCTTTAATGAGATCTGATTGTTTAAATTGAGTAAAACCACTCTTTATAAGATCAAATCTAGATTGTTCATTAGTATGTTTAGAAAATGCTTTAATAACTTCTTCTATACTATCTCTATAATTAAACATATCTCCTTTAGCCATTACCTTATCAGACAATAATCTTAAAGAAGGTTGAGACATAAAATACATTACTGTTTTAGGATCAAAACCCATTCTTAATAATAATGTATAAGTACTAGCAGTAAACATATTTAAATTTACTTTAGAAGCAGTTAATGTTTTAGCATTATCTACTACTGTAGCTAAGAAAGATCCTAATATATTAGTAACATTATTAGTTCCATCTAATGTTTTAACAGGACTTATTCTTGTTACAGTTTTTCCATCTAATGTAATAGCACTCTTTTTATTAAGATTAACATTATAGAATTGTAACATAGAATGATTAGCACTGTTAGCTGCAAACACACCTGTTAATGCTTTTCCTGCCATATATTCATAATAAGTATCTGTTAAGAAACCAGGATCAAATAATCTATCTCCTCCTGATTTTTTCTTTTCTATTTTTTCTAAAGTGCTTATAACATCAGCAAACATAGAGGTATTAGCTCCACTTATCATTGTTTTAAATGCATCTCTAGAAGTAAGAATACTATACATAATATCTATTAAAGCATTATTAGATGCTTCTACAGATTGTTTTTCAGGAAATTGTTTATAATTATATTTTATTTTCTCTAATTTAGATTTTTGAAATATAAGATCTGGATGTTCTTTTAAGAATTTAGAAACTTCATTCATTGCTTCTGACTCTTCAGTACTTAGTTTTTCTCCAGAATCATATTTTTCTAATAAATCACTGAGATAATTCATTTCCTCTTGATAATTTCCTGATGAGAAAGTGTCTGATAATAATCCATTATTTACCATCCAAGTTCTTATCTTAGATAGATTATATCTAGCTGGAGTATATTTGGCAGCATAAGATAGAAAATACATCTTATCAATCACTTATTTCATCTACTTTCATAGATGAGTGGACTATATCTTCAGTGTTTCCACTGCTTTGCATTTCATCATTTTCATGATTACTCAAGATATCATATATATCTTGACTCTTATTAAATTGTATTTTATATAACATTGAAGGAATTTCTCTAATTGTGGGAGAAACTATGTCTAAAAACTTTCTTCCCTCTTTTGTACCACAACAAAGAGAATAACTATCTTCTTTCTTTCCTTCATGAAACATGTAAAAAGAAATATTCCATTCTTCTTTGAAATAGTCTATAATTACTTGTACTTGATCTTTAGGTAAACAAGTACTTATCTTAATATAAAAACCTTTTATAATACCTTCTCTTTTTTTAGGATTTAAATTTCCATCATCCATAAACCATATTGCTATTCCTTTAGCATCTAATCTATTTAATATTCTTCTATTTCCTAAAATTTTATATGGCTTATAAAATATTCTTCTTAAAGTCTTTATAAAAGGTATTACACTTAATTGTGTATAATATACTGTCTTTCCTAAATTGAAACCACAAGTACTAGTATATGATTTTAATCCATTATTTCTTATACCATGCTCATTTAGTTGTTTAATTTTCCATTCTAAATACTCTTTTTGTTTATCTCCATAAGATAATTTGAATACATAGTTTGAACAAATAGTTCCATCTCCTAATAGCATGGCTATTAATAAATTTCTTGATTCTTTATTTATTTTTGTTTTCATACAATTTAATTTTACTATCCATATAGGAAGTTTATATTTGAGTTTTAGCCTCTGAACCTTTTCCTTTTAAGGAACTTGGCTGCTGATTACCCAATCTATTTTATTTTTAAACATTCACACTTACCTTTTCAAGTTATGTTGTAGTTAAAATAGCTCTAAGGGACTTCCAGCAATTAACAAAGTTTTAATTGGACATTGTTCTATCCAAATCTGATCCAGTAATAGTTAAAATGTCTGAAGGCAATTTAATAATACCTCCTTCTGCAGGAGAACTAAATCCTTTAATTCTTAATGGAACAGCTGAATATTTATCTTCAGTAGGAATTCTATAACATATTACTTTTAATAATTCTTTATCTTCCACTTTAGATGGATCTATCATGCCATTTTCATCTGCTAATTGAGCTAGTTGATTACTATAAGTATAAGGCATAATACAATCAACACATTCTATATGTCCATCTTTCATATGTACTTCTAAAGAATTATCAAAACCATAAGAAGATACTTGATATAAAGCTCCTCCACTAACTTTATTTCTAATAATATTATTTCTAAAAATAGAAGATATCATTTGAAATATTCTATTAGATTGAAGAGGGAAATATAAAGGAAGTTTAAATACTTTTTCTCCTTTATAATTCATAAGTTGTACAGCTTCTGTAGTATTTTCAGCAAATTTTCTTTGCATTACTCCACCTTGAAGTTCTCTAGCTAATCCATCTATAGTACCAATTTTATCTATAACTTTCTTATAATTTTTATCATAATTCCATGCTAAAATATCATCAAATAAAGAAGCAATATTCTTACCAGTAAATTTCATATCTTCAATATAAAATTCAGCATCTTCATCTAAGTTAGCAATAATATGTTTTCTAATTTGAGATCCAAATAGCTGTAATGTGTCTCTAAAATGTTCTGGTGTATCCATTTGATACATGTAATCATCATTACTTAAATAATAATATTTAACATTAGTTTCAGATAATTCTCTAGGATCACCATTAAAATGTAATACAGCATCTGGAAGAATTGGTTTACCTTGTTTTCTGAGTTTATCTTTAAGTTCTTGAGAAGTATTTAATTCAATACCTTCTTTTACAGCAGATTCAAAATAAACAGCATCTATACCATTATCTTCCATTCCTTTTACTAGAGCACTTAACAGAGGACTATTTTGTACCATTTGAGGAATTAATACTGCTTCAGAGTTTTTATTTTGTAGTGGTTGATATAAAGAAGTGTTTTTACCATTTATATCTACTCCAGAATCTGTAATATGAGGAGCAAACATATATGGTTTAATAGGTTGTAAAGAGAATGTTAAAATATCTTCTACATTATAAGTACCATTTTTTAGTCTTTGATAAGATGATTCTTTAGCATCATCCCATTTAGAATTCATTCTAGCAATATTTCTATATCTATCTAATGTGATAAATGTTTGTCCATCTGTAGCATTATTTAAACCACTATCAATAATTTGACCATTAGGTAATTTTACTTTCTTATTTCCTTCTGAGTCTGTATAATTAGAATAACCAAATTTAGAAGCAATAATCATAGCTTCTGTTGTTGATACACCATTTAATTTAAGATTTTCATAATAAGCATCAGCTACTAATGAAGGAATTTCATTATCTTTCATTCTAATAGCTTTAAACTTCTCTGGTATTCCTAAAGTTTCCCAATCACCATATTGACCAGGAGACATATTTTGTTTATTTCTTTTAAAGAAGTCTACATCATTTTTATAATAAGCTAAATCTCCAGATGTCATAGTCATAATACTATATTGAGCTAAAGTATCATTATAATAAAACTCCTTTAATTTACTCTCAGTTATTCTTTTGTCATATTTAGTACCATTTAGATCAGGATTAGATTTAAATTTTTTAAATCCCTCTTCCATAGCTTCTTCAATATATTTTCTTAAAGTTGCTTCAGAAGTTTTAAGTTCATCAAGATTATATTTATTTAAAAAAGGAAACATTAAGAATTTAGATCCTCTTTTATCAAAGTTCTTAATCTCATAAATTTCTCCATTTTTTATTTTCTTAGCTCTTTCTTTAACAACTTCAATTCTTCTAATTTCAGCTTTAGCTAGTTCTACTAAACCATCTACAGAATAACTTAGATCATAAGATTTTACAAATCTAATTACTGGCATAGAAGAAGCATCTGATGGAATTGGTAACATGAAATAACCATAATCTCTAGCTCCATTATTAAACCATAAATTAATTTTAGATCCTAAGAAATCAGGTTTACTTAATTCAGAATATCTAGTTTTATCTTTTTCTAGAAACATAGACACTTGAATCTCACTAGCAAGATCTTTAGTTTTTATATTATAAAGTTCTTTTAGCCAAGGATGTGTAAATTTACCTTCATTATTAGTATAAAAGAAACTTTTCTTAAAAAGTTCAAATGCACTTTTATCTTCTACATCTGTAAGTCTTTTAAACAATTTACCTATAAAAGATGGAGTAATATTTGTAGAATATGTCTTTCCATCTTCTCTTAAAGAAGATTCATATAATGATGGTCTAACATTAGATAAAGCTTTACTTAATGCTTTTATTCTAACATTAACAGGTAATAATTCAAGATCATAATAAGTATTTCTTCTTATATCATAATCATCTTTATTTATGGTATCATGAAAAGCTCTCAACACTCTAAATGAATTCAATAAGAAATCTTGCATTGGCTGAAAGTTAGAATTATCATCATTTAATCTCATATTAGATTGAAAAACTTTTACTAGTTCTGATGGTTTACTATCTATTCCTATAGTATTCAACATACCAGAAACTTCTCTAGCCCATGCATTGATTTGTGGATTATTAAATTTACCTGATTTCCAATTCTTTTTCCAAAGTCTAACTTTATGAAGTCTAAATGGATTACCTGATACTTCTTGATATATTTTATAAATTTTATCTGAATTCTCTTTTAGAGATTTTATAAATTCTTCTTTATTATGACTGGCTAAAGAATAATTAGAACTCCATATCCTTAATAATTCTCCTGCTTTATTGACACTATTACCTCCAAATACTCTCATAGTACCATCACTTTGAGAGCTAATAATCATATATTCTACAGAATCATTTCTAAATGAGTTGTAGAAATCTACTTGTAATTTAGGATCTGATTTTAAAATATCTATAATAGAATCTACCCAAGGAAAACTTTGACTTAAAGATTCTAAAGTCTTCATTAAATCACTAGGTTTATTCATTGTAGATAGTTTATTTAACATGGTAGCAAAAACTTCTGTACCACTCATATAAGGTTGATATCCTAAATCATCTGGAGATACTAAAGTTCCATCAGAAGTCATTTTAGGAATCCTTCTAATAATATTTCTTGTACTCTGTCTTAGTTTAGTTACTGGTGATATTAACATTTGATCTATTTGCCATCCTTCTTGTTTAACAACTTCTTCATTATTCATGAACTCAGTGTTCTCATCTTGTTGATTCATATCCATATCAACAATTTGTTGAGCTTTAAAAGTGATACCTTCTAATGCAGATATTTCTTTTAACATATCTAATGCTAATTGACCAAATTGAGGATTTCCATCAGCATCAAATTGAACAAGTTCATCTGTAATTAAATCAATAGCATCTATTTGAGTAGGATCTGTATAAACAGCATTATTTCCATGTGCAGAAGCATATAATTGATCATGTATAGTTAGAATATAATCTTCTAAAGAATATTGTTTAATAACATCAACTCTACTTAATTCAGGAGATTCTTGAGCTAAATTATCTATAATATCTTCAAAAGTATCTACTAGCATATCTACTCTTCTCTTATAAACAGAAGGAGTGATATTAGATAACCAGTTTCTCTCTACTAAAGGCCTATTCTTTTCAAATTTTTTCTTAGAATATCTTCCTCTATCAATATCATAAAATACTTGTTCTATAGAAGGATTAAGATGTAATTTATTTTTAATTAAGTAATATATATTTTTAAAGAAATCACTAATTCTATCTAAGATAGATTTATTAGTAATTTGATCTGTTTCTACATAATCTCTAAATTTATCTGCTAGAGTTTCTTCTACAGCTATATCAGATTTACCAGTTAAACCAAGTTCTTTTCTAGCTTTCTCTAATAATTTATTAGTTTCTGATTCTGTTAAAAACATATTAAACACAGCATGAAAAGCTTCATGATATGTAGTTCCACTAGCAGCTATATCTGATAGTTCTATAATTCCATCTTTAAATCTTCCCCAAGCATATAAATTACCTACATTAATTAGACCTCTGTGGATCTCAACTAATTCATTGTCTGTTAATTGAGGTAAATTTTCTTTTAACCAAGATAATTCTTTGTTTAAATCAGCTTTTTCATAGTTTAAAGGTTCAGACATTAATCTGTATTTGTCATCATCTTTTCCCCATTCAGCTTTTCTAGATAAGTCAGGTTTAATAAAGTTTTTACCTTTTAACTTATTAGCTAATTTATTATTAGGACCAGATAAGGGACCTCTTTTTTTAGGAGAATTAGGTAATTCTTTTATTGCATCTACAGTTAAAGTTTGTTCAAAAGATTGTTCTACAGGATCTGTAATTTTTTCTTTTGGTTTAGGTTCTTCTATTTTAGTTTCTTTAGTAGGTTCTTTAACTTCAGATATAGTTTCTTTTACTGGATTAAGATCTACTAAATTTCTATCATATCCAAATGTTGGAGAATGAAATGGTTCACCTGGAAATATATTCATTTGTAATGCATCTGAATTTAATAATTCATTCATTATTTTATTTCCAGATTTATTTAAAAGATTATAAGGAATGTTGATTAAAGATTCTTTTACTCTATTAATAGCTTCTTCTCTAGAAACAGCTTCAACATCTTCATATTCAGATCCATTATATTTTTGAACCATAAAAGGAAGATCTGCACTATTATTTTTTACTAATCTAATAACAACATATTTAGATAGTTCATAAGATCCTTTACTAGAAACTTCAGGATCTGAATCTAATATCTTTTTAAAAGCATTATTAATATTAGTTCTATAATAATTATGTAAAGCTGAACCTTGTTGTAAAGTATTATATTTTTGAGTGTAAAGTCTTAATGGAAAATAATCTCCATTAGCACTTTGTACCATAGCAAATAAATGACCTGTTCTAAAGTTATCAGCAGGTGGTGTATGAAAATTATTCATATCAACACCAGGAATATTAAAAGTATATCCATTAGTTTCTTTTCCTACAACTATACCTAACTTAATATCTTCAACATTATCTACTTGTAAAGCTTCTTTAATTGGATAATAATTATCTCCATCATGTGTAATTATACCATAAGATTTACTAGTTATAAAAGAAGATACATTACAAGGAATAACTCTTTTACCATTAATTAATATAGGCTCTCCTTGATAACTAACAGCTTTGTTATATAATAATGCTCTTTGTTGTTTAAGCATTTGTATTTCTTGATCTGTAGCTTTCCATTCTCTAGCTTTTTTCTCTCTTCTTAACCAACTAATACCATTATTATTTTCATCATATATTAAAATATCAGCATCATCTGCACTATGTTGATATTGAAGAAATTCTTCAGGAATACCAAAGAAAACTTTAGATCCTACATTAGCCACTTCAGGTTTAATAGTTTCATCAAAACTAATATAAGAATTGTATTTTATAGAATCCATTCTATTCTGAGGAATAGTTTTTATTCTTTGATTACCTTGAGAATCTGTATATTTATCATAACTATATTTAAAAGATACTAATCTTAAAGGATCATTCTGATTATATTCAGTTTCTACATTATCAGATTGTTGACTATTATCTTCTTGTACTGGAATATTATCAGGAATATCTTGTGAAGGAGTAACATCTCCATATTGTTTAGATTCTTGTAATCCTTTTATATAGTCTAAAACTTCATTATAAGCCACAAATTCTTCTCCTCCTAATAATTGATCATTTATAGGAGTTTTGTTCATTAAAGCTTCTTTAATGAGTTCTGCAGCAACAGGCTCTTCTGTAATATCAAAGAATCTAGCTGCAAAAGCATTAGCTTGTGATTCTGTAGGATTATCTAGATTAAAATCTCTTAAAAGATCATCTTCAGATTTATATATTTTATTAAAAGCTTCTTTAGATAAAGCACTTGTTTCTGCAGATTTTTTAGCTTCTTCTCTAGCAGCTAAATAATCATTTAGATTAGAAGCACTATTAATAGATTCTACTATATCATTAACTACTTCATCTTTACTCCTACTTTTATCAGTAATAGTATCATTTGAATCTTGTTGAATAGGACCAAATAATTCTTCATTCATTGTAGCAGTAATAGAATCATCTATGTCAAATTCAGTTGTTTCTGATATATTTCCAGATTCTGTATCACTATAATCTAAACCTTCATCATTAGATTCTTTAGAATCTACATCTTGTTCAGGAGATTCTGAAGATTTAGGTTTTTTCTTATTAACTTTCTCTTCAGTCTTTTCTTCACTAGTCTTAGTAGTTTGTTCTGAGACTTTCTCTTTAGATTTTGGAGAAGATTTTTCTTTAGTAGTTTCTTCAGATTCTGTTTTAAGATTTTGCATTTCTGTAAGAAGATCTATAGAAATCATTCTTTCAGCAAAATTCTTTTCTAGATTATAAGCTATTTCTTCTAATTTAGGATTTCTAGCTATAATATTAGATAAGTCATTCTTTTGAAGAATAAGTTGTTTATTATCTGCTATATGTTTTTTATAATGATTTTTAAAATTACTTTCTCCTAAATCTTTAACTCTATTGATAGTATCAATATTTTTTAATACTTCTTGAGCTGCTCTATTTCTTAAAGCAAGTACAATACTAGAAGCATCTTCTTTTCCTTCTATAATAGATTGAACAGCAGTATTTAATTCATTATTAAGAGTTTGATCTAATGCTTGCTGTTTAATACCTTCTTGTTCAACTAAAGCATATAATGTAGCTGCTTTCTTGTTCTTTCTAAAAGCAGGATATTTTTGAAGATTATCAATAGTTGGCTTTATGGCTTTTAATGTTTCCAAATAATTATTAGCTGTTACTTGATCTTCTCCTTCTAATGTACCTACTCTATCTTCATACATTTGAATTAGTTGATCTAGACTGTCAGCTTTTACATGTTTTCCTAATTGCTCTTCAAATTCATGTTGAGATAAAATTTTAAAAGCATCTGGATTCTTTTGAACAGTAGCTGTCTCTTTAGCTGTTCTATATTTATTTAATCTGTCTAATGCTTTTGTATATATTTTATTTAAAGTAGGTCCTGCAGCTCTAAATAAACCTCCACCTGCTGCACCTAGTAAGATAGAAGTTTTAAATTCTATATCATCAGTATATTTATCCCATCTTTCAGAAAATGATTCTCCTAACATTTTCTTTAATTCAGGATCACTTAAAGCACTAAACTCAGCTTCTTTTTGAATAACATATTGAGTACCTTCTTCTAATCCTTCAGATACAGCATTCATACCATAATCTGATAGACTATTAGCAATTCTTTTTAATCTAGAATTAGCATTTTTGAATGAAGCAAATCCACTTAAAATACTATCAAATTGAAAAGCATCTATTAAAAATAAAGGCATATTAGCTAGCATGGTAATAGAAGCAGCTTTACCAGCATCTAATCTTAATTGAGCTTCATCATTAACATATTTGTCATCTAATTTGTGAGCTTCAATAAAACTATCATAAGCTTCTTTAGCTTCCATACCAGATTCCATAATTCTACTAGTAAGACCTGCACCTACATTAGCTGTAATTCTTGCTGTATTAGCTGCTCTTTTAGCTGTAGCACCAAGTTTCATTCCTAATTTTCCTAATCCTTTTCCTATAGTACTAAATCCTTTAGCAGCTGCTATACCTGGAATCATAAGAGATAATGTTGTAGCAATACTTTCAGCATTGCCAGCCCAGAAAGTAGCATCAAACATAGCTTCCCATAAACTATCAGATTTAGATTGCATAGTTCTATAAATAGGATCAGTAAGATCATTCATAGATTCTTTTAATTCTCTAAATGTTTTAGAAAATTGATTCTCAAAATCTCCTACAATTTCTTCTCCAAATAAAGCTCTGTATGTATTAGGATTAACTAAATATCCTAATGATTCTAGAGTACCTGCAGTAATTGCAGATACTCCTCTAACAGCTCCTTTACCTATTAATCCTAGTAATGATTGTTGTTTAGCAAAATAATCTTCTCTTAATTCTGGATTAATTAAAGATTCATAAGACATATTTGTATCATATCCATCAGCTACATTATATTGAATAGGACTTCCTTGTAGCCAAGATTGAGGTGTTTGATTTTCTTGTGCAGCTTTTCTATAAATATCCCAGTTAGTTACTCCACTAGAATAAACATATTCTCTACCATTTGGAGAGTTAGGATTATCTATATATTCTCTACCATTCTCATCTGTTTTTATTTTACCTGTTAAGTTAGGTAACTTATCTTCCTCCATAAGAGGGGTTGAGTTTTCTTTCTCTACTAACATATTTTTGTTCTAGTACTAAAGGTGTTAATTTTTCTATAACTGAATTAAAAGGTAATCTTTGTTGTTCTGTATATCCTATAACTTGACCTCTGTTATTATATTTAGGCAAACTCATAGTTACCATAGCTTCCATACCATTAGGCCCAACAGCTTTTTCCATCTTAATAGGTAATCCAGTGATAGGATCTGTGAAAGTTATCTCACCTCTACTATTATCATAATATTTATTAAATAAAGTATTTGCTACTATGAATTTAGATTGATCAGATTCAATTGGCTTTCTTACTGCTTGATATTTTTTACCATCTTCCATAATAATAAATGCAGCCATAGCTCCATTAGCAGCAAAAGCTGTAGAAACTTCTTTTACTTTATTATCATCACTAAACCCAATAGCTTTATGAAAATCTTTTTGGTCTTCTACAGTTTCACCATCTATATACCAATCTTGTACAGAACCAGGTAAAGAACCTGTTTTTAATTCATCTATATCTTGTTTATATTTTTCCTCATACATTGCTTTAGGAACATATTTAAATGCAGCAGTAGTTTTATTGCTCTTAGCATAATTATCTTCCCATTTAAGAACATCTTCTCTAGTTATGTTAGGATTAAGAGTTTTTAAATATTGATATTCTTGATCTATAATTTGATTTGCAAATTGTTTTGCTTTGTCTGACTCTTCTTTATTTAAAGATCCTTTTGTTAAACCTATATATTTTCCTAACACAAGAGGAATTTGTACTCCAGGTGTTCCAGGTCCTGAAGTTCCTTGAATCCAAACTGTCTCATCATCTCCTAAACCATTTTTAGCTAGATCAGCTAAATTATCAGAAGCTAACCAAGGTAATGATAATATTTGAGTTTGAGCATCAGCATTCATTCCACTAGAACTAATAGACCCATCTTGTAATTTTTTAAATAATCCAAAATCATAATTGGTTTTATTTTCTACATCATTTCTATAGAAAGTTAAAGCTCCTTCATTACCTAACTTATCTAGATCTTCCATGATATTATTAGTTAATCCCAGTTGTTGTCTTTCCTTTAAATAAGACATTGCTTCAGGATTACTCATTATTCTACTAATTATAGTATTTTTAATTCTTTCTGGAGATAGAGTAACAGTCTTATTAGAAGAATCTGTTATAATACCTGTTGAAGGATCATATTTATATCCTAAATCTCTAGCAATAGTTTGAGGAGTAATTTCTTTTCCATATTTACTAACAAGCTCTTGTAAATCTACAGCTTTAGTAGAAGCCCAAGGAGTATAGGTTGCATTAGAACTAGCTCCACCAGATTGATTATATCTTTGTAAAGCAAATGCTAATCCTCTTTCATATTGATCTCTATTAATTTCTCCTTTTTCTAATCTCTTTTTTTCATCCTCAACATTCTTTAAATATTGTTGATATGCTTGATTTGCTCTTCCTAAATATCCTCTACTAGAAATAGCTTGTTGTTTTTCTTGCAATATCTGTCTAGCTCTTCTAGAAAGATCTTTATTATAACCAGATCTTAATAGTTGATCAGATAGATCATTAATATTTTCTTTATACTTATCCATCCATTGTTGTACTCCAGGTTTATCTACTTCTAATGCTGGAACATCAAATAAGCCTTCTTGATCTAATAAAGCTTGATATTGATCATGTTTTTGTTGCATCATTTGTGGTCCTATAAGCATTTCTTGTAGAGTCATTGGATTATATGTCAATGGTTGAAATTGATCATAGTAGTTAACTGCCATAGTTTATATTTTAGTGTGAAGTGTTGCACTTAGTTGTATACATATACATAATCTAAATGCAACAGATCACAAAGATACTAAATTATTAAAGTTATTCCAAATTTTTATGATTTTTTATATTTCACTTGTCCTAGAGCATCTAAATAATAATCCATACCCATAGTTTTAATAGTATTCCTATAAGCTTTTTCTCTACCTATACTTCCTAATCCTTGCATAGCTCCAGATAAATAATTTCTAATAGCAGTTCTTCTAGCAGCTCTATTTCTAGCATTTATATCATCAGTCATTGTCTTAGAAGAAGCATTATATTGTTTAGCTCTAGCTCTCTCTGAAGCATTAAATTGATTAGTTTCTCTATTAAATTCTTTAGCTTGCACTCTTCTTTGTTCATTAACAGCTTCTGCTTGTAATGCAGCATCTGAAATTGCTTTTTGAATTTGTGCATTTAATCCTAAATTAGCAGCTAATATAGCAGCTCTTGAACCACCACTAGCATCAGCAAAAGATCTTCTAGCATTAGAAGCTTGATTTAATATAGGATTAGTATATGTATTTGGATCAATAGGATTATATTGTAGATAATCATTTAATTGTTCTGGTGTAATATATGTAGGATTAACTCTTTCAGCTTTACCTACTGTTGCAGCTCCAATTAAATTACCTAATACTGGAGCATATTGTAGTAATGAACCTAATCCCTGCAGTTTCATAGCTCTTTCATGTCTCTTATAAGCTTGATAGTCTTCAGGACTTAATGTAGCTAGTTGTTCTGGAGTTAATTCAAAATCTGAAGTTGGATCAAAATTAACTTCATTTTCATGAGCAATAGCATTACCTTCTAAGTCAGCTTCTAATTGATATGGATCAAATTCTTGCTTTCTTTTTACAGAATTTAAGTCTGAGATTTTAGTTGGATTAATTGTAATGCTAGGATTTGTAATTAACTTCTGAGGAATACTAGGATTACTAGTTACAGGAGCAGTTAATTCTGGATCATATAAATCTCTAGGAGTAAATTGTCTTTTCCCTAAATTAACATTAAAATTAGGACTCCAATCTACACTAGTATAATCTACAGGTATATGAGGTAATTCTAAAGATTCTTGTTTTCTTCTAAATGGAAGTGCCCAACCTTTTCTATATAAAGCTGTTCCAAATGGATTATTATTAGCATAATTTCCATCTAAATTACCACCAAAAGCAAATTGCTGTGGTTCTACAGGTATTTCTTGATTTAAAGGCTGTTCTAGCTCATTAGAGACATTTTCTTCTTCAGGCATATTAACTATACCTTGTTCTTCATCTAAAGCTTCTACATCTTCTATTCTAGTCCATTTCTCTTTTAAGAAATTTTCTTCTTCTTCAGTAATGGGTTCATCAATTAATCCTATATGATATAATCTAGTATAATAATCTTTATTTTCTGTTAGATGATCTAGAGCTATTTCTCTAGCAGCTTCTATACTATCTGTATGTTCCATTTCAACTTTAATACCTACAGATATTTCTAAAGGATCAAATAATTCAGTAGCATTTTCTCTTACTTCTTCAGAAGCTCTACCACCTTTTATTTTTTCTTCTTTGATATTAGAAGCAGCTATTCTTTTTACTTGTTCATCTGTAACTTCTTTTAGCTCATTGCCTAGATTTTCATCTTCACCTTCTACTTCTTTAATAGAAGGACTAGGTTCCATAGGTTCTCCATTTAAATTTCCACCTTCAGCAAATGTATTAGAATCTTCTAAATCTTTTTTCATATTATTTGCTGCTTGTAATCTAATCATCATTTCTTCAAAACCTCTTTTACTAATAGGATCATTAGGATGTTCTTCTATATCTTTAGCTAATATCTCACTAGCCTCAGCAAATGTTTTTCCTATTAGATTAGAAGGAAGATTTAATTCTTTAACTATATCTTCATCTAAAGTTAATCTATCTGAAAAGATATAATCTTGATATCTAGTTTCTCCTTCTTCAACTAGGTTTACATTTCCATTATCACCTATACCTTGTGGTATTCCACCTATAGGAGATTCTTCATGACTACCTCCAGTATTAAAAGAAGTTAAACCACCTTCTGCAAAATATTTTCTGCCCATTAAATTATTAATATTTCCACCATCAGCAAAGCCATATGCTTTTCCCATATAACTTTCTAATGTAGCCATAGTATTTAATCCTCTAGCTTTATTCTTAGCTCTTTTTTCTTTTCTTTTAGCTTTTTTCTTTCCAAATATAGACTTAATACCTCCAGCTATAGCACCACCTACAGCTCCAACAGCACCACCTACTACAGTTCCTATACCTGGAACAATAGATCCAACAGTTGCTCCTAATCCTGCACCTGCTCCTACAGAACTTCCTATAGCTTGCTTAGTATTAAAATCTTTTTTAACTTGAGAAACATCTATATATGTAGGGTCAAAATTATTTTCTTCATCTACACCAGCTTGTTGGTTTTCTCCTTGAGATGTTATTTTAGGAGAAGAAAATAATGTTGATATATTAGATACAGTACTTACAGGATCTATGCTTCCTAAGCCAATTCCTTGTTTTGGAATTATGGGATTAACTGCTTGTTGAGTTAATGTCATAGTAGGATCAGGAGCTTGAGCTGTTAAATTAGGATTAATAATAGATCTAGCTACCATAGGAGATTCTAAAGGTCCTCCATCATATAATTGATTAGTATAATAATCTAATCCTAATAGTTCTCCTCCATTAGCATGTTTTAAGCTTGGATATTTTTTATATACTTTAGCTTTAATATCACTTCTACCATGTAATCCTGCCAATCTTAAAGCATCTCTAGCATCTGCTTTAGTTGGAATAGGATAACTTCTATGTTTTCCTGCAAAGTCAGAACTTTTAACTTTAGGATAAGGTTTCTTAGAAGACCCATAATCTTTAGATCTACTTAATCCTCCTCCATCTTTATATATATTTGTTTGAGGCATATTCCATCCTTTATTTTGTAATTCTAATTCAGTATCTGTTGGAAATATATTATATAAAAATTCTGCTTTATTTTGTATTAATTCAGCATTACTAGATTTAGAACTTTGTGCATCATGTAAAGCTTTTGTTATTTCTGCAACAGATGAATTTGGATTGTCAAATATTTCTTTATATTTTTTCTTATCTTCTATTCTTGTTAAATATTTATTAACATAGAAATCAGTTTGTGCTAGAATTGGATTTTTATAATTTTTACCTTCATCTTTTAACCAATCTTGATACCAATAAGAAGTTGGTTTTTCATTAGAAGGTGTATTGCTAAAATCTCCAACTCCTTCTTCAAAAGAATATAATCCCCTATTTACAACTCCACCTTTAGTTCCTTCTTGTATTTTATTAGGATCCCAAACTTTACCTTTTACATATTTATTTCCTCCTTTAGCTGTTTCTTGGTGAGACAATGCCATTAAAGCAGCTATTTGTTTTTTACTATATTTATCTTTTAATGCTTCATAAAAAGCTTTAGCATTATCAGCATCTTCTTCTTTAAACATTAAAGTGGATTTTTCATTTTTAAGATCTCCTAATATATTATGTTCTATTTTATCTATAGAAAAATTTTTTCCTGTAATTAAGGATTTATAATCAGAGAGTTTATTAACAAAATCAGGATTATATAATCTTTGAATCATTTCTTTTATTTTGAGATTATTATAAGGAGAATCTTTATCTTTTATCTCATCTCTAAGTCTTTTTATTAGAATATCTCTTAATTCTTCATTATTCATTATATAGAATATTTAACATTAATATCATGTAATATAACTTTCCTATTATTATCATTCTTTAATCCTAGCTTAATAAACTGCCATCCATTTCTCATTCTAATTAAAGATTTTGAATGTCTAGGAATAGGTGTTCTCCATATTCTAAATCTTTCTTTTAGATTATTACCAAATATTAATGGAACTTCTTCTGAATTTTGTCTCTCATTCCAAGAATGTATATAATTATATGTTTCATTATATACATCTTTATCCCATTTATTATTTTCTAAAGAATAACATTCAGATCTAAATTCTATGTTATCATATGTTTTATCTAAATCATAATTTTCATTAGATATAATAGTAATAGAACTATCTTTTAAATCTCCATAGAAACTATTATAGTCTCCTTCAAATTGAAGATATAAATGTTCTATATTATTTACTATATGATCTGTTAAGAAAGTATCTTTATAATTAATAAATATATTTGGTGTAATATCCATAAATTCAGTAAAAGCATTAGCAGCTTCACTAAATATTAATGATTCTGTATTTTTAAAATTAAAATATATTTCATCATTATTATTATGAAAGAAAGAATTAAAATCTTGAGATAAATCTATATTAGACATATATGAGTGGAACCCATAATTAGTGGAGATATCTTGCATTCCTTCTCCTGTAATCTTGTTAATAGAACTATTAGTATCATCTATATAATAGATTCCAGTATTGGAAGAACATACACCCCACTTATTAGTAGTTCCAGACTTGGTAGTAATATATCTTTTATCAGATAAAAATTGTCCAGTTCCTAATTCAATAGGTACTCCATCTGAAGGAGTTAATTGAACTCTAGGATTAATAATAAGATAACTTACAGCAGTATCTTGAAATCCATACATGAAACTGTTAAATTCTTGTAATTTTCTAATTTCACCATATTGACCATCAAGATCTATAAATTCATTTTGAAGAATATTAGTAGCATTATCTATTTTAGATCCTAATGTTTTAGTACTACTAGCAATTATCTTATTAGGAAAGTTAGTTTGCACATCTACATCTGAAGGTATTTGAGAATAAGTAAATAGATCATTTAACTGATTATACACTTCATTAAATTTATAATATTGTTCAGGTTGTGTATATTTAATATCAGTTAATTTATCTGAGTTATCTATTCTTCTATCTAAGTCTATAGTAGATTCTACCATAAATGATAACACTTCTGCAACTCCATTTGTAGCTTGTGTATCTGTAATATATGATTTTAAAAGATTAAATCTTTGTAGATAAATATCTCCTTGATCTGCAATAATATCAATAGGTTTCTGTATAGTATTAGAATATTCTATAGGAACTTCTTTACTACATACTATATATAGATTATTGTTATTATCTGTTTCTCCATATTGTCCAGATTCTCCAGTTATCTTTCTACTAAGTTCTATTATAGGAAATTCTTTAGTAGTCCAATTATAGGTTCCTTTTTCTCCATGCTCTATATCAGAAATAGGAGCATACTTAATATCATTATAGGCTGTAAATACATCATCTATTGCTTTATCTGTATTACTTTGGAAATGATAATAAGGTTGAACATTATCATATTCAGGTAATTCTGCTACAGCAGGAAAAACTATATGTTGAGATGTTTTACCATGATATGTTAAAGTTTTAGTAGCATCTCTATCAGTATAATGAAGATCTATATCTGAATTATATTTTATAGATTTACCTATATTCTTCATAAATAAATCAACAGTGCCATTATTAGCTCCTCCATACTGTTTTTCACTATCAGTTCTCAATAAAGTATATTTATCTGAAGAATCTTTTTTAATAGGATCAAATCCATAATAAGCTCTAAAATAAGAAATTTTATGATTATTAGTAGGGCTATCATAAGTAAAAATCAATCCTTCTCCATTACTAAGATAGCCAGGTCTAAGATAAGTTAAAATTCTATCTTCATATCCTGGAATACTAGCACTAACAGTTACATTCTTATTATTAGTAGTGTCTAATGTTGTGGAAGATGATAATGTCCATCTATTAGTTGTTATTCCAACCAATTTAACTTCACAAGAGTTTAAATCTAATTTGGGTTGATCTGGAAAAGATATTTCAGGAGACCACATATTTACAATACTACTATCTCCATAAACACAATAGTTAGAATCAGTAGTATCTGCTATAATACTTACAGGATTATAAAAAGTTGAATCTTTTGCATCAAATTCTATATTATCATATACATAACTATCAGGTTGACCTAAAGGTCTTACAGTTAAATCTGCTTTTCCACATAAAGGTTGAAACACTCCTTTAGCTGGAAATATTGCATGTGTAGGCATTTTACTAGAAGTAGCTACTGTCTTTTTATCAGGACTATTAATTCCCATATTTCTAGTTAAATAATCAGGCATAGCCCAAAAACCAGTATCTCTTTGAGTTCTTTGAAAGATGGTGGGAGTTAATATACCCTGAGATAGTATACTAGAATTTGAAGTATCTCTTTTAACTCTAACTATTCTAGCTCTAACTATTCCAAAGTCTTGTACTAGTATCTTACATAAACTTATAGGAATTGTAAAAGTTACTCTAGAATAATTAGCAGATATGTTAACATTTAATCCATTTTCAATTTCATTAAAAGGAGCTTCTGTATAAGATTCTAATCCACCTCTAGGATTAGATTTGATATTATTTATTCCTCTAGGTATATAAACATCTTTTAGATATATTACTTCTAACCATTGTCCATATTTATCACAAAATTGTATTCCAAATCTATAAGTTTCCCCTCTTTTAAAAGAAGTTTTAATTTTTCCTTTTTGATCATTTTGATATGGATTATATTTTAAACTAGATTGTATATTACCTTTCCATGTTTCATTAGCAGCAACTGAAGTGCTATTAACATCTTGAGTGAAATTTTGTTGTTCAGCAGGTAATATTGTATAAGTATCTATAATTTGAGTTTCAGCTCCTATAGTATATTTAATAAAGTTTGGACTGGCATTGATTAAATCATTATCACTACTTTTATAAGTTCTACTAGTTTTATCAAAATCTAGTTCTTCTGCTCCTTGAAAATTATATTTACCATTAGGATCTATTAAATCTTGTAGATTATTATGTTCTTCTTTATAATTAGCAAATATTAATCTATTTGAATGTTGAGCAATACAATTAGGAATTAAAAAATCTGATCCTAAAAAAGTTAATTGTTCTAATGACACATCTTCTAGTGATACTAAACCATTATCTTTATAATTTAATGTTAGATTTCCTGTAGGAATTTTAGTATTTCCATCTTTGATATATTCATCTTCTAATTTACCATCATAGATAAGACTAATCTTAGGAAGACTATTATATTCAGTTCTATGTATTCTATATAATTTTATATTAGAAAATCCTTGTTTAGGAATTCCTCCTATTGTTATATCAAAAGCTACAGGAACACTAGTATCTTTTTCATATCCCTTACCTGTACTAGTAATAGCATATAATTCACTTAAACCACTAAGTTTAGATTGAGCTCCATATTTTCTATATAAATTATATCCATATTGAATCATTCCTGCTTTAAATAAACCTCCAGTAGTTTGGCTGACTTCAATATTACCATAGCCAATTTCAGGAACAAAATCTATAACACTAATATCATTCTCAGCTCCATCTGCTATATTTACATATCTAGGTTGATTTAAACCATCTATCCAATATACTTTTATAATAGAATCAGACTCATACCATCCTATAGTTTCTATCTTATGTTGAATGTTAAAATTCATATTTCCTTCTAAGATAGTAATCATTTGATTAGTTTCTGTATCTATTCTATAAATTCTATCAATAGCAGGATTTTCTTGATGTGTAAATAATACTATATAATTTTTAACTTCACAATGTCCTAATATGATTCCTTTAATTGCTAAAGTATTTCCTTTATCATCTGTTACAACATATTCTTTATTACCTCTTTCATTAGTTACAGCAAAAGTAGTTTGACTATCTGTAGCTAATAGTCTAGCATTTCTTATTTCATAAGCATATTCATTACTAAACTTAGATTTTGAGATATCTTGATTAATTCCTTTAATCAAGTGTTTTTCAGTCTTAGGTATTCCCATATTATTGTGTTCTTAAATATTCCTTACTTCCTAATGATGCATAATATTTATCATGCTGTTTTAAATCAGGAATAAGTCTATTAACTATGTTTGTAAAGTTCTCTGTTTCATCTAATGACATTTGATGTAGTTGTGTACTAGCTCTACCAATAGACCAAGCATATCTTTGTTCTACCATTTGAAGTACTTGATAAGGCATTCTCATATTTTCTACTAGTATAGTATAATATTGAACTTTAATATAATCAATTAAAGCTCTCATGATAGCAAAGTTTTCAGGAACCATAGGCATTCCATCCTCATCTACTACTATACCTCTATATGCCATTTCAACAAATCCATTTCTAAAGGAAGTATAAATCATTCCATTATTAATTGTATAAGTTAAATCAGATGGACCTTCTTGATAACAATATTGTTTTCCTGTAGGATGAAATGTGTCTGTAGATCTTCTCATTGGAATGAAAGCTTTATCATTATTATGATGCCTCATTCTTAATTGTACTTCTTTAACAAAATTACAAGGTAATTTACCCATGTAATCTTTTATTTCTATATCTGATTCTGTTTTATAATCTCTAAGTAATTTTGGAGAATTTAATATCTGAAAGAAGTCAGTAACATAAATTACAACTGCTTCATAATTTAAATCAGCCATTATATTATTACTTTTAAGTCTATCTAACAGTTCAATCAATTTTACATATCTCATATTTTTCTTGTTCTAATGCATCTATTTTATGCTCTCTAATGTTTTTAGAAAATTGTCTAGACATTATTCTAGCTGGTTTATATTTTAAGAATCTTAGTTTATCATATCTATTAGCAATATCTGAAACAGTATATCTTATCTGATACATATAACCATCAGAATGTTGATTTAACAGATAAATAACTTGTTTATTCTCTTTAGCTTCTGGATCAGATTCCCATAATTCTTTAGTAGCTTTATAATTTATAGGAAGATTATTAACTAATTCTCCATCTTCAAATTTAGGACTTTTAAAATACTTTCTAATTCTTATTTGTCCTAATCTATAAGGAAACTTTATATCCATAGCTTTTTCAGAAATAAGAAAAGAATATTGTTCCATAATAAAATCTAAAATTTCTTTATATTTTTTATATGGAATTTTTTTACAATTCTTACAATAGTATTGCCAATAATCTTTACAACTATATGAATTCTTAAATTTATGTTCTCTTTGTTCACTCATAATTATACTCTAGATCTTTGATCTTCAATTCCTTCTCCATCATTAATAACATCTTTAGGTCTTTGTATTCTAGTAAGTTCTTCTAATGTCAATTTAATAATAGGATCTACCATAGAATTATTAATAGGAAATTCTTCTTCATAATAATCTCCTTCATTTCCATTAGCATAATATACTTGAGAAGGATCAGAAAAAACTCCAAATATTAAAACTTTAGTTAGGTTAGTAAAAGATGAATTAAAAGATTTTAAATATAATCTCTCATTTCCTAATGCTACATATAATAAATCTTTTGTCCATCTATTAGATCCAACAGTAGGTAATCTTTCAAATGTAACTAAATTAAAAGGAATTGCTGTGTAATCTGTACTCATTATAATAGTAGTAGCTACTCCAGCTTCTTGTGCAAAATCTACCATTTCAGGTATTTTATCTACTGATCTTAATAGCACTTCTGAATATTTAAGATCAGGAACAACTCTAATTTTTTCTAAAGGAACATTTAATGTTTGATAACAAGACCTAGGTACAGATTTTCTAGCATCCTTGTAGTGTTGCTTTAGAAGAAAAGCTCTTTTATCTATTAAAATATTATAAATATATTCTTCAGAAAAATCTTGTATAGAATCATCTGAATTAATAGATAAGAACTGTAATACTCTAAATATTAGTTCTCTTGTTTTCATTCTATTTTATTTAAATTAATTTACAAAGATACAACATTTTATAGCTTTTTCCAAACTTTATTTTTAAATACATAATCTGTTGCTCCTGTAATTTTAGCATTAGGATTTCTATTTACATATGTTGTTTTAAACCCCTTTGTTCCATATTTTATAAATAAGAATTTCTTAGGAATATTTTCTAATATCTGATCTATAGTATCTCTAGATTGATATTCTATTTTATATTGTTTTCCTAAATCTATAACATCTAAATCTAAATATGGAGATCTATATGTTGCTTTTATTGTTTTTATGATTGTATCTTTAAGATATAAGGTGTCTATTACCTTATTTAAGAGGAGATTTTGATTCTCTTGAGTAATTGTTTGATTAACTTTTAAAAGTCTCTTATATTTAATATTTAGAGCCTCTATTTGTTTTTTAGAATCATCATTAATATTTTTATATTCATTAGTAGTTACTATCAAAGATTTAATAGTAGCTGCATTAAGAGAATCTTTAGTTTTAAAATTAACTATTTCTGTAGTGAGAGCTTCTTGATTATGAGATAATCTTTCTATATTAGCTTTCTGTTTTTTAATATATTTAGCTTGAAAACTAATAGTACATATTAAACCTAGGAGTACTATAAATACTCCTAAGTATAATTTCCATTTTATATTCATATTATTCTATTGTTATAGTTATTTGATCTGTAGAAGATTTTAATTTATAATACAAATCTTTAAATGTATTTGTGCTATTACAAATATGACCATCTTTATCTTTAGTACCAACTAAGATACATCCAAGTGAATCTGTAACAGGATCATTTCCCACATGTATTAAAACACCTTCAAATCCAGGAACATCTAATAGTCTAGGGAGTTTACCTTCACAGAAAGTTGCCCATGATCTATTTTTAAATTTAGGACTTACTACATCTAAAGTAATTTGATAAGTTCCTTTAGGAATAGCAGTTTCTCCATATACTTTTTTAGATTGAATCTCTGCAATAGACATTTCATTATTTAAAGCTCTATCAGTATCTTCAATTACATCACATTGATAAATACCATCAATATATAATTTACCTTCACAATAGTTATCTTGATTATTTATTCTTTTTAAAACTAACTTCATAACTTAAAAATTTATATAAAACAAAAAATGCCCCCTATCAATTAAGATAGAGGGCTGTTCTAATAAAATCATGGAAAAATTACCTGAATAGTTTATGTTTTTCTGCCATAGTTCCATATAGATATGTCAAGAAAATAAAATATGCCTTAGCTTCAGGATATGGAAAAGAATCATCAGTTAAAGACTTATATGTATTATAAGCAAGTTCATTAATAGACTTACCCTCATATTTTTCTTTAGCTTTCTTCTTGTTCATAATAAAATTAAAATCATATTTATTTACAGAAGAGAACTCTCCAGTAAAATGTAGATTATTATTTTTCCTAGCTCTTTCAGTTTCTTCAACTGACCAAGGCTCATCATCTTCAAAATCTAATAGAAGCAGATCACATTCAAGCATTTCTTTATTTAAATGGTATCCATGTTCTCTAACATGTTCCATCATTCTAATATCACAATATTCTTTTTCTTTACCATTTTTCTCAGAAAACCTATTATGCATAGATTCTTGTTCAAATGGTTTATTAGAATATCTTCTGGACATGTTCATATCATCATTATAGTTTTTCATATTCTTGAAGCCTTTGTTTTCAAAGTCTTGTCTGAACTGATCACTAAACATATCTGAATCATATCCAGAGGTTCCAAATAGTTTACTCATTAAATGTCTCATAACTGATCTGTTTTAACTTGTTCATTTTTAGCATTATTAAATAAGGTTTTTAGAGATTCTAGATCAGATCTTTCAATCTCATATGTTTTATTACTAATCAAACTAGCTAAACCTTTAGGAACATTAGGAAGATCTCCAAGTTTAAATTTAAATCCTCCTGTTTCATCAATTAATTTGAGATATTTATCTAACAGTCTATCAAAGTGTAGATTACCTTCAGAATCTGCTAGTAAACTAACAAAAGAACCTATTTTGTTTTCAACTATTTCATCTACTATAGGAAGCATTAGTTTAGTACCAAAACTATTTCCTGTTAGTTGAACTATAATATTTTTAATCCATCTAGGAGCTACTTGTTTAAAAATTTCTACATCTGATATCATAATTTATTCCTTTCTTTTAACCATTGTTCAAATTCAAATTGATGTTTTCTATACTCTTCTAAATCTTCTAATTTTTGCTTATTAATTTCAACTGCTTTAGATTTACAATCTTTTATCACTTTTAATAAGTTCTCAGAAATTATTCTACCTTCTCTAGTAGAGCTAAATTCTTCTTTAAACTTATTAAGAAGAAACAATTGAAAATGCTGATTATAGAGATTATTAGCTTCTATAAATTCAGGTATTGAATTCATAGTCAACATATCTGATTCAGAAACACTAGATAATTCTACTAAGATTTCTTCAGATACTGATTTAGGCAATTTCTGAATATTGTTAGTATTAGTTAATTGACCTAATTTTTCTTGTGCTAATTGAGCTTGTTCTGCTAATTGTTCTGCAATACTTTTCATAGTAATATAAGATTAAAAAGAGGAGAACTTAATCTCCCCAATTAATTATGCAGCAGGAGTACTAGAAGAAGTAGCTACTCTAGGGCAACCACATGATTCCCAAGGACCATTAGCTCCTTCATAACCTGTTACTACTGGAGTCTCAGGTAATACATTTACTCCATAGATTACACCACAAGTTTTCTTATCAGTATATCTATCTGAATGATTTTGAGCTAATTGGAACTGCAATTCCAAAATCTTTTGCTCATAAGGTTTAGCTTGTTCTAAAGCAGCAACCTGTTTTTCAATTTGACAGAACTTGTCATTGAAATAATTATAAATACCAGTTTTTTCTTGCAAATCTTTGATTCTAGTATCATAGATTGCTCTAGTCAATGCTACATTATCTTCACATTGTTTAGCAGACATATATACTTCAGAAGGAGTATATCCAAATCCACTTACACCAGCAGCACCATATCCTAAAGTGTTATTAGCTATAATGGTTTCTCCACCACCAATACCACCTAAAAGATTACCACCATTTTTTACTAATGCCCACAAACCTAGAGCTGTACCTGCTATACCTAATCCAAGACCTGCACCTGCTACTCCCTTAGAAGCAGCATCATCTAAACTTCTTGCCATTGTTTTAAAATTTAAGTTGTTAGTTAGTTAGTTTATATTGGAATATTGGCCAATTAATTCCAATACAAAGATACTAAGTTTAGATGAGAAATATTCAAAATTTTTAAAAACTATACAATTTACTATAGCTATTCTTTATAGCTTTCCATAATATTTTATAAAAGCAAAGCCTTTTCTATGATCTAAATAGTCCTCTATTTCTTCATTTTTATCTGCTTCTATTTCAAAGGCAGATGCTTTATATGCTTTATGATTAATTTCTGATATATCAAATTTTTCTTTTTTGATTAATGTTTTAAATATATTATATATTAAAGATATTAAATATTCTACTCCATATATAATATAATACATTAAAAAATAGATAGGCAACCACCACCAACTATAGAATATACATAATATAGCAAATGGAATTAAGAAAGCTATAATACACTCTTTATATTGTTCACAATGAATTAATTCATGTCTTAAAGATGAAGGCATTAAACTTTCTTTTTTTGTAAAAATGTAGCCAAACAACATAATTGTATTATATCCTTTAAATAAGATTGTTTTAGCTAATTTACTATTATAAAATACTTTACTCATAATTAAGGTTGAGGAGTTTGATACATTATACCTGCAGCTCTTAAATTAGCCAATAATTGGTTAAATTGAGCTTTAACACCTTCTAGATCAGTATCAGCTTGTAAATCTGTTAGATCAGCAGCTTGTTTAACTAATCCTAAAGTATCTGGAGTAGCAGTAGTTGTTGCACTAACAGTGTTCTCTAGTTTAACTTTATCTGCTGCTGTCATAACTCCTGCTTTAGTTGTAGTTGCTGCATTAATAGTATGATATTGTGCAGATGTTTTCCAAATTGATCCTTCTTTATAAAGAACAGAACAATTATGTCTAATAGAATTTTCTAAGTAAGTAAAATTTATTAGTTTGTGAATTATTCCATTTTGTAAAGTACTAGCATTAGTTACAATATTAGCCAATAGATTATAATGATCTACACTCATAACTCCTGTAGATGTGCCTGAAGCTTCTGGAACAACATCATCTATGTACCTTTTATCAAAAGTATTATTATCTTTAGAATAATTTCTATAAGCTATTTCTATATTTAATTTATTATTTATAATTTTATAAGCATGTTCTGTTATTATATTTATTCCTGCTATAACCCCATTATCTAGTTTATTATCTTGTAGATATTTACCCATATTAGCACTCAGGGCTTTATCTGTATCAGTACTAGTAAGATTATCTACAATATCTCTCATATCATCAGCAGCCCAAACTACATTACCATTATCATCTAGTTTAAGAACTTGGTTAGATTTTCCATTTGTAGGAGGTAAAGTGTTCATATCTAAAAATTTCATTTTAGATTTACCTTGAACACCTAGTAAATCTCCATCTTTAGTGTTTAAAATTATAGAAGCTCCAAAAGGCAATTCTTTATTTCTTAGAACTGCCTTAGCTTCTTCTTTTGTATTATATATTACCATCACTTAAATTTTGTTTTAATTAATCCTAACTTCTAGTAAAAGGCCCTATTGCTATATAATGAAAAACTCTACTACTTCCATCTCCATTAATTATTGTAAATCCAGAACTTGTATAGTCAGCAAATCCCCAGTTTTCTTGACCACCAGTAGCAGTATTATCCCAGGATCCAGTCACTGACCAGACAGTATTAGTAAATGAAACTGTAAAATTTACTGTTCTTTTTGAATTTCCTTGAACTGAGAAATATCCCCATTGTATCATTATATCTCCAATTCTTTGATATCCATCTAAACTATGATATTGTGTATTAGAGCCTAATAAATAATATCTATTTTCAGGAGTTCCATAGAAAGGTCTTCCAGTAGATTCCATTGCTAAAAATTTTTCTGATGCAGCTGAATATAAAAACATTCCTACTTCAGAATTATATCCTATTGATCCTCTAGGAGTTGTACTTGTTCCATCAGTATTAGAATCATCAAAGTACATCTCTATAGTCCTGCTAGTACCTGTAGAAACTCCTGTTCTTTGTAGTCTTAATAAAACTTGGTCACTATTTCTTATATATCCTCCTGTAGTTGGTACAAATTTATCTAATATACTATCTGAAGTTAGAAATCCTTGTCCATTTACCCATTCTTGTGTAGTATAACCACTATCATTAGTTAATCTACTAATATTATCATTAGCTTTTACATAAGAACTAGCAGCTGTTCCTCCTAATTGAGTAGCATTTGTTGCTGTTGCTGCATTACCAGTAATAGAAACTCCTAAAGTAGTAGAACATTGAGTAATTGTTCCTGCATTCATGTATACTGGAACTGTAGCAGAACCTACTGTTGCAGAACATGCTGTTGGTTTTCCAGAACTTAAATATATAGGTTTAGCTGATCCTCCTATTGTAGTAGAGCCTAATTTAGATGCTGTAGTAGCTGTAGTAGCATTTCCTGTAATACTAATACCCCAAGTTCCACTAGCACCTGTTCCTGTTTTAGTAGGGAATTGTCCTGATGACCATGTTTGAGTGGCAACTAAGTTAGAACTCATATATACATTTCCAGCATAAATATTTGCCCAAGATTCTGCAGATCCTGCTCTAAAATAAAAAGCATTGGGAGCATAAGTGCATCCAGTTGGAACTCTATAATTTATTGACATATATGCTGAAGCAGAAGATTGAGATGTGTTTCCTATGCATATTTCATTTCCATTTCCTTTAATAGTGGCATAATTACTAGTTAAAGTAAAATTAGTCAATGGAGCAAATTTGCTATTACACCAAGATTGTGTAGCATAACCATTTAATGCAGAACTAGTAATAAATCCACTATCATTAGTCAAATGACTGGTATTTGTTGGTATATTAACTGTTGCTGCAGCACCATTAGGATCAAATGTTTTAGCAGAGAAAGTTCCAGCTTGGAATGTTAAATCATATATAGTTTGATGTGATGTTAGATATGTAGCTCCTTTAGTAACAGTTAATGTATGACCACTAGCTGATATTGCAGTTACAGCATTACCAGAACCACTATTAGATATAGAGATACTTGGTATAGATGGTATTTGATCTGTTGTAGCTATTTGTTTACCAAATAATTTACCTATTCCTACTTTATTTGTAAAAGAAGTTACCTCTAATTCTAAAGCATTTACTCCAGACATTCCCACTCTAAAAATAGTACCAGTATCTAAGAGTGCCATATCAAGTAATCTCTCTGATAATGTTGTGGTATTTATGGTTGCACCAGATCTTCTGGCTAATAATAAAGGAGTTTGACCCTCATCCCCTGGAACTTGAACACTTAATGCTCCAGCTCCTCCATTCCAATTATTTCCTGTTCCTCCAACTACATCAATTACAGCATTATTTTTTCTGCTGTTCATGGTCAGAGCACCTGTTAATGTTCCTCCAGACAAAGGTAAACATCCAGAAACAGTAGAAATATCTGTAATTAAAGCTAATCTGGTACTACCATTAGTTGTACCAACTCTAGCATATCCATCATTATCTATAAATAAATATTTTTTAGAATTATAATTATATATATAAGCACCTAGACTATCCCTGAATCCTATTGCAGCTGAAGCAGTTCCCTTTCTAAGAACTCTCATAAAAGTTTCAGGTACATTAGTGTCATTATTATTAATTACAAGAGGTGTGCTTCCAACTGTATCTATAGTTAAAGTGCCTGATAATGTTCCTCCAGTTAGAGGAAGATAATTACCTATATCAGATGTAGTAGCTAATTTAATCCAATTTCCAAATGATGTCCATTTAGTTCTATAATAAAGTTCTGTCCTATTAGCACCTGCCCATAATTGAATTCCTTCATCATCTCCTTGAACACTAAATAATAATCCACTACTTGTTGGAGTTCCAGCAACACCCTGAGTTTTAGCATAAAATATTTGATTAATAGGTAAACTATTTGGATTATTATTATAAGATGCTGATAATATATTAACATCTTTATTTGTTAATAACCTATGCCACTCTCCATATGTTGTCTCATTATAAGACATATGCCTATAATAAAGACCATTTTTACTAGCAACTGCACCACCTGGAAACCATAATTGATTTGCCCAATGAGCATTTCTTGAATTTACTTGTAATACAGTTCCATAATTAGTAGGTCCACCAGCTTCAGCTGTTCCTGCATTATAGGCATCTAACACTTGCAAATATCCCCCATAAGTTCTATTGGGCACTAAATCATTTGTCCAAGTGTTATTACTGAACATTATTCTGTTAGTATATAAGTTGTTTATATATGCAGCATTAAAACTCCAATCTGAAGTACCAAGAAGACCTGCTCCCCCATTAGCTAATGTAGCTTGAGAATGAGGCAATAACCCATTAGTTCCTGCTTTAATATAAGTAAAATACTGTCCATCTTTATTTCTTAATGTTGCATAATTATATGCATCTGTAGTATATGTTACTGGATTAGTTAGGTTATAAGTATCCCATAATAAATAAGAAGATCCATTTCTGTCATGTATTAAATCAGAAGCTGTACTAGATATATATGTTGGAAAATTTACAGTACCAACATACATTCTTGTTGAGTTATTAGCATTCCAAGTTCTTAATATTACATAAGCAGCAGTTCCAGTTATATCATTACATACTATTCCATTTCCTATAGGGAATCTAATATCACCCTTCATTGTACCACCAGTAAGTGGTAAGTAATTAGCTAAATCAGTTGCACTTGCTGGATTAGGTAAATTACTTTTATCCCAGATAATGTATTCAGTTGAACCTTTAGTATGAATAAGATCAGTGCTACCACTCCTAACTTTAGTGGTTCCTCTTGCTCTTCCCAAATTAACTATTTTTGATGTTTGAGACCAAATTATTGCATGTCCATCAGGTCCTTTTATTGACCATTCATAGGGAACTTTTAGTGTGTCTGCATAAAATTTATAAGTAGAAGCATCCCATGCTTGTCCAGGTAATGATAAATAAGCATATTCCTCATTTTTAGATGCAGAATAATATCCTCCAAAAGTAAACTCTCTAATATTATCATTATCCCCTAAAGCTATAGTGTAGCCTCTACTAATTTCTGGTGCTGCATATCTATATCTAATTTGATTAGCAGGATCTAATAGTATTTGAGGAGATACTTCATTTCCAATGATAGTTTTTTTAGTGAAAGTGTTTAATCCTGTAAATGTCTGGTCAACCCCTAACCTTGCTGGATCTGGGAGGTTATAAGCATCATAGATTCTATAAGAAGTACCTGTAAGGGAACCTTCATCTTTTCTATAATGCAATAAATCTGACTGAGAAGTTAGAAAAAATATTTTTGAATTTAATCTATATCCTCCAATATTTACACACTTATCTCCACTTTGATAAGAAATTAAAGGGTTTCCATCAATACTTAATATATTGTTATAACTAGTAAAGTTAATAGCACCAGTCATTGTACCACCAGTAAGTGGTAAGTAATTAGCTAAATCAGTTGCACTTGCTGGATTAGGTAAATTACTTTTATCCCAGATAATGTATTCAGTTGAACCTTTAGTATGAATAAGATCAGTGCTACCACTCCTAACTTTAGTGGTTCCTCTTGCTCTTCCCAAATTAACTATTTTTGATGTTTGAGACCAAATTATTGCATGTCCATCAGGTCCTTTTATTGACCATTCATAGGGAACTTTTAGTGTGTCTGCATAAAATTTATAAGTAGAAGCATCCCATGCTTGTCCAGGTAATGATAAATAAGCATATTCCTCATTTTTAGATGCAGAATAATATCCTCCAAAAGTAAACTCTCTAATATTATCATTATCCCCTAAAGCTATAGTGTAGCCTCTACTAATTTCTGGTGCTGCATATCTATATCTAATTTGATTAGCAGGATCTAATAGTATTTGAGGAGATACTTCATTTCCAATGATAGTTTTTTTAGTGAAAGTGTTTAATCCTGTAAATGTCTGGTCAACCCCTAACCTTGCTGGATCTGGGAGGTTATAAGCATCATAGATTCTATAAGAAGTACCTGTAAGGGAACCTTCATCTTTTCTATAATGCAATAAATCTGACTGAGAAGTTAGAAAAAATATTTTTGAATTTAATCTATATCCTCCAATATTTACACACTTATCTCCACTTTGATAAGAAATTAAAGGGTTTCCATCAATACTTAATATATTGTTATAACTAGTAGAGTTAATAGCACCAGTCATTGTACCACCAGTAAGTGGTAAATAAGAACCTTGTATACTAGTAATAGAATTTTGTAATAATTTACCTTGTTCTGCAGATAATACTTTATTAGTACCACCAGATGTTAAATTATTAACTATATCTGCATGATATAATACTTCTGAATTATCAGATGCTCTTTTAAATGTAGTTCCTAGTAATGGTTTCCAAAATCTAAAATTAATTTTATCTGTATCTATATTCCAGTTACTACTTCCACTAAAATTATATAAATGATTACCTTCTGCTTCACTTATAAAAGCATAAGAACTATAATTACCATCTGGATCTGTTCTATTTCCTGAATATTGCTTATAATCAGTTCTTCCAAATAATAAAGGAGTAGATTCATTCACAATATTAGTTGTGGATAATACTTTATCTTTACTATTCCAACTAATAAAATATCCATCTAACATATTATCATCTGATTCTCTTAAAGCTAGGTTCCAAAGATCTCCTTCAACTCCTGCTTTAAATCTATTATCAGACTCATCAAAAATAATAAAATAGTTAGGTTCTGTTCCTCTATCTATCTCTAATCCAGCAATTCCTTTAGTAACTCCAGCTCCTACTTCACCTTTATTTAATAAAAGTAAATTATCTTTTATTTCTACAGTTTCTGCTTCTGTAACAAAAGATTGTCCTTCTACTAAAAGATCTCCTTTAAATGTAGCATTCTTAGCAATAAAATTAACATAGTCAGTATCAGCTGCATTTCTAACAGAAATAGCATCACTTTCATGTTTAATCTTATTACCAGTATTATATTTTAATTGAAATGTTGAATTAGTTGTTCCTAAATCAGTATTCTGTTCATGAGTTTGTCCTTCTAATGCTTGAAGTCTATTATCATGTTCAGTATCTTTATTTGTAGATCTAGTGATTTCATTATCTAATTTTTCTTCAATTCTAGATTCTTCTCCTTCAGCTCTATCAGTTTCAGTTTCAATCTTAGTATTTAAATTAGATTCAGCATCAGTTGCTCTTGTTGTTTCAGCATCTATTTTTTTATCTAATCTATCATCTTCAGTGGTAGATCTATTAATCTCAGAATCTAACTTAGAATCTATCCTTAGATCCTCATCAGTAGACCTTTTAATCTCAGCATCAAGTTTTGCATCAATTCTTTGATCTTCTTTGATAGACCTGTCTATCTCTTTATCTAGTTTAGTTTCTATTCTATTTTCAGCATTAATAGCTCTATCAGTTTCAGTTCTGATAGACTGCATTGCTGATTCAAAATAATTAGTTAGAGTATCACTTAATACTTTTCCTTGTTTAGCAGACAATACTTTAGTAGGATCATCAGTAGTTAAATTGTCCACTATATCTTGTTTATTAACAAAATTCTCTGGAATATCTACAATAAAGTCTTTATACTGATTTAAAAATTTAAGAGCTTGTTCTAATGTCTTTAGAACTGTGCCTCCATCATCTCCATATATTTTAGCTCTAAGCTCTTCAATTTTTGTTTGAATTCTTTTTAAAGTATTGTATTCATCAGATGCTCCTCCAATAAGATTAATAACTGCTGTATTAATTTGATCTAAAGTCCATTGAACTCTAGCTATTGTATCAGGAATATCTGCATCTACTATTTCAGATCTGATTTCTTCACTTGTTTTATGAATTGCTTTATTACTTACATGTTCTTGTAACTCTTTATCAATTCTTTCAATCTCTTCTTCATTATCATCAATAGTAGGGTTTATTAAACTGGTTTGAAAAGTATACTTTCTTAACTCATTATTTTTATCTAAAGCAAAGAATGTTAGACCATAATATCTTTTCTGTACAGGTACTCTTTTAAGATATTGTTCTAATGTCTCCAAATTACTTTTAGAAACAATCCTATCATCAATAGGATCATTTCCTTGCATGTTAAAACCAGTTAATATATTACTCATTTTTCTAACTTATTACTATGTTAAAATGATTTGGAGAATCCAAATATTTAATTTCTGATGTTCTATAAACATCTAATTGTGTAGTTTTATCAGGTGTTAACTCTGATCTAATCTTTGTAAATTCATTTTTGACATTTACACCATTATTAGTAATAGAGAATGTAAATGTACTTGGAACTACAATATAGAGATATCCATATAAAGGATTAGCTACAGTACCATTAATATCTTCTTCAAATGTACTAGGTAATGATTTAACTAACAGTGCATTCAATACATGAATATCTGAAATATTTTGAGATGCTGAAATACCAAAATAACAATTTTTATTGTTAATAATTTCTTCAGTAGCAATCTCTAAAGTATCAATCATTTGAGATAATACATCAATAAGATATTTATAGTCCTCTGAAGTAATTCTCCTAGGACATGTTTGAAATCTCATTCTTAATTCTGCAATAGTTGCAGGATCAAAAATATCTATATTGATTTTACTCATTATTATGCTTCTTTAATTTTAATACATAAATCAAATAGATAATCTGTGATTGCATTATTTTTATCTAATTCATCAACAGAATCTTTAAGTAGTTTTAATTCTTCACTATTAAAATCAACATCTTTAGGTTTTTCTTCATTTTTCCAAGTAATACCCTTTTCTGTTTGTTTAATTTCAAAAGTTTCAATTTCTTCAGAACTAAAATCTACTTTCTTAATTATATTTCTCTTATTAGTCATAGTTAAGAGAGCTCCCTTTTCAGGAAGCAACTCTAACATCATTAATCTTTCTTTTATATTTAGTTTCATAGTATTTAAATTTTATTCCCAGTTTTCTTTATTTTGCATCAACCTCCAACCACCAGCATGATACATTAACATTATTCCAGTTTGTTCTACTATAAATAATCTGTGACCTGAGATTCCCAATTGATCTTCTGCAATTCCAATTCTATTAGAAGTATTCTGATTATACAGGAAAACTATTTGTCCATAATCACCAGTTCCAGAAATTGTACATCCATCTAAGGTGTCTCCATTTTGACTACTAAGTGCATAGTAAGAATATTTTGAACTTAAAGCTATATTTTTGTTAGATGGAGTCAAATAAATAGATTGAGAAGTCAGAATAGTACTAACTCTTATTTTATTTAAATATAAATCTTCTGTACTCATTTGAGTACTTGTCACATTATCTGCATTTATATAAGATGTGACTAAAGAATCATATTGGAAATTTCCTTTTTGAATAACTAATTTTGATAAATTAGTGCTTAAAAATGAACTACTATTTGTATTAGTTTTTCCAGCAATAATTCCATAATTATTACTAGTGTCCAATTGTCCTATTCTAACAACTAAATCTCTTCCACTGGTTGAGTCTGGAGTTCTAAATTCTATATAATCATCAAATACTTTAAAATTACCAATATTTCCTCCAGTAGTTACACTTAAATTTCCACTAATATCTGCATTCTTAGCAGTAAGATTACCATTAGAATCTACATAGAAGTTTCCTCCTTTAATACCAAATCCATCTTCATAGATATTTAAACCCCCAATAGTTCCTGTTGTGGCAGTTAGAGTTCCTTTAAAATATCCTTCATCTGCTTCTATTTTGCCTTTAAAATAGCCATTATCAGCCCATATATCTCCATGGAAATATCCACCATAGCATAACATTTGACCATCTTCTCTAATTACAAATGTGGCTCCTTGGGGACTTTGAGACCTAGGATCATATTCCCAAAACTGTTGTCTTTTTTCTGGAGTTTTATCTCCATCTAAAAATTCTTGATATAAATTAGACCATTCTTGAGCAGATATATAATTACCTCCAGAATAGAATCTTACTGTTTGAGGTTCATATTCTCCAGGAAGATTACTACCTCCATATATACCTGCTTTTTCATCAGTTAGTTCATATTCAAAATCATTCTTCTTTCTAGCATGTCCTAATCTAATCCAAGTGGTTAAAAATAATCCTCCATCTGTAACAGATACTCCTCCTAATGCATCTTCTAGATACCAATTCTCTTCATTAATCTTTCTCCAAGTAATAACCTTCAAAAAATTAATTCCTGAATCTTCACAATAAATTCTTATCTTACATGAAAGATATGTTTTATTAGTATTAAAAACTGTTGGGTATATTTGTCCTTTTTCTGAAATTCCAACTTCAAGACCTTCATCAGGTTCAGCTATTATAGAGTAATAATTATTTCCAGGAGTAGTACCTCCTTGTAGTCTATAAATAAGTTCTTTAGAACCTTTTAAAACTGTATATGTAGTTGATACTGATAATGCTAATTTATTAGGATCTAAGTAATCTGGATTTATGGTATCTTTAGTTCCAGGATCTACCAGTATATCATGAAATTCTTTATCTGCTATTACAGTATAAGAATCTTCTCCTTTATCTCCTGTTAATTTAATAGGTGTTGACCACTGTTCTCCATCTTTTACTTCTCCAGTAATAGGATTTTTTAATATTTTAGTCATCCATACATATAAGTTACCAGATGGTTGGGGTGGATTATCATACCAATTAGTACCAGGACTTTTTCCATTAGGATATTGTATAGGAGGAATATTTTCACTTAAAGCATATTTAAAATCTATATACCATCCATCAACTCCAACAATTTTTACAGGATCTCCCCATTCACCTGAAGAAGCACTAGGTGCTACTTTTTGAGACATCCATATAACATTATCTGTAGTATCAGTATGCCATCCATTAGTAGTTCCATTACCAGTAGGCTTATTGGGCTTTAATTCAGAATCATGATAAGTTATATACACATTCCATCCATTTTCTCCATTAGCACCATCAGTTCCATCTGAACCATCAGTAACCATTAAAGCCCATGCTGTACCATTATAAATATAAACTTTACCATTATCTATATCTCTATATACCCAATTTATTTGAGGATTTGAGGGAGGATCTCTAAATTCACCTTTCCATATAATACTTAATCCATCAGTACCATTTTTCCCATTAATACCATCAATAGTCATCTGATACCAAGAACCACTTTGATATACATAGCTTTTACCATCAGTGGTGTTTCTATATGCCCAACCATTTTGAGGATCATTTGGATGAGAATCAAATTCTCCCTTCCATACTATAGAAGTACCATCTGTACCATCTACACCATCAGCTCCATTAATTCCATTAATTCCATCTGTAATTTTCACAATAGTATGAGTAGCATAATAATCTCCTACATCTACTCTATAAGTAACATAAGTATTACCATTGCTCCATCCCATCTTAGGGTCATTAGGATTAATAGTTAAAGAATTAGTAGTATTCTCTATTACTGTCCAATTGGTGTTTTCAGTTTTATATCTCCATATATATTGAGGGTCAAGAATATTTTGTGTTAAAGCTATTATATTAATAACATTAGGAATAGGATCTCCTTGAAAATCATCTTTATATTTAAATAATTGATCTCCTTGTATCTCTACACTTCTAGCAGGAGTACCAATAGCTGTTTGTTTTAATAATTCAGAAATAGAAGGTTCTCTATTATTGCATAGATCTAATCTCTGACCCCAAAAATGTACTTCAGTACCTATTCCTAAAGCACTGCCTTGATAAGCTCTAAACATTTGAACTTCATCAGTGTTTTTAAATTTAAAAGTTTTAAATTTAACTGCATCAGAAGCTTTTCTGCCTGTTTTAGGATCATATATACCAGCATCAGATTTTTCTCCTGTATTGTCTTCTGAACTGTTAATATAACCTACTAATAAATACCATTTATTTAATTCTGGTAAATCACCTCCCCAGAATAAACCATCAGAAGTTTGCCCTGAATATAATGAAGTATTAGGATCACATCCAAACAAGATAGTACCATCTCTTTGCATCTGTTTTACCCATATAGAATATCTATAAGTAAGATGATGATAAATAGGTATATTTGGAACATAAAAACCTCCATCTGTATCACCATCAGCAGTAGAAATACATTTCCATACTACATCTGGCATATTAAATGGAGTAGGTAATATCTCCCTTTTATTATTAGCATTAGTTCCATATTGTAAATACTTACTATAATCTCCTGATCCTTCATTCCATAAGAATCTAAAGAACATGTTAGTAGTATATTCATCAACTAATAATGGAGGAGTCCATTCTCCTGAAGGCTCTCCAGTTAGATTATTTATATTAAATGCTTGCCATAATAATCCATACCATTCATCAAATGTGTTAGGATTAACATTCCATCCTGCTGGACTAGCTCCTCTAGGTTGGATAGGTTCAAGCATATCTCTAGTATATATAATAACACTATTACTACCATCAATAATATCTACAATGGTGATTCTCCCTTTAGCAATTACCTCTCCTAAAGAGTTTTTCAATCTAACTTCAAAATTAGATTTAGAATCAACATCATCTGGTGTTATTAAAATAGTCTTATTTATTCTAGAGAAAGTGGGAATTATTTGTCCATCTTTATCATATTGAATCCAATCATAAATATATGTTGATCCATCTTCATCAAGTTCTTCACCATTTCTCCATACTTCAGCTTCTATTGTAATAGTTCCTGTTTTATTTTTAAAGATAGTTCCTTCAGGAGTATTAAAAGCTATTTGTAAAGGATCTTGTTGGTCTAAGAATGAAGCTGTGGCATATACAGATTGATTATAAGTAATAGATTTTGAATCTAAATCAGTAATAACACATTTAAATGTTGCAAAATTTAACACTGTAGATTCTGGAATAGTAATTTCATTTGTAGTATATCCAGTAACTTCAAAATTATTTACTTCATCAATATAAGCCCATCCTATTCCTCCACTACTATTATAATAAGGATTATATATTCTAGTACCACTAGGAACATTTTGCTTTAATGTTTCTGTTAATACTAAGGTTGTAGAAGAATTTACTGTAGCTACTACATAATCATATCCTAAGATTCTAATATTGGAATCTCTAACCATTCCTGTAGTATTATCTACATGTAATACATTATCTCCAACTTTTGCAGTAGCAGATGTAAATTTAGGATCAAATACTCCAGGTTTTTCTATGAACCATTTATATTCAACATCAGTATTATCTATATAAGAACCTCTCCATAAATCACAATGAGCTTTTAAGAAATCTACATCATCATTTTTAAAAATACTTCCTAATGGATATAACATTACTGCTTGGATAGTAACTCCAGAAGTTTCTACTCTAACAAATGATAAAGATGAATAAAAAGGTGTTTCAGCCTTAGTTAATGGATCTATATATACACCATAAAATCCATATCTAATATTAGGATTAAGAGTTAACTCATTTGTTTTGATAGTAAGAACTTTATTTTCATCTATAACATGAGTAGGACTGTTTTCTATAGATAATCCATTCTTAGTCCATTTAAAGTCTTTAATATTTTCTTTTTGAGATATAAGAAGATTATCATCAGGATCTCCTGACCATACTCCTGGAGTTAAGACTAAATAAGGATAAACAGTCCAATCAGGATTTAATTTACCATCTTCTGTATTATATAATTGAACTAAAGATTTATTAGATTCTAAGGTAGCACTAATATATGTTGTATCTAGTTGATCAACAATAGTAATTTGACCATTCATGATCTTAGCACCATCTATAACAACAGTACAAACAAATGTAGCTTTCTTTTTAACATCTTTGTTGGTAATCCTTATAGTTTTACCTTTAAGATTTTTATTGTTCCATTGAGTATCTGATGTAGGATCATCACTAATTCTTTTCCAACTAAATTCTTCAGCTGGAATAGTATCAGTAATATCTGAACCTGCTATATATACATGTGTTGATAATTCAGTATCTATTCTATTGTTTTGAAAGATATTACCATTAGAAGAAGTTACTTCTACACTATATGCTCCATAACCATCTCTAACTTTAAAAATAGTTAACTGATTAGTATAGATATCATTAACAGTATATCTTAATGAAATCATATCAGTATTATTCCATAACTCTGAATCTGGAGTTACAGTTAAATTGTCTGATGTAGCTCCTTCAATAACTTTATAAGTACCACCATTAGAATATTCCCATCTTCTAACTGCACTAGTTGAAGGAGTAAAATTATAAGCTACAGCTTGAAGATTAATTTTATTAGGAAATACTTGTCCTTCTCCATCATATTTAAAAGCTGTAGTATTAGCAATTACTGTTACTAATGATTCTTTAATATTGTATTCTCCTTTAGGATAAAATTGTGAAGGAACATCTTGAAAATAATTAGTTATATTATTAGTAGGAGCATATTCCTTTTTAAAAATATCTGAAGAATTAACTATATATTCTACTATAGAATAAATATCTGTAATATCTTGATTAGAAGTATAAGAATAACATCTTAACTCTTTAATAACATCTAAAACACCCTTTAAGATGATAAGTTTCCTATTTTCATAGGAATGGCCATAAACAATGAGATTATTATAATATGATTTTAATGATGAATACAAAGTTGTTAATGTATTTATCATAGTGTGATTTGTTTGTTATTTTGTACATTTTTATATCCCTCATATGAGGTTTTATGATTAGCTTGAGCTAAATCATAGTTTAATAGATCATCCCATATTTGAACAGATGTAGAAAATTCTCCTAAAGTTAGAGAATTCTTAAAAATTTCTTCTTTTAAAATAATATCTATAATTAACTGTTCATTTTTACCACATGTTTTTACATATTCTTTAAGTAATTTAATTTTAGTGTGATAAAGTGGTAAAAGATTAACAGCAGCTGAAATTACTAAATCTGAATCACAGTAAGTTTCTGTTCCATTACTAGAAGTAGGTTGTCCAATAGTTTTAATATAAATAAAATAGATTGTAAATATTAGAATTAATTGATATTATAAGCCTATTGCTATAGTGTTAATATATATAATTAATTCTAGTAAATTATATTATAATGGGAGGTGAGTAATATAAA
>ENA-ORSI01000491-ORSI01000491.1-human-gut-metagenome-genome-assembly--contig:-NODE-491-length-42445-cov-13.144020_pt1 | contig 42445 bp, 40 predicted proteins | sample MGYA00242187_ERZ509154 | MGnify/ENA primary metagenome ERZ509154 (study PRJEB26280, sample SAMEA2338627) | human gut metagenome | biome: human gut; feature: human-associated habitat; material: faeces...
GCATATCATACAGCGCACTGAGAACAATGAAACACAGAATAAATAAAGTGAAGAACGAAGAGTGAAGAACAAAGAAACAGTGTTCGACGTTAGTCAATTCAAATGCATAGTAATTGCCAATAAAATCTATACGGCAAAGCTATTGAATTCTTCGTTCTTCACTCTTCATTCTTCACTTAAAACTTTCTATCTCACGCAGTTTTTTTACGGCTTCGCCAACGGTATTAATGCCCGTAACCATCATCATGCGCTTGCCGGCCACTTCCTTCAGATTGCATGTTCGCGGATTATGACCGATATAGTTTAAGACTGTGTCGAACACGTTGCTACGGTAATATGCGCTCATGGGGTTGCTCACAAACTGCATGCGCATCTGTCCCTGACGCAGGATAATCTTCTCACAGCCAAGACGCTTGCCTATACGGCGCAGCGGAACAACATGCATAAGTTCTTCGCCCTCGTGAGGCACAGGACCGAAACGGTCGACAAGACGAGAACGGTAAGCGTCGAGGTCGGCATCAGTCTGAATGTTGTCAAGTTCACGGTAAAGGAGCATACGCTCGCTGCTGCTGGGCACATACTGGTCGGGCAGATACATCTCGAGGTCGCTCTCAATGGCGCAGTCCTCAACAAAGTCGTCACCCGTAAATGTCTTGCCCTCGGCCATCTCGTCCTCATACATATCGCTGAACTCATCGTTCTTCAGCTCGGTTACGGCCTGATTCAATATCTTCTGATAAGTCTCATATCCAAGGTCTTCCATGAATCCGCTCTGCTCGGCTCCAAGCAGATTGCCGGCTCCGCGGATGTCGAGGTCCTGCATCGACAGGTTAAATCCGCTGCCAAGTTCAGAGAACGTCTCGAGAGCCTCAAGCCGGCGACGGGCCTCCTGCGTAAGCACCGACTTAGGCGGAGCAAGCAGATAACAGAATGCCTTGCGGTTGCCACGGCCGACACGGCCTCGCATCTGATGAAGGTCAGACAGTCCGAAGCGGTGAGCGTCGTTGATAATTATGGTATTGGCGTTGCTTATGTCAATGCCGTTCTCAACGATGGTGGTAGACAGCAGCACGTCGTATTCATAGTTCATGAAGTCCATTATGATCTTCTCAAGTTCCTCGGGCTTCATCTGTCCGTGACCGATGGCCACACGCGCGTCGGGCACATACTTACGTATCATGGCGGCAAGCTCAGGCAGGTTGCTTATGCGGTCGTTAACGAAATACACCTGTCCGTTGCGACTCATCTCAAAGTTTATTGCATCGGCTATCACTTCCTTGTCAAAGGTATGCAGCTCGGTGCATATAGGATAGCGGTTGGGCGGCGGAGTCTGCATTATACTCATGTCGCGCGCACCCATCAGCGAGAACTGCAGCGTGCGCGGTATCGGCGTTGCCGACATGGTCAGCGTGTCTACGTTCACTTTCATCTTGCGCAGCTTCTCCTTTGTTGCCACACCAAACTTCTGTTCCTCATCTATTATGAGCAGTCCTAGGTCTTTAAACTTCACGCTCTTGCCTATCAGCTTGTGCGTGCCGACAATGATGTCAATCTTGCCGTCGGCAAGGTCAGTCAGCACCTCACGAGTCTTCTTTGCGCTGCGTGCGCGCGACAGATAATCAACACGCACTGGAAAATCCTTCAGTCGCTTTGAGAACGTCTGATAGTGCTGATAAGCCAGAACAGTTGTAGGCACAAGTACTGCCACCTGCTTAGAATCGCAAGCTGCCTTAAATGCAGCACGCACTGCCACCTCGGTCTTGCCAAAGCCTACATCACCGCAAACAAGCCTGTCCATAGGCCTGCGGCTCTCCATGTCGGCTTTAACATCGTTAGTGGCCTTCAGCTGGTCGGGCGTGTCCTCATATATAAAACTGGCTTCAAGCTCATGCTGCATAAACGAGTCGGCACTGAAGGCATAGCCCTGTTCGTGTCGGCGCGCCGCATATAGCTTTATAAGGTCGCGCGCAATGTCCTTTATCTTCTTCTTGGTGCGCTCCTTCAGCCTGTCCCATGCCCCAGTGCCGAGTGTGCTCAGGCGTGGCGGAGTCTCGCTGTCGCGACGCTTGTATTTTGATATCTTGTAGAGCGAGTGGATGCTCACGTCCACCTTGTCGTTGTTCTGATAAATGATGCGTATCACCTCCTGATAGCTGTTGCCTGCCGGCACACGAACCAATCCGGCAAAGCGTCCGATGCCGAAATCCACATGCACGATATAGTCGCCCGGCTCCATCTCCTGCAACTCTTTCATGGTGAGCGCCATCTTACCGCTGCGTGCGGCGTCAGAGCGCAGACTGTATTTGTGGAAGCGGTCGAATATCTGATGGTCGGTAAAGAAGCATGCCGGCATACTGTTGTCGGCAAATCCTTCATGCAGAGTCTTGTCAACAGGCAAGAACTCTATCCTTCCGGCTTTGCCTTCGTCTGCCAGCGTTGTGAAGATGTCTTTCAGGCGTTCGTTCTGCTTGGCGCTGTCGGCAAGGATATAAAGTTTATATCCGCGCAGCATATAGTCTTCAAGAGCCTTTGTCAGCAGGTCGAAGTTCTTATGGAACAGTGGCTGAGGCGTCATGTCAAACTTCAGCGTTGCCGCCGGTGTGCCCGTCGGCTTGGTGCCCATCTCCATACGTCTGAAACCAGAAGCATCGGTCATAAAGCGTGCTCCGCTTATCAGCATTGAGTCGGCCCTAAGCTCCTTCATCACTGCCTGCTGCTCCATCTCGGTCAGTCCCTCGAGACGTTCTTTCTTAGCCTGCTGCGAAAAGCCGTCATGATAGGTGCGGTCTATAACGTCGCGCACATACAGAATGTCTTTAGCCACAATGATGGTGTCTTCAGGCAGAAAGCGCATGAACGACACTTTCTCGTCGGTCAGCGTTGCCAACTCGGGCACTATCTCTATGCGCTCGCGCTTGTCGCGCGACAACTGGCTCTGCACTTCAAAGGTGCGTATAGAGTCTATTTCATCGCCGAAAAAGTCGATACGGAAAGGATATTCGCTGCTATATGAGAACACGTCGAGAATGCTTCCTCGCAGGGCAAACTGGCCCGGCTCGTAAACATAGTCAACCTCTGTAAAGCCAAAGTCGCGCAGCGTTCTTTCCAGCTGTATAACATCGTGCGTGTCGCCTGTGCGCAGCAGCAATGTGCGCTCATCGAGTTTCTTGCGCGACACAACAAGCTCGCTCAACGCCTCAGGACATGTAACCACATAAAGAGGATGGCCCTCAAGCGGCGCCGACAAGCGGCTGAGCACCTCGGTGCGCAATATCTCGCTGGCCGCATCGCGCTGCCCGTACTTCACCTGACGCCGATAAGACGATGGGAAGAACAACACGTCTGTGTTGCCCATAATCTGTGTAAGGTCGTGATAAAAATAGCCGGCCTCCTCGGCATCGTTAAGAACAAAAAGACACATAGGACTGACACGGCGTGCGGCCGACGCAAACATCATTGGAGCGGCCGACGCAACAAGTCCCTGCAGGAAAACGGTCGGAACAGACTTGTCTTCCAGCAACCTGACCAGTGCCGCAACCTGCGGCGACTTGGCATATAAATCAGATATTTCCTGTATATTCATCGCGAATCCGCTGACAAAGATACAACATTAAAACGAAACGTGAATACAAATCGAAAGAAGAATGCAAAAGAACAATTCACAATTAGCTGCGCTGAACTTCGTTTCACAATTTAATTAAAACGATCCATGTTTCTTAGCTATTCATCCTTAATAAAAAAGTTTCCGCCATGTCAGAGATTCATCACCTCATTTCATGGCGGAAAAAATTGTGAAACGTGGTTCGGCGTAGCCAATTATGAATTACCATCGTATCTTCCGGCCATCCTGCGTATCACCTCAGCAACTTTTTTACGGAAACTTTCGGGCGATACCACCTCTACATCCAAGCCGCGCGACAATATCTCCTGTATCAGGTCGCACGTAGGGCGCATATAATACTCAAACACCGAGTAACCTTCGGCAGTCTCAACTTCCTGCTGCGAATGATGCAAAGGTTGGGAGCGCATATACGACGCATGCATGCCATACACCTTCAGGCGGATTTTTACCGGATTGTCGTCACTTATAACTATGCCGAAGCTGTCTTCAAAAAACTTCTCCGGATTAAAGTCCTTGGGATAGACAAACTCCTTGTCGGTGATGTGCATATCTATTATATGGTCTAACGCAAATGTGCGTACCGAACCGCATTCGACACACTGCCCCACCGCATACCAATGCAGCTTGAACAACTTTACGCAATAAGGTCTAAAAGTATAATATCCTGTCTCTTCACACCAGTAACACCTATATTCGAGCCGTGCCTCATGTCCGTCGCGCATGGCTTCAAGAATCTTTTCGAGATGCACTTTGTCCGAAGGCATATATTCAAACAATATGCGCTTGTTGAGGTTATGCCCGTCTACAAGCAGATTATTAACCGAAAAGGTGTTCAGCAGCCAGTTTCGCAGCCCGTTGTTTTCCAGGTCGTCTACATTCTCGATGTAATAATAGTAGCCTCCTTTTCTGTTGCATTCAATGTTTATGTCGAAAATCTGTTCTATGGCCGCACGCCAGTTATGGAATGTCCTTAAAGGTATGTCCTGCCCGTCGCTCAGGCTCGACCTGAGCCACCGCTCATTGATTTCCTCAAACGTTATTTTTCGCGAGCGGTAAATTACATCAACAAGCCATATATACTTGTCGAATAGGTCTTTTGTCATAATTAATTGTCTATTTATTTTTTGGTTCTAATATCAATACACAACCGACATCAGCCGTAACAATAACGGCTGACACCGGCAACACAGCATCAACAACAGCCAGCTATTTATTATTTATACGCCAAGCTATAAGCCGCAACGTACAAAAAAATGTAAACCGCAACATGCCCGTGCCCACAACCATGCAGACAATACTGCAGCCTGTGTACGCCAAACATGCTTATTCATAAGAAACAAAAACCCACAGCCCACCCATTTCTTTCGATTGCAAACAATATCTTACCCCAAAACAAAACCTATCGCTTCTTCTAAGCATAAGCTTATCATTATGCAAATAACAAAGCTCCGCAACATACGGATATAATCACAGAAACTGCCTCAACGGCATCATTATCCTGCCAATATTGTCTGAAATCAAGAAATTACACCATGACATCACCTAACCAAAAGTCCAATTAAGTCTTATATTTCCTAAAAAATATTTTCTTAATGCTGACTCATTTTTTATATATGTGTTTGAAAGTATCATACGAAGTTATTTAATTTTTGTGCAAAAATAAATGCCACTTATGCCAAACCGCAGCATAAGCAGCAAAAATTTTTCGATGAATTATATGTTTTTAATCCATGTCAAGTGAGAAATTCAGGCTGTACCCATACTGTATACACTATACAGCCTGTCTGTATAGGCATGAAAACCGCCTCATACGGCCTACTGCCTCATTCCTCATAATAATATTTACCGTTGCGCAGACAGTCGCAGAAGATTATCTTGTTGTCATTATATCCGCAGCGCTCCGTAATGTCGTCAACGCGGTTGTGGCCAACAATCTGCGTATATCCATGCAGCGGGTCGGTCAGTTCGCTTATGTCTGCCCAGAATATTCCTCCGATTTTGCCTATGCGTCCTCCCCTGGCATGCCCAAGGCGCAACATGGCATTAAACTGGACTGACTCGGGATTATTCAGCTGATGCGCTATAGGCTGAGTAAGGTCGCCCTTAAAGTCGTCTACAAACCAGCTGTGCTGTATGCCGGCATGCGTAAATATCCGGTTGCCCTGCTGATAGGCATACTGAAACAGCTCTATGTTGGCGTTGAACATAGCCTCGGCAAACCTCTCTATCTGAAAGTCGTAGCGCGAACCGGGCAGGGCCCTGTCGCAGAAATAATGCAGGTCATGGTTGCCAAGAAGCAGCACCACGTCGTCCATGCGCCGCTTCTTAAGTTCTATGATGTCACGCAGGTTGTCCAGCTGTTGCCTGCGCGTAATGTATTCATACGGATCAAGATAGTCACCCAGAAACACGATTGTGCAGTCTTCGTGCTCATCAACTATGCTTCTCCATTTTTCAAGACCGTGAACATCTCCTATGGCTACAATAGGTTTCATTTTTCTTCTTTGTTTAGCAATTACACACTCGACTTGTTTTCTTATTCCGTCTTTTATTCATTCTCAGTATATGTGCCACAACATTGCAGTATCACAATATCTCTCTTGCAATCCATGCACAGGCCTCGGCATCAGCAAGGGCATTGTGGTGCATCGTGAGGTCGTATCCGCAAAGGGCAGCAACAGTATGCAGCTGATGATTCTCTGCACAGGGAAAAGCCCTGCGGGCAGCGGCAAGGGTATCGTAAAAGCAGTAGTCGGGATAATCCATCTGATAAACCTTGAACGCGGCTTTAAGGCAGCCCTCGTCGAAACCTTTGTTATGGGCCACCAGCGGCAGCCCCTCAATGAGCGGCTCCACCTGCTTCCACACCTCGCTGAACACCGGTTCCTCCTCGGTATCTTCGCGCGTCAGGCCATGCACTCTGCTGCACCAATAGGTGTAATAGTTTGGCTCGGGCTGTATAAGCGAGTAGAACGTGTCGGCAATCTCACCGTCACGCACAACCACCACGCCCACGCTGCACACCGAACTGCGCTCGCCGTTGGCCGTCTCAAAATCTATAGCCGCAAAATCTTTCATCTACACAATACTTGTTTCTGCCGCAAATTTAGCAAATTCTACACTTAAAACGTAAGCTATTTAGTTTTTTAACTCATACAGTTGTAAAGATTTATTTTCTTGTTTCCGGTTTAGCTGTTAATTCTATGCGTTATATCATCGCCCTGTCGTCATCATCCGCCGCCCCATATTCAGGCTCTGTCTCTGCCGCCATCATGCCGCAGTCGTCTTCCGGCAGAGAGTATCTCACGGTGCGGTCGCCAAGATATATATGGTTCAAGGTGTATTCGAGCGACGTCAGCGTCTGTTCACGCCTGTCTGTCTTCAGCTCACACTCCCACACCGTCATGCAGTGCCATCCCATGGCGGCCAGCTCCTGCTGCACCCTTTTGTCGCGCTGCCTGTTGCGGTTTATCTTGGCTGCCCAGAAGTCAACGTTGCTCTTTGGCATCTTGAAATACTTGCACCCTTCATGTCCATGCCAGAAGCAGCCGTTCACAAAGATGCACGTGCGATACTTGCGCAGCACTATGTCTGGATGTCCCGGCAGGCGCGGATGATTCAGCCTGTATCTGAATCCGCGTGAAAACAGATACTTCCTGACTATCATCTCCGGCTTTGTGTTTGCCGAATGTATGGCGGCCATGTTTTTGTGCCGCTGCTCCTTAGTACATCTGTCCATCCCCCGCCCTTTTTCGTCAACTGCATGCTGCCGTTTTTGTCCGGCATAATGCCGTAAGCCTTTCAGCACGCCGTTATGACATGTACGGGTTTTCTGCCCTTACTTGTCTAACTGCAAAGATAATATTTTTTTATTCTTCATCAAAAACATCCGTACTTATTTTCTGATGGCAATAAAACAAAACTGCCACAAATGTTCTCATCCATATAAGCCTGCATAAAAAGCATCACAGAAATTAACGGCAAAAAACTGAAAGGAAAATACATATTCTTCATTAAGAAACAATCAGAGAAAGAATTTCCATAAAGAAAACTGTAAGCAAAACAACGAGTATATGTTTCAAATCATTAACCTATCGTTTACGGTCTAAAAACAGGCCACTTTTGATGCAGAAACGGCACAGTTTTTACCGGCAAACATGCCGGTATTTATGGCTGTCAACTACATTCAACATTCTTGCCTGTACATTTATGCCGCTGACACGTTTTTCTTATGCCGAGTTTAGGTTTACATTAAAGCCAAATCGTTATAAGGATTCGGTCTGTATTTTTGTTTTATATCGTTCTTCGTCATTTTTTTGCAGACACTTTTATAATTTGCTAACGCCGAACAGCGTTTCATAATTAGCTGCACTGAAAACGAAGTTCGACGTTAGTCAAGTCAATGTTTTACTACAAGAAATAGGAAGTAATCGGATTAAAAAATTAGCTGCGCTGACCTTCGGTTCTGATACTCAATTCCGGCAGATTGCAAATCAGCCGGCACAATACCAAACGTAGTGCTTGCGAATGGAAACCACATGCACTTGTTTTTCACTTTTAATTTTTAATTAGCTAGCGCTGAACTTCGTTTGCCCTTAGCGCCTTGCGCCAATAGAAACAACATAACGGGCTGAAAACATTAATGCACAAAATTGATAAAACTATGTACGGCATAATTACCGATTTCAGTTTAACACCTTGAATTGCTCATTCTCCTTTTTCGCCACATCCGAGAAGAAGGTTATGACATGCGGATAGAAGCACTCAAAGTTGCCATATTTATGCTGTTTCTTTTCATACTTTCTCAGCAGGCTCACCAGCTCAGGCATCCATCTGAAGTTGCGCTGAATCTGCTCAGATAACTCCTGTTTCACTTCTTCCGGTTTATAATCATTGTCCAACATATAACAGATTACGGCTGCGCGCACCAGCGATTCGTTTATCATTGTCTTCCAGTTGCCGTATGCCTGCTTCGCCATTGCCCATTTAGACAGCTCAAATATGCCTGTTGCCGTCCGTTCCATATCTTTCACATGACCGGGATATCGTTTCTCATCAAGCAGATAATTTACAAAGGAATGATTAAACTCATGCACAAGCGTAGGCAGATAGTCCTTGCTGTACATTGGCCTGTTGTCTTTGTCAACATAATATCCCACAACGGCAAACACTTCTTTCTTGTTACCTCTTACGTGTCTGTTAACTCCATAGTTTCCACCGCCGTTACAGAAACCAATAATCACAGAAAATATTTCCTGCGGCTCTTTGCCATAGAAATCCGAATACCAACTTGTGTCAAGATACTTTATCACATTCTCACGATAAGCCTCAAGTCCTTTTTCATACAAGGCTTTATGTGCATTGAAAAAGTCGTTGAACCTTGAGTCTTTATAAAAGTTGCCGAGCTGTGTCAAAAACTCCGTCTTGTCCACCTTACCCCATCTCTTTTCCAGCGTCGGCACTTCTTCGTCTATCAGCGAGAACGTGCCGCTCAGGTTATTAAGATGTATCGCCATAGACATCACGGCATCAAAAGATATGCCGTACTTGTTTCTGAGTTCTTTCATATACTGCACAGCCGGATGCTTCGTCTGACTCTTAAAATGTTCATCCATGTCTTTTATATATTGCCCTGCCATATCCATCTTATATTCAGGATATCCGGCCATGCACGCCAATATGCTCATCAGTTCAACATTCTCATTCACCTCTGGTTCTATTTTCTGCGCTTTTGCGACAAGCGCATAAGCACAGAAAAGCAAAATACATAATATTGTTGTTCTCATAATTTTAGATAATTATTTATGCCGTTATCGTACCATTCATCATACATACCCCCTTTCAGGTGTTTTCAATAAATTTTTCAAGCCATTTTTTGAACAGCTCCAGATGACATTTCCTTATCATAATTATGCATCAGCCATTCGCGCAATTCATCACGAGATTTGACGTTCAGCAAATTATTTATTGTCATATACTACCTTTGTTCAACACGTTGCGGTTATAACAACTTCACGTAGAACCATCTTTTTAAATATCGGTTTGTGTCTCCATTTTGAGAAGTAAAAGTAAGTGTAATTTCTTAAATATCAAAATTTGCGGTACAAAACTTGTGAAAGAATGCAGTTTTTTAATTAGAAAATGAACTAAATGCTTCTGAAACCGAGTTTGGAGCCAAAGCCATAATTTTATTCTGTTTTAAGCAGCTTCTTGCTTTTTTACTATTGGGTTATTATGGAATGAGTTCGGCTGTTTTGCCTGCTATTCCAAATCCATAATTTTAGATAAGGAATAAAATAAAGCCAATAGACATAATTGGGTATTGGAGCAATAAATCTCCAATTTTACTATTCGACATGTCACAAAAAACACGAAAAGGTTGTATATATATAACCATATTCAAAGTTTTTTATATATTTGCAGTTATGATAATAAATTTTGAGGCGTATGAAATACCTAAATATCAAGAAAGCATTGGCTGCATGGCAAGAGCTGCAACCATTGTCTGATAAGGACAGGGAGAGGCTTAGCCGTCGTTTTACAGTTGACTTCAACTACAACAGCAACCACATTGAGGGGAATACACTGACCTATGGTCAGACGGAAATTTTGTTGCTCTTTGGTAAAGTGATTGGCGAGGCTGATGTGCGTGACGTGCAAGAGATGACAGCAAGCAACGTTGGACTTCGTATGATGACAGAGGAAGCAAGAGTGAAAGAAACTCCTTTGACTCAAAATTTTATCAGAACATTACACAAAACTCTACTTCGTGAAGATTACACGGTATTTCGTAATCTTCCTGGTGGCGTGCAGACAAGTTATGTAATACACGCCGGGCAGTATAAGACTAGGCCTAATAGCGTCATTACAAGATACGGCGACAGGTTTGAGTATGCTTCGCCGGAAGAGACTCCCTACCAAATGGCAGACCTGGTAGATTGGTATAACAAGGCAGAGCAAGAAGGAAAACTCTCACCTGTAGAGTTGGCAGCGTTATTCCATTACCGTTATATACGCATTCATCCCTTTGAAGATGGAAATGGCCGTATTGCCCGACTGATGACAAACTTTATCCTAACTCGCCATAATTACCCGATGGTCGTTGTTCGCAGCCGCAAGAAGAGTGAGTATCTGGAGGCTCTGCATCAAACAGATCTCGAAGTTGGGCCTGTCCCTAGTGATGGTGCTCACGCAGAAATTAAGGATATCCGTCCTTTTTTGAAATATTTCAGAGATTTGGTTGCAACAGAGGTTTATAACGATGTATTGTTTATTAGCGAAAGAAATGCAAATGTGTGGTGGTATGATGGTGAACGCATTGCATTCCGAACCCCAAATTACACAAAGATTCTGAATGCTATGCAAACTGAACCGACACTTACCTTGGCTGACATGAAAGAAATTACAGGCATCAGCATCACAGCCATTCAGAAACTGCTCGATCAACTCATACAGAAAAAATACGTTGAACGAGGCGAGAAGGATGGCAGCTGGAGAGTGTTTGTAACACAGTAACAACACATGTTAAAATGCGAGAATCGGGGGCCAATTAACAGATGTCATCTCTGCCGCAAAATCTTTGGCTTTCATACTTCTGGTAGGCAATAAATCTGCTGATGGTGCCTTGCGTCAATAGAAACAAAATGGGCGGGCCGAAAGCATTAATACACAAAATCTACGTTACGTAATCACTACGTTGCTATCATTCCGACTGATCTGTGCTTTCGGGTCAGGAGTTAAAGTAGTTATCGCTTACAAAGGTGGGCTAGGAGTTAAAGTCAAATTCCTTGTTGATTCTTTTCAATGTAATACAATTGACAATAATCGACAAAGCGCACGCACTACGTTTGGTAATGTGCCGGCGGATTTGTGCTCCGCCGGAATTGAATATAAGAACCTAAGGTCAGCATAGATAATTTGAGATCCGCTAAAAGTACCGCTGTATTATGAAAGTGAGTAATGAAAAATCTAATGCTAAGTTTGCATTAAAAGTATAAGGTGATGTCAAATAGGAAGTAATCGGATTAAATAAATCCTGATACTCAATTCCGGCAGATTGCAAATCAGCCGGCACAATACCAAACGTAGTGCTTGCGAATGGAAAACACATGGCGCTTTGACTTTACATTAAGCGGATTTTCGTAAGATTTTTCTTGATATAGCGGGCTATGTCAAGAAAAAGCAAACAACACAACGGGCTGAAAACGTTAATGCACAAAATTGATAAAACTATGTGTGGCCTAATGACCAATTTACATTAAATCACTGTTACTGCTGTACAAAAGTTTCGTTTTCTGTTTTATTTCTTAAATTTATTACGCTATCTTTGCAGCATCATGAGATGCCGCTGCCGTCAGCATCACTGAAACAATGGCTCTTGTGCAACAGAGCCGCGAACGAAATAAGTCAGACAAAAGAATATACACTGAAACATGGGAAACATAAAAAAGACATTTCTCCACAAGACATTACGCATAGCAGCATTATTTATTGGCGGAATAGCCATAGGCTTCGGGGTTGGTTTCGTCATTGGCAAAATCATCAAGCCTGCGCTTCATGCCGACATATCAGCCGCCGACGTGTTTCTCACGATACTCCTGGCAGCGATATTCTTCATCTTATCTTTCATCATACACATCGTCATCCACGAAGCAGGCCACATGCTTGCTGCCATGGCGCGCGGTTGGAAGTTTCTGTCGTTTATGATCATGGGCATTGTCCTGAGCCGTCGCGACGGCCGTTTCCGCCTGTCGCGCTTCAGCATGGCCGGAGCCGCAGGCCAGTGTCTTATGCTGCCGCCCGAAAACGGCGACACGCCCTTCGGCATAGCCCTATATAATGCTGGCGGCGTGTTGGCCAACATTCTGCTCACGGTGATTGCATCTGTCATTATGTTCATGCCGTCGGCACATCATTCGCTCGTCACAACGGTCTTTCTGCTGTGCATCATCATCTCCGGACTGTATCTCATTGTCATGAACGGCATCCCGAACAAGCTGGCCGGACTGCCCAACGACGGTCTCAACATGCTCAATCTTCACAAAGACGAGTTTTCCACGATGGTGTTTCTGCGCTCCATGCGCCTCATCGGATATCTTATGCAGAACGACACATCACGGCTTGAGGCCATGACATACATGTGCAACGACCGCGACATCAACTTCAGCAACCCAATACACGTCATGGCTCTTTCGTCCGACTTGTCGTTAGCCATGCTGCACATGGACTTCGGCAAGGCCAACGCCATCATGCAGCGCGCCGAGCCGCACATGAGCCGGATGGTTACTATCTACCGCAACGAACTGACCTTGGAGCGCATTTACCTCACGCTGATACGTCCCCACTATCCCGAAGACATCAACAGGCTGCTAGACAAGTCAATCAGCAAATACCTGCAAGTGCAGTCTGTCTTCCGTCCTTCAGCCCTGCGCGTTCAATACGCCCTCGCCATGATACACGAAGCAGACAGCAGCAAGGCCGAAAAGATATACGAGAAATTTCAGCGTGTCAGCCGTAAATATTACATTCAGGGCGAAGCAGAATACGAACAGCTGCTTGTTGATTTTGTCAGAAGCGGCAGATATCTGCAACAATAATCTTTCACGCGGATGATAGGTTAAAACCTGCTTTTATCAAAAATAAATGACCATAAGGTCATTACCTGACACCATCAATATGAAATGCTCCTCATCTTGCCCCAATTTACAGAAGTCTTACCATTCTTGTTCCAAAGACATTCCCTCACTGTTATGACCCTGCTTTCTGTATCTATGCATACCACCTGATATGAAAGCCTGCTTTCATCGTCTGCCGACAACTCTCCTTTCATCGGCGAGTCAACCCTGAACACAGGCAAGGATATGCTTCCCTCCGTGCCCTTCCAGTCATAGAATTCATTATAGTTGCAGTCTCCGTGGAAATATGCCTTTATCTGAGGATGAGACTTTAAAAACCTCTCCAGCCTGTTCCAGTTGCCAACAGGCCTCATGTCAATGGCATTTACGCTACACGTATCGCTCAACAGGTTTTCAAATTTATCCTTACTGTTTATGTCATACGGAAAGTTAGGATTTGTAAAGTGTTTGGCATCAGCCTCAACCGGATCATGTGCGAAGAGTATTGTGGATGTTGTTGGGTCATCTTTAAATATGCTGTCTAACCAACTACGCATAAAGCCGTCCGGCCATATCCCCACAAAGGCAAACCGGAGATTGTCTTTTATAAAAGTGTAATGAACTTTATTGGCTGTATAATCAAAAGACGAAATTTTCCGACTGCCAAATTCCGGCATGTTATGATTGTATATTTCTATAGCACTTGTTTCATCCTTGGCAGGTGTAAGTTTCTTCGGATATCCTATGGCATTTGATATGTCATGATTACCGGGAACAAGATATATGGGACATCCGAGTGTTTCTATCCAGTCTTTTTCAAACTGCCTCCATGATGTGCATGCCTGCCACACCCCATCATGCATTCTGTTCGATATATCGCCAGTACACACAACAAAATCCGGCTCGCCAAACTTTGTTCCCTCACCTACTCCTCCGTCAGAGGGCAAATCAGTTTTATTGAGCAGATAAAACGACTTCACCATCTCGCCAATGACCTTATAGGCATCAACCTTCTCTCCTCTAAACTGTCGTTTTATTCCGTAGTGAAGGTCAGAACAATAAATAAATCTTATCTCATGGCCGTTTGCGGCAAATGCACTGACAACACCTACGAGGCATACAAAATAAAATAATATTATGCGTCTTAGTTTCATAATAACTTTAACTATTTTCAAAATTCAACCTGTAACTGCAATCAAATTATAATTATGAATCAGTTCGTAATTTTATAATGACAAAACTCCCTCTCTATTCTTCAGGCTCAGTTGCGCTGATTTATCATCAACCAATTACAAGGCCGTATAAACGAGCCGTCCATTGATCCGTTCCGACTTCATTACATAAATCTTGCTTACAGTCATGCTTTCGCTCTCCACGTCGATGTCAAGAGGCATTTCCGACGGCTGGCGCACAAGAGTGATATGCGGACTGAACTTGCCCTTTGCATAGTCAATGCCGCGTTGGTCAAGATTGCGTCTCAGCTGTTGCGCTATAGCCTTCACCTTGTCCTCGCCTTCTATGCCGAGCCATACCACCCTGCTTCTGCCGTTAAAGCATCCCATCTTGCCCGTTCTGATTACAAACGGTTCAAACTTAACGGCATCAACAGCTGCCTTTATCTCCTCCACTCTTTCCGTTTCGCCGATAAATGCCAACGTAAGATGCAGGTTCTCCGGCTGCGTATAGTTGCCCCTTACTCCATATTCCTTCAGTCCGTCCTGTGCATCCAATATTGAAGACTTGAACGCTTCAGTAAATCGTATTGCGATAAATATTCTCATGTCATTATAATTTTATACATATGCCCCAGCAACGCATGATTGCCTTTAAATTGTGATCTCATCAGTTTTATCCACGTGCGAATACTTGCATTATAGGTAAAAGTAATTTAATATAACCATAACGGCAAGAAAAACAGGTACCTATTGGGATTATTAGTACAAACGGCTATTAGGAATAAAGCATCCTAATCTTTACACTTCTCGACAATGCTATTCATCCATTCTGCAAAGCGCGGGCATTTTTCTATTATGGCCTCTATTCCTACTTCCAGCGCAATAAGATTGCCTTCAAGCACCTTGTTGTAGTCAGGTTTTATTGCCAATAGCCGTTTTGACGGCGCACCTTCAGGAGAAGAGTTTATGTTCTCAGGATTGTCATAAGAAGAAATTATTGAGGCTGTCTTACTTGCATGCTCGTCTGAAAAGTAAAATTCAAAACCCTTGTTGTTTGAAAACAAAAGAGCCTCGAACTCATGCAACTGTATGTAAGAAAAGAAACGCGAATCACACACAGAGTCATCAACAGCATTTTCCAAAGCCTCAACACATTGTGTCTTATCCTTAACAGCCGTACACTCTGCATAATTCGGCATATCATTAGGCAGTCTGAAGAAATCGATTAAAGTAGTAACAACAAAGTCTGTCTGCGATGACGCAAGCAGCATCTTTATAGTATTATACAGATGCTGATAGTTAACCATGCCTCCACGTCCGCTCCTGCTTGTGCGTATCAAAACGGGCGTGACGCTATATATTTCAGATTTCTGCAAATATGGAGCAATAAGACTGTTGACAAACTCTTGTTCTGTCTGCCCTTCCACAACGATATACAAACGTTTCACAGCTGCCCTCCTATCATGTTTTTCTCCCACAGGTCACTGATAGTGAGATTATAATCGTCCATCCATTTTTTCAATTCATCACCTGACAAATGACGGAACACCGACTGGCTGTCGGCACGGTCTACCACAATAATGTCGTCAACATCAAAGCAGTTGACAAGATTTGTTGACTGTGTTGACAAGATTATCTGACTCTTGGCAGAAGCACTTTTCACCATCTCAGCCAACTTATTGATAGCAGCAGGATGCAGTCCGAGTTCTGGTTCGTCAATAATAATAACCTCAGGCTTTTTCGGCTGCAACAACAACGTTGCCAAAGCGATAAAACGCAGCGTGCCGTCAGAAAAACTGTATCCGTCGAGATACATATCCGTGTCTCTTTCTTCCCATTCCAGACGTATCTTGTTATTATTGTTGGCGTCAGGGCGAAGCTTAAAGCCTTTAAAATAAGGCGCCACGGAACGTACGACACCCTCGATAAAGCGGAAAGCCTTTTCGTCGTTCTGCATCAGGTAATACAGATAAGCTGCCAGGTTTGAACCATTATCACGCAGACATTCATTGTCGTTTATGTTGCAGTCACCACGCATAGGAGAAGTGAAGCTTGTATCGTGAAAATGATACACCATAAAACTTTTTAAATATGTCCTCAAATAGGCCGCTCTCCATTTAGTGTTATATGCCAACGAAGATTCTTCCACTGCAGAATCCCATAATGTTTTGTTCCACTGCGAATAATCTTTTATTTTGCTTTGATGACAATTAAAATAGTCGCCGGTATTCTCAATATAGCCTTTGTTCGACTGTGCCGGCTTTATCTCAAAAAAGAAAGCATTGGTATTATCAAAATCTATCAATCCTTCTATTGACGCGGATTTCTTTCTTCCATGATACAACAAATTATCTATACCACCCTTTGACAACGTATAGCTTCCAAACCTTTGTTCATAGATAGACTTAATCAGTTCAAAGAATGAAATAAAGTTGCTTTTGCCCGCACCGTTTGAACCAATGAGCACATTAAGTCTGTTCAACGGCAGCGACAAGTCTCTTATCGACTTATAATTCTTTATCAAAACTTGCTCTATCATATTTTTATCTTAAATTCAAGATTTTCCGCAAGCCAATGCATGCTTAACTGCAAAGTTAGCATTATTTTTTTAAATCAAAACCATATATCAAGATTTTAGATTCTTACGTCTAGTCAAACCTTGACAATATTCTGAATTAATGGAGTATGATTACCCGTATTCATTTGTAATTTTACTTATTTTTCTTATCCAATTGTAGAATCTATGGCATTACACCTTTTTCCTTTGACATTCCTTTTTTCAAAAGAACTTCTGCTTCATCCGAGTTCACAAAATTATTTTTCAGTACATCGGGATATTTCAGTGCAATTTTCAATTGTTCTATGCCTTTCTTTATAAGAAAATCGTTTGTTATTGATAACACTCCTTGATAATAACAGAATATAGCTTTATCATCGGGATATATCTTTTTCCCTTCTTCTAATATCTTCCATGCCTTTTTATATTGCCCGAGTTTAGGTAAGACATTCAATGAGTACACTCTTCTCCAATACAGTGTTTCATGTTCTTGTTTCAATTTTTTATATCTGTCCAGACATCGTTGCAAGTAGCAATCTGCCTCTTTCCATAAGCCAAGTTTATTCATCAGATCTCCCATAACGCCTAATGCATTAGGATCAGAGTTTTCATTTTCCAAGGCCTTCTCATAATAAACGCGTAATTTGTCTATTGATTCTTTTTCGTCTTTTTGAATGGCCGTCCACAAGAAAGCAGAAATGCATGAGCCTGAAACTGGTAATTCTTGTTTATAAAGAGTTCTGTTATTTTCATTTATGCTTGTAAAAGTCTCCCATAAAGGACAGTCCGAACGTTCTATGGCAGCGTATATACTGTCTATATTGTAATATTTGTCATACAAGCTTGTCAAGGCTTGCATAATCCCTGCCGGAATTACAGACATATGGTCTGCTTTAATACTGTGAAGCTTAACGTCATATTTCATTTTCTGAAAGTTCTCATACAAATTCCGGCCAAAAGTCTGTCTTTCTTCAGTATCATCCATAGCTGTAATTATGCGGACACTCGGACTCTTTGTCTTGTACTTGGTTTCAAAGCCAGGCATCCGTTCCATCTTTTCAGGCGAGAATAGAATATATGACGTCATATTATCATTCCCTGCATCGATATAATAGTTCAGATAGCTTGCCGTATATGAATGGCCAACTAACGTATTAAAACCTGATGTTGGAATAATTCTGTCTATTTCCTTTGCCAAATCGATATTAACATATTTATAAAACATTTCTCCACTTGAATCAAGACTGTTGCCGGACAAGTCGTATCCTACATCATTTCTATTTCCGGGAGTTGAATAGTCGATTGCTACAACTGCCGTTGGAGGAATATAGTCAAAGGTCTGTAAATAAACGGCTGTCGAAGCGATCACATCAAAGGTATAATCTGCATCCAGGACAAACAGCACATTATACTTTACATTTGGATAAACCGAAGCTGGTAAAGCAATCCTGAAAGAACGTGTATCATTATAAGTTAATGACCTAAATGAATATTGTTTCACATCCATTATGTTCTGTGATATGGCGATATTACTGAGAATAACACACAAATATAAAAGTAGAAATATTTTTTTCATAACTCATATCTTAAAAAATTCATAACAGCCCATCAGCTACGGTATAGATAATTATATTATTTTCTTCCATACTTCAGTACATTAGAGAACCTTTATATTCTTCATCCCAATCAAGTTGCAATAGGCCTTATTCTCCCTGGCGCTCTCTACTTTTTTAAGTCATTGTCTGCCAGAAAGAACACCAAGAAGCCGGAATCAATGCTTTTATATAAAAAATAACCAACGATGACAAAGTTATAGATTTTTTCTGTATTGCGGATGCCTTTTGCAGAACTTTTTTTGACACTCATATAGAGAAACATCAACTGATTACATCTTACATACAGAAGTCTCAATACGTTCCATAGGAGTGATAGTTACAGTAAATTTGCTTTCAATATCCGATGCAGTATATTCACAATTATGATATTCGGCACTTTCTAAATTAATTGGTACGAGTAGTCATTTTTGAAAATAGAAAAAGAAATTACTGTAAACTCAACTCTCTGAATATCAATGATTACATATATATTCTTGTACTTCGTACTATTCCGATTTTTTGCAGCCAAAACTTCAATACAAATATAGTGAATTTTGGATAAAAACAAGTCGAAAATCTAAGAATTACAATCTGTCATATAATTTAATGATAAAGTTTTTTCAAAAAAATTAGTTTTATTCTCAAAAATTGCATAGCTTTGCGTTTATAACATTCACAATATTGAAGATTAACAACTAAAAACAAGCATAACTATCATCATAATGATATATAAATAAGAATAATATGGTAGACTTTTATGAATACTCTACGCCTGAGCTTGTAAGGCTATTAGGCAACAGATTCAAAGAATATAGAATCCGTTGCAATCTTACTCAGAAAGATGTTTCAGAGCAGTCAGGCATTGGCCTTACAACCATACACAAATTTGAAAATGGTACTGCAGGCAATATTTCGTTGTCAACATTTATCTTGTTGCTGAAAGTAGTCGGTCAGATTAACACGATAGACAACCTTCTTCCTGAGTTGCCTGAATCTCCTTATCTGATGCGTAAGGATGATAAAAAGGCGCAACGTGTCAGACACTCTAAATAACGTAAACTTATGGTACAGTCGTTAAAAGTAATCCTTTGGGATGAGGAAATTGGCAGATTGGCTTGGGATGCCAGACGTAGGTTATCATATTTTATGTATAATCCGTCCTTTCTGAAGAAAGGTCTCAATATTTCTCCATTAGTAGCACCCGTGGATGGAGCAAGGGGACTTATACCTGTATGGGGAGAAGAAGCTAAGATTTATCAAAAATTACCGGCATTTTTAGCCGATTCATTGCCTGACGCATGGGGTAATCAACTTTTTGATTTATGGCGTCAACAAAACCACCTGTCAAATGCAGATATTACCCCTCTTGATAAACTCTCATTTATAGGAAAACGTGGAATGGGAGCTTTAGAATTTATACCCGAGATTTCAAGAGAGCGAAAGGCTGAAAAAATAGATATCAAATCATTGGCTAATTTAGCAGAACGCATATTCTCAGAAAGAGAAAATGCCAGAATCCTACCAGAAGAGTCCGTAACAATGCAATCATTGCTTACGGTTGGCACTTCAGCCGGTGGCCGTCAACCTAAGGCAATTATTGCCATCAATCGAAATAATGGTGAAATTCGTAGCGGACAGATTTCAGGATTGGAGGACTTTGATTACTATCTGATCAAATTTGGTAATACACAATACAGTTCAGCTGAATTGGAGATGTCTTACTATGAACTTGCTACAATGGCAGGAATAAATATGATGCCTTCAAGACTCTATCAGGTAGATGGAAATAATCATTTCATGACAAAACGCTTTGACCGTAATAACGGGAAAAAGATTCATACACAAACTTTAGCTGCTATTAGCCCCGATGCAGACAGTTATGAACAATTGATTGCTGTATGTCGGAAGCTTCATTTGCCAGAAACAGATTGTTCTGAAGTATTCCGCAGAATGGTCTTTAATGTATTGGCAAACAATACGGATGACCATAATAAGAATTTTTCATTTGTAATGAGTGAGGATGGTACTTGGCGTATATCTCCCGCATACGATGTAACTTATATATTTGACAATGGAGGATTCTTGCCTAATGAAGACCATTGTATGTATATCAGGGCAAAACTTAGGGATATAACACGGGATGATATTATTCAGTTTGCTAAAGATAATGGAATACGTAGACCTGATGCAATAATACGTGATATAGTTAATGCCATAAGACAATTTCGTGCGGTTGCCTCTAAATATGGTGTTGCAGAACAATGGATAGGACGTGTTGAAACCACTATATTTGACAATTTGAAATCATGGGGAGAGTTACAGGAAGTGGCTCCTGCAATATACGAATTTGTCATAAAAGGGCATATTATAAAGAATGTCCGTATTGAACAGGCGTATAAGGGAAATTTCCATTTGCTTGCCAAAATAGATGGTCATGAACATAAGTTTGTTATAAGCAAGAATAAAGAAGAGTTTTCACTTATAGAATCGATTGGAATAGCAAATCTGTCATTGAATCAGCTCAAGGATATGGTTGAAAAATATTTTAGACTATAGATTCACTGTCTTTTGGCACTATAAGATATTTTGTGTAAATGGAAAATATTTTATAGTGCCTAACATTCTGATAATTATACAATCTGCTAATAATCATCATTCAATCCATGCAGATACAGGCTGTCGTCTTCTGACAAATTTACCATTTTCTTTTACATACCATATTACATCGCCAGTACACCAACTTGTTCTCCTCATAATTGCTATCAGATTGTCCGAATAACAAATACCGTTAATTATAGGGAAAGACACAAACCACCAATTACTCCAGACGGGTAAAACCATAGGAAAACATATCTAACATAATCAGCCAAATCTTACTGATTTATAGTTAGTTATGAATAAAGGCCGTTTTTTGATTGGATAGTTATATTTGCCTAATTTGGGATATAAAAGCACGCTTTTTGTCCCGTTTTTGTCCCGCCGTGAATTATCTTTGTAACGCTTGCAAGTGACTGATAAACAATATAGTAACAAATCCAAAAATCGGATAACACAGAAAAGAAAATGGGACGAAAGAAGAAAGAAATCAAAATCAAGGAGCCTGTCCGCATACGCGAAAAGAGGCTCAACGACGGCAATGTAAGCCTGTACCTCGACATGTACTATCGTGGCGCAAGGAAGAAAGAGGGTCTGAAACTCTACCTCGTGCCTGAAACGGATGCCGCCGCCAAGTTGCAGAACAGGAACACGCGCAAGCTGGCCGAACAAATCAAGGCGCAACGCATCCTCGACATTCAGGAAAAGGGTCTTGTGAACTGGGAGGACGTGAAAAAGGCACGGATGACGCTCAGCACATGGGTGGCGAAGTACACCGCCGAGGAAAACGGGTTAAGCCCGGCCAGCATGAGGTCGAAGCGGAACGCACAGGCAAGGGTGGAAGAATACCTATTATATATAGGCAAGCCGACCCTTGCCCTAAAAGAGGTTGACAAGGATTTCTGCAAGGGCTTCATCGCCTTTCTGAAAACCTGTACGTTCAACCAAGGCAAAAAGACGTTGAGCAGTACGACCTGCCGCATCTTTATGAACCGCCTTGCCGCCGCGTTGAACAAGGCCGTAAGCGAAGGACTAATAGACCGCAATCCATTCAAACTGTTGGAAACAAAGGAAAAGCCGCAGAAGTTGAACGCCATGCGTGAGTTCTTGACCATTGAGGAACTTCGCCAACTGATGGCCACGCCGTGCCGCTACGACATTGTGAAAAAGGCATTTCTGTTTTCCTGTTTCACCGGGTTACGGTACAGCGACATGATGACCTTGAAATGGAGCGAGATACACAAAGCGGCGGACGGAAAGACGCTCTACATCGAGCATCAGCAAGTGAAAACCAAGAACACGGTGACGATACCGCTCTCCAACGAAGCTTTAAAATGGATGCCCCGAAAGTCAAAGGACGAAGAAAGGGTATTTCACCAGTTACGCATCACTTCTACCACAGTGGAAGTGGTGTTGGGCGAATGGATGCAGAAGGCCGGAATACAGAAGCACATCACCTACCATTGCTCCAGGCATACGGCGGCGACCATGTTGCTGACCCTCGGCGCAGACCTTTACACGGTGAGCAAGATACTCGGACACCGTAGCATCCGCATGACCGAAGTCTATGCCAAGATAGTGGATAAGAAGAAAATCGAGACGATGAACCTCGTGAACAATATGTTTGTATAACCGATTAAAAGAAGAATTTTATGAAAGTAGAAATCAAAGTGAGAATGTTGACAGCCGGAAACCGCAGCCTGTATCTGGAATACTACGAAACGGGCTTCCGCAAAAGAGAGAACCTGCATCTGTACCTTGTACCCGATGACGCTCCGAACGCAAGGATGCTCAACGGGCAGACCTACCGAAAGGCGCAAGAGATACGGGCGCAGCGCATCCTCACCCCTCCGTCTTTCGAGAAGAAGAAAAAGAGGGAAGAAAACGAAGCGGCCAAGTCCATGACCTGGCTCCAGTGGTGCAGTGATTATGTGCAATGTGCCATGCTGAACGGTAACTGTAAAAAGATGATACAGCACAAGGATGTCGTGCGCAGACGGATTGAGACTTATTTGAAACGAGCCAATAAAACGGATATTCTGTTGAAAGATGTGGATAGGGATTTAATTTGTGGGCTGTTCGGATATATGCGCAATTACCGCAATCGTAAACAGATAAAGGCAAATGGTGGCAAGCTGGCGGCTTACACCCTCGTGCTGTTTGAAGAAACGGTAAAGGCTATTTTCAACAAAGCCGTGCGTGACGGACTGATGGCTTTCAATCCCGTTCAGGAACTTACGAGGGAGGAACGTTTCCATGCGCCGGACAAGCACCGTGAATACCTTACGGCGGACGAATTGAAACGCTTTCTTGCCGTAGAGCCGCAAACCTTTATGGAAGAAGTTGTGCAGAGGGCTTTTGGTTTTTCCTGCATGACGGGGCTTAGGCTCGGCGACATGCAACGGTTGCGGTGGAGCGACATTAAGGACGTAAACAGTGTACAAACGGTGTCGGTCATCCAACACAAGACCAAACGGCCAGTTGCCGTGCCGCTCAATGCGCTGGCTCTGTCCTTGCTTCCGCCACGACCCGAAAACGGGGAGGACGGTATCATCTTTCCGTTGGTGAAGAAGCCCGACAACGTGGCGAAGTACGTGCGCCGCATCAAAAATAAGGCAGGGATAGAAAAGGACTTTACCTATCACAGCAGCCGTCATTCGGCGGCAACGCTGGCGATAACGGCAGGTGCGGAACTATACTCGGTTAGCAAAATTTTGGGGCATGGCAGCATCGCGTCCACGCAGGTTTACGCAAAGGTGAATATGGAGAAAAAGGTTGAAGCGATGAACCTAACTAATGGCGTGTTCTAATTTGAATGAAAATGATAGTCCTAATAGGGGGTGTCCAAAATGGCCACCCCCTATGTTTGAAGTGGAAGTTGTTTAGGGGGGGTGCTTAATCAACGCCCCCTATAATGTTTCAGATTTATGGAGAAGAAAAACATTTTTGCAAAAACACAACTCGTTGGTTGTGCTTTCTTGAATATTTGTATTACCTTTGCATTCAGACAAGATAAGGTAATCTTTCAATGAATACAACGACAGATAAAATGCCTTGTATGGCTTTGGAAGCTGTAAGGCAGGAAACTGATGTGAAACAGGATAAAAAGGATTGGGCGGAATATTCGCAGTTGATTGCCACCGCCATGTCAAAACGGATGACGGAACTCGGCTTGACGCAACAGATGCTTGCCGAAAAGATGAACTGCACCCAGCAATACATATCCAAAGTGCTGAAAGGCAAAAAGAATATGTCGTTGGAAACCATCTGCAAGATAGAAAACGCATTGGGCATTGAGATTATCAGAAGTCTGAACGATAATAAGTAACACAAAAAGGCAGAACAGGAATATGTCTATACAAAGTGAAGCGGCATTGGAAGCCGGACTTATCGCCACGCTCCAGCAAATGGACTATGAATATGTCCAGATTGCCGAGGAAGAGAATCTTCAAGCCAATTTCAAACGGCAGTTGGAGATACACAACCATAAGCGGTTGGCAGAGCATGGCCGTACCGAATTTACAGATGAGGAATTTGACAAGATACTCATCTACCTTGAGGGAGGCACACGCTTTGAAAAGGCGAAGAAACTCCGCGACCTCTATCCGCTTGACACGGCGGACGGCAAACGCATCTGGGTGGAGTTCCTTAACCGTCAGCAATGGTGTCAGAACGAGTTTCAGGTTTCCAACCAAATCACGGTGGAAGGGCGTAAAAAGTGCCGCTACGATGTGACCATTCTTATAAATGGTCTGCCTTTGGTACAGATAGAATTGAAACGCCGGGGCGTAGAGTTAAGGGTTGCATACGACCAAATTCAACGCTATCACAAAACTTCTTATCACGGTCTGTTTGATTACATCCAACTGTTTGTTATTTCTAACGGTGTCAACACACGCTATTTCGCCAACAATCCAAACGGTGGCTATAAGTTCACGTTCAACTGGACGGACGCAGCCAATGTGCCTTTCAATGAATTGGATAAGTTTGCAGCCGCATTCTTGGAGAAATGTACGCTCGGCAAAATCATCGGCAAATATATTGTGTTGCATGAGGGTGACAAGTGCCTGATGGTGCTTCGTCCGTACCAGTTCTATGCCGTGGAGAAGATATTGGATAAGGTGAAGAACTCTAACGACAACGGCTATATATGGCATACAACAGGAGCCGGAAAGACCTTGACTTCATTCAAGGCGGCACAGCTTGTTTCCGAACTGGACGATGTGGACAAGGTGATGTTCGTGGTTGACCGCCACGACCTTGATACGCAAACCCAATCTGAATATGAAGCCTTTGAGCCGGGTGCGGTGGATGGTACGGACAATACGGATGAACTTGTGAAGCGGCTGCACAGCAATTCCAAGATAATCATTACCACCATTCAGAAACTCAATGCCGCCGTCAGCAAAACATGGTACAGCAACAAGATAGAAGCCATACGCCACTCCCGTATCGTGATGATATTTGACGAATGTCACAGAAGCCACTTTGGGGAAAGCCACAAACGGATAATGAAGTTCTTTGACAACGCACAAGTATTTGGTTTCACGGGAACACCTATCTTTACGGAGAATGCCGTGGACGGGCATACGACTAAAGAGATATTTGGTAATTGCTTGCATCAGTATCTTATCAAGGATGCCATTGCCGATGAAAACGTGTTGGGTTTTCTCGTGGAGTATTATCACGGAAGCGAGGAAGTGGAAAAGGGCAATGCCAACCGCATGGAAGAAATCGCCAAATTCATCCTTAATAATTTCAATAAGTCAACCTTTGACGGTGAGTTTGACGCATTGTTTGCTGTGCAGTCCGTGCCAATGCTTATCCGCTATTACAAGATATTCAAGTCCTTGAATCCGAAAATCCGTATCGGAGCTGTATTCACCTACGCTGCCAACAGTAGCCAAGACGATGAGCAGACAGGAATGAATACGGGGCGATATGTCAGTGAAAGCACAGGTGAAGCGGACGAATTGCAAGCCATTATGAACGACTACAATGAAATGTTCGGCACTGCATTCACTACCGAAAACTTCCGTGCCTACTACGATGACATCAACCTGCGCATGAAAAAGAAGAAAGCGGATATGAAGCCGCTTGACCTCTGCCTTGTAGTGGGTATGTTCCTCACCGGATTTGACAGCAAGAAGCTCAACACGCTTTATGTGGATAAGAACTTGGAGTATCACGGATTGCTGCAAGCGTTCAGCCGCACGAACCGTGTGTTGAACGAGAAAAAGCGTTTCGGCAAGATTGTATGTTTCCGTGATTTGAAAAGCAATGTAGATACGGCTATCAGGCTGTTCAGCAATTCCAACAATCCAGAGGAAATAGTAAGACCTCCGTTTGAGGATGTGAAAAAGGAATATCAGCAGTTGGCAACGGATTTCTTACAGAAATATCCAGAGCCAAGCAGCATAGACCTATTACAGAGCGAAAAGGACAAGAAGGATTTTGTACTGGCTTTCCGTGACATTATCCGAAAACACGCAGAAATTCAGATATACGAGGATTACAATGATGATGCGGATGACCTCGGCATGACCGAACAGCAGTTCATGGACTTCCGAAGCAAGTACCTTGACATTCACGATACGTTTATCTTAGTTGATTCTGTTTCACCTGTAAAGTCGGGTGATGAAACACCGGGCGATGAGCGGTTAGAAGATGTGGATTTCTGCCTTGAACTTCTGCACAGCGACATTATCAATGTGGCTTACATCCTTGAATTGATTGCCGACCTTGACCCGTACAGTAATGACTATGCGGAACGGCGAAAGAATATCATTGATACCATGATTAAAGATGCCGAAATGCGTAATAAGGCAAAACTCATAGACGGCTTCATCCAAAAGAATGTGGATGAGGATAAAGAGAACTTTATGGCGCAACGGAAGAAAGCGGATGGCACAAGCGAACTGGAAGAACGCTTGAACCGCTATATCTCCACAGAACGAGAAAAGGCAGTGAACTCGTTGGCACAAGATGAAGGTCTTGCCACAGATGTGCTTGACCATTACCTGAAAGAATATGATTACCTGCAAAAAGAGCAGCCTGAAATCATACAAAAGGCTTTGAAAGAGAAGCATCTCGGATTGATTAAGACCCGTAAGGCTCTGACACGGATAATGGATAGATTGCGTAGTATAATAAGGACTTTTAATTGGGATTGAAATAAAAGATGGCAGCGATAAAAGTAATAAAATCTATCAGACTTGATTCCAAGGGTGTACGTGTAAAAGATACAAATGGGAGTATTGTGCCATTACATAAACGACAAGGAGATATGGATGGCGCGTGTGCCGTTTATTCGTTAGCAATGGCTATGCTTTGTATGGGAGTTGTTACAAATGAAGATTTGCAGATATACAATTGTGCTGATAAACGAACCCGAAAGGGAAAGCTTCTAAGCCACTTTTTGGAAGAACAAGGGTTAGTAAGAAATGGTTATTCTTTTGTTACTATGGCAAAGGAAATAAGGGCTTCAAACTTTAATATCAACGCAATTAGAAAGAATCCTAAAGAATATGCTGATGTTATCAATGAAATAGCTGATTTTCTTGATGAAGATAATCCCGTTATAATATCAACGGAGTTTGGCAATGGTGCTCATGCTTTGCTTGCCATAGGATACGAAACAGAAGATAATGATGATAAAATAACGAAAATATTATGCTTAGACCCAAGTGAAGAAGCTCCATTATACACCTATTGGAACTGTATTATAGATGTTTCGCGAACAGGTGGAAAACTCGAATATCCATTTGTGTATATAACATCAACTCAATCTTATAAAGTAGCGTTGGGCGATATTTTGGTTTTACTGAAAACGGAGTGAATATATGGATAAGGTAAGAGAACCGGGTTTTGTATATATCCTCACGAATCCAAGTTTTCGTGAGGATTGGGTTAAGATTGGCAAAAGCGCACGTCCTGTTGATGTACGCTCAAAGGAACTCGATAATACAGCTGTACCTTTGCCATTTGAAATATATGCTACAATCAGAACTATAAAATACAATGAGGTAGAAAAGCTTGTACATGAGTTAATAGACAGTCTTACAGATTTTCGCATTCGTCGAAATAGAGAATTTTTCAATGTCAATCCGCAAAGGGCACTGGAAATCTTTAAAAAGATAGCACTAACTATAGACGATGCGGTTATAACTGAATATACTGATAACAGACCTATTTCAAATAATAGTGGTTCGGTCGTTTATCAAGATGCACATAATAAAGACAAGGATTATACAAAATACTCCCTTAATGGAAATGGTGTTTTTGGAAAAGGTAAATTGGCTTTAGAGGTTATACGTTGTTATGTCCAAGAAAATCAAATTTGTTATCAGGATTTGATTGCCATATTGCCCAAGAAATTGATTAAAACTGTTAAAGAGGTTGATGATTGGAAACGGCAAACAAAAGACAAGAAGAAAGATACAAGGTGGTTTGAACATGATGTACTTGAGAGCTGTGATGGTGTCAAATTTCTTGTATCAACTCAACATGGCAAAAATAATATAGACAAGATATTTGAGCTTGCGAATAAATTTGGGTATGAAATTAAAGAACTAAAATAGATATGAGCGAAGAATTACAACAGAAACTCCGTGACCAGCTTTGGGAAGTCGCCAACAAGCTGCGTGGTAATATGTCGGCCAGTGATTTCATGTATTTCACATTGGGCTTTATCTTCTATAAATACCTGTCTGAAAAGATAGAGGCATACGCTAACAATGCCTTGGTGGATGATGAAGTGTCATTCAAGGATTTGTGGACTATGGAAGATGAAGATGCCGCCGAACTGCAAGAAGAACTGAAAAAGCAATGTTTGGAAGGTGTCGGCTATTTCATAGAACCGACCTACCTCTTTTCATCCGTGATTGACCGAATCAAGAAGAAAGAGAATATATTGCCAATCCTTGAACGGTCGTTGAAACGCATTGAGGATAGCACGTTGGGGCATGACAGCGAGGAAGATTTTGGCGGTCTGTTCTCGGATATAGACCTTGCTTCCCCTAAACTTGGCAAGACGGCAGAGGATAAGAACACGCTTGTCAGCAATGTGCTGTTGGCTTTGGATGACATCAAGTTTGGTGTGGAGGCATCGGAAGAAATAGATATTCTTGGCGATGCCTATGAGTATATGATTGGGCAGTTTGCCGCAGGAGCCGGAAAGAAAGCCGGAGAATTTTACACACCGCAAGAAGTCAGTCAGATATTGGCAGAGATAGTGTCTATCGGTCATGCACGGCTTCGCAATGTGTATGACCCGACTTGCGGTAGTGGCTCGTTGCTTCTCCGTGCGGCAAAGGTAGGTCATGCAGTGGATATTTACGGACAGGAAAAGAATCCGACCACTTACAACCTTGCCCGAATGAATATGCTATTGCATGGTATCAAATTCAGCAATTTTAAGATAGAGAACGGCGATACATTGGAATGGGATGCCTTTGGCGATACACAGTTTGATGCGGTAGTGGCAAATCCTCCGTTCTCCGCAGAATGGAGTGCCGCTGACAAGTTCAACAACGATGACCGTTTCAGCAAGGCAGGGCGGCTTGCACCGAAGAAAACCGCCGATTATGCTTTCATCCTCCACATGATATACCACTTGAATGAGGGCGGTACAATGGCTTGCGTTGCACCTCATGGCGTACTGTTCCGTGGCAATGCCGAGGGCGTAATCCGTCGCTTCCTTATCGAAAAGAAAAATTATATTGATGCCATCATCGGTTTGCCTGCCAACATCTTTTATGGTACGAGCATACCGACTTGCATCCTTGTGATGAAGAAATGCCGTAAGGAGGATGACAACATTCTGTTTATTGATGCAAGCAAGGAGTTTGAAAAAGTCAAGACCCAAAACAAGCTCCGTCCGCAACACATTCAAAAGATAATCGGAACCTACCGTGACCGCAAGGAAATAGAAAAGTACAGTCACCTTGCCACGCTGCAAGAGATAGCCGACAACGATTATAACCTGAACATCCCTCGTTACGTTGATACGTTTGAGGAAGAAGAACCGATTGACATCAAGGCAGTAATGGCGGAAATCAAAGAATTAGAGGCTAAACGTGCCGAGTTGGATAAGGAGATTGACGTATATCTGAAAGAGTTGGGAATTGTATAATACTGAATGTGTAATTTGAAGTCGCAAATTGCGACATCAAGGTTTATAAGCTATGGCGAAAGACAGGGAAAAGATAGAGGGTAAGGCAAGCGAACCGGTCGCAAATTGCGGTCAGTTACCAGAGGTTATTGACATAAAGCCGATGATTCGGGTAATCAGAGGCCAACAAGTCATAATTGACAGGGATTTGGCTCTGTTATACGGTGTGGAAACCAGAGTGTTGAACCAAGCTGTAAAACGAAACAGTGAGCGATTCCCAGATGACTTCATGTTTCAACTCAGCAAAGAGGACGTTGAAATCTTGAAATCACAAAATGTGACTTCAAGTTGGGGCGGCGACAGAAGATTGCCTTACGCATTTACAGAACAAGGTATTGCCATGCTTAGCTCTGTCTTGAAATCACAAACTGCCGTAGATGTGAATATCCGCATTATGCGAGCCTTTGTGTCCATGCGCCGTTTCATTGCCACAAATGCTCAACTGTTCCAACGGCTTGAAACGATAGAATACCATCAACTAGAAATGAAACAGCATCAAGAGGTAACGGATAAGCGCATTGACGAGGTTTTCAAGCGACTTGACGCAAACATTCCACCCATACAAGGCATATTCTATGATGGACAAGTGTTTGACGCTTACCGTTTCGTGTCTGATTTGATGCGAAAGGCCAAACGTTCAATCGTGCTTATTGATAACTATGTGGACGACACCGTGCTTACCTTGCTTGACAAGAGGGAGAACGGAGTGACGGCAACCATCTACACACAACGTATCAGTAGCCAGTTTCAGTTGGATGTTGACCGTCACAACGCCCAATATCCACTCATAGAGATAAAGCTATTTAATAAAGCGCATGACCGCTTCTTGCTTGTGGACGATGAGGTTTACCACATAGGAGCATCCATCAAAGATTTGGGTAAAAAGTGGTTTGGCTTTACCCTGATGCGTGACATCACGGCAACTGAACTTATCAACAAAATTAAAGAGTAATGACTATGGCAGACAATAAAGATAAGAAAGTCCTTAATGTTCCGGCTTTGCGATTCCCGGAGTTTATAAAGAGTTGGGAATGTTCTATATTGGAAAAACTTTCAAAGAAAATAGGAGATGGGATTCATTCAACCCCATCTTATGACGATAACGGAACATTTTATTTTATTAATGGAAATAATCTGAATGGAGGTAAGATTGTTATAACATCTTCAACAAAAAGAGTTTCTGAAAAAGAAGCATATAAAAATAATGCAGAAAATCTTGAGGCAAACTCAATTTTAATGTCAATAAACGGGACTATAGGAAATGTAGCATTGTATCACAATGAGCCTATAATGTTAGGTAAAAGTGCTTGCTATATAAATTCAAAAGATAATATTGACAAAAATTACCTATTTTACTACCTGCAATATCCTAAAACTCAATTATATTTTGAAGCAGAACTAACAGGAACCACTATTAAAAATCTTTCATTACAATCTATAAGAAAGACCAAGATATATATTCCTACAATAGAGGAACAGCATAAGATTAGCCGTTTTCTACAAAAGATTGATGAACGCATTTCTACCCAAAACAAAATCATTGAGAAATATGAATCCTTAATTCAGGCGATTATTTATAAGGAAAAGATGGATGGGATAAGCAAGGGTACGTGGCAAAGAATAGCCCTTTGTAAAGTTTTGCAAGAACGGAATGAGAAGAATGTTAATGGAAGAACTATTTGTTCTGTGTCTGTCAGTCAGGGTGTTGTAAATCAGGTTGAGTATCTTGGACGTTCTTTTGCTGCGAAACAGACGAGCCATTATAATATTGTCAAATATGGCGATATTGTTTACACGAAAAGTCCGACTGGTAATTTCCCGTATGGCATAATAAAGCGTAGCAATATTAGAGAAGATGTAGCTGTTTCACCTTTGTATGGAGTTTATATTCCTGCAAGTGATAGTATTGGCGTATTTTTGCATTTTTATTTTATGCAACCAAGCAATGCCTTCAACTATCTTCATCCGCTCATACAAAAAGGTGCAAAGAACACTATAAACATAACCAATGGAAGATTTTTGGAAAATTCCGTTCTTCTTCCTATTTCAAAAAGTGAGGCCAACACTATAGCTGGAATCTTGAAAACTATCCAAGCAAAGATTGAGATAGAGAAAAATTTATTACAATCATACACCAAAGAGAAAGAATATCTGTTACGTCAGATGTTCATATAAACAACTGGCGTAACAGATAACACTTTTGATTACAAAGCAATCTCATTATCTGTTTTTCAACAATTAGTTTGTCGGAATAGGTTTTGAGGGTTGAGTATATTTTGCGTTGCTTTTCTATCACTGGAAAAGAAAACTTTTTCTTCATAAAGTCACTTTTCTGCAAATTAAAGCGTGTGCTGCCCTGTGCCAATGGGTACACGGCTTTTCTAAATGATTGTGATGAAACATAATAAGCTAAAAATGGAGGATATATCTTGGATTCATCGGTTATATGAATACCAAAGCAAAAACTATTCAGATACAAAGGATAAGTTTCTCCCAAATACACTGCACCCATTCCAACTTCTTCCGGCGTTTCAGAAGATAACGTAAGAAGAATATCGCCATAACGGACAACAGACTGTTGTTCTGTTTCATTGATTTTTACAAGCCCCACATCGGTTAAATCAATGATTTGATTCTGATAGACATTCATGTATGTTATGAACGGATAACCTTCACCAAAATCTTCTGCGCTTTTTCCTGATAACCCTAAATATGATTGCCCAAAGTCACTAAAAGATAATGTGACTTGCTGCGTTTCTTGTTCAACCAAGGTATCGCACATCGCCTGAATTAAGGATTTTCATAACCATATTAAGGGGATTGTTGATTCCATTTTTACAGCTAACAAATTTCCTAAAGTACCATTCAAAGAAATCTATGTTCGGGCTGGTGAAGGTGGAACTCCTGCAACTTCAAATCCTGAATATTATGTTAACGGGACTATTCCATTTATAAAAATAGATGACTTACAAAACAAGTATATAAAGACTAATAAAGATTGTATTACAGAACTTGGACTACAAAAGTCATCAGCTTGGATTGTTCCCGCAAATTCTATAATCTATTCCAATGGTGCTACTATTGGAGCAATATCAATAAATCTGTTCCCTGTTTGTACAAAACAAGGCATTTTGGGCGTTGTTCCCAAAGCAGATATAAACGTGGAGTTTCTATATTACTTTATGTCATCAACAGCGTTTACCAAGGCCGTTGAACGAATTGTAACAGAAGGAACAATGCGAACTGCATATCTAAAAGATATAAATCACATTCCATGCCCTGTTCCTTGTTCTGTCAAACAGGATGAAATTGCAAAATTGCTATCTACTTTGTCTGAAAAATTGGAAAATGAAGTAATATTCCAAATGAAGTTGCAGAAGCAAAAAGAGTTTTTATTGTCACAGATGTTTATATAAACATTCGTGAAAGTAGATAAGATTTTTGCAGTTGATAGCATAAAATTATTCGTTTTTCTACCTCCATTTTATTCTCTATAAGGGAAAGTTTTTGAGCAATCAATGTTTGCAAACTAAGGGATGGACAGTAAATCTTAGCTTTACCATAATCTTTAAAATAAATGTGTGGTATTGCCATTCCTGTTTTATATGGCTCAAAACTAAATCTTTGCAAGGCAAAGTAGATGTACTTTAAGCAATATCCATCTTTTGCTATTAGGCTGTTGAGAGTTCCGATGTAACTGTATTCTCCGGTCACAAACTTAACTATACCAACACTTGAACCATCTTTGATTATCAAAATAGATTCTCCGTTTATATCTGCTGTTTCTGTGTAACCACTAATACCCGTTGCTCCATAAACAGGGAAAGTTCCAGTTTCTGCAACTTGGCTTTCCTGCAATGTGGATGAATTGCATTCGAGGCAATTTTTAATAAGTGTATTAGGCTTTTGCGAAGAAATAACAGTTTCAATAATCCCCTTAATTAAGGTTTCAAGTTTCTCAATGATTTTGTTTTGAGTGGCAATGCGCTCATCCAACAAAGAAATGAACTTTGCCAGTTTATCTTGTTCGTTACTATTCGCAAAATAGAATGGGATATTCTTTACGATGTCAGCAGATAAGTTACCTTGACCACCTTGCAAATATGTTTGGAGCAGTCTTTCAACATGCTTATTCCAAACTGATTCTATAAATTTCTTGTTTTGTTTAGTCCGAATACAAAGTATTGCTTGATTTATAGCTCCTTTGATTTTACTTATGGCAATATCTCCACTTGTAGCTCCATATAACGCTAATAGCAAGTCGCCAGTTTCCACCAATTTTGCAGCAGAATTACTAAGACCTGCTTCGGTTATGAATAATTCAGTATAGTCTTTATGTAATTCTCCTGAACGTATAAACGGAATATTCCCATTGTAGTATTCTTTCTTTGAAGAAGACGGAGTACCACCTGAATAGAACGAACAAACTTCTGATAGCTTGTGCCGTTCCCATTCTCCTGTAAACTCCGGGAATCGCAAAGCCGGAACATCGCACACTATATTTCTCAAATTATAAGAACCAATTATTTAGAAATCATGATTCATAAAACAGTTAGAGAAATTGCGACAGCTTGGAAAGAGTACAAGCGTCCTTATGTGAAGCAGTCCACGATGGCAGCTTATGTGTTAATCTTGGAGAACCATGTTCTTCCTTATTTCGGGGATGGTGATTCACTCCACGAGCAGGCGGTACAGGCTTTTGTCTTGCAGAAGTTGGAACGTGGTTTGAGTGTCAAAACAATCAAGGACATTTTGATAGTCCTTAAAATGGTAATGAAATTTGGGGTCAAAAATGAGTGGATGACCTATTACGAATGGGATATAAAGTACCCCACAACCTCCACCAGCAAGGAACTGGAAGTGCTGTCTGTCGCCAATCATCGAAAAATTCTAAACTACATTCAAAGTCACTTCACTTTTACTGGGCTTGGCATTTATATCAGTCTTAGTACTGGGCTGCGTATCGGAGAAATTTGTGCATTGAAGTGGAGCGACATCAATGTAGCAGACGGCACAATAACAGTAAGCCGCACCATAGAGCGCATTTATATCATTGAGGGAGAGAAAAAGCATACTGAACTTATCATCAATACGCCTAAAACCAAAAACTCCTGCCGCAAAATTCCGATGAGCAAGGAGTTGTTGGCGATGATTAAACCGTTGAAAAAGGTGGTCAATGAAGATTTTTATGTGCTTACCAATGATGAGCGTCCAACAGAGCCACGCACGTATCGTAACTATTACAATGGTTTGATGGTGAAGCTCGACATCCCCAAACTGAAATACCACGGCCTGCGCCACAGCTTCGCCACCCGTTGCATTGAAGCCGGATGCGACTATAAAACAGTCAGCGTATTGTTAGGGCACTCCAACATTTCAACTACGCTCAACCTTTACGTCCATCCTAATATGGAACAAAAGAAACGTTGTATTACCAAAATGTTCAAATCATTGGGCAAGTAAAAGTGTGTAACTCATCTTTTGTATATAGCCCATAAAATTACGGCAAGATAACTGACAGCCAAAGCTATTACCAAAAATATGAGCCAACGGTTGGAAAGCCAAATGCCTTCATTGCTTTGGAGGCGTTTGGCCATTTTATTGCTGTGCTTCTCCAACAGTTCATCTTCGGCTTTGATGTGTCGGACTGTGCATTGGTGTACTTTCTTCAGTTCATCGGTGTCGATTTGGGCACGGATGACTGTGTGCTGTTCCGCTTTGACAATGGCACGGCTAATGCCCTCCACTATGTTGTCCGCACTGTCCTTTGCCGCAACCAAGGCTTTGAAGGCAGTCCGTTCCCGTTGAACGGTATGCTTCAAGCTACCGTGTATGCCGTGCAGTTCTTCTTTGAGCGAATTGATTTCACTAAGCAGATTACGAAGTTCAATTAGTTGGCAGTTGACTTCCTGAAGTAGTCCTTCAAGTTCCTGTTTGTCCTGTTCCAACTCATCTTCGGGTGTATAATTGGCAAGCCTCTCACGGAGAGCCGTCGTATCGGGTTGTTTCATTGCATTGCTGTTTTTTATATTTGTCATTTACGCTTTATTCCGCCTTTGGGATGTCTGCCGATTCTGTTTGAAGCGACCTGTGCACATCTTCGGGCAAATTCAATCTCGTCCTCTTTCGGATCGCGTCCCCATTTCAAGTCTGACTGCGAACCACCGCCACCTCCGCCCGAAGTCACATCGTAGGGTGAGGTTATAAGGGTGAAGTAAGCCATCGCAAGATTCTGCAAGGCTTGCCAGTTGGCCAGTTCCCGATGGTCGAACTCGTCATTGAAAAAATCAAGCACCTTGTCCGGGAGATAACGCTTGTAGGTCTTTCCGTCATGCTCAAACTCTGTAGGCTGACAGTTCGGTTTGTAGGATGTGTAGTCCTCGAAAACTGGATTACCCTGCCGTATAACAGGCTGTGGCTTTTGTTGCGTACCATTGGGAATGGACGGCTTCGGCGTAGATACAACTGGTTGTTTGGTAGTCGGACGAACTTGTTGCGCCTTGCCTTGATGCAGCTTCTCCCATGTCTGCCTGATACGGGATGCAGTCAGGTTGCGCCCCTTTCCAAGTTCCGAAGCCTTGAATTTCGTGTTGCCTTTAAGAAGCACATAGCCACGAATGACATCTTTCTTATCTTTCCGCAAATATAACTTGTAACCTTTGGCGGCAAGCCTTTCTTGATAGCCGTCCCATGACCATTTGTCAAGCTCGCGCAAGGCTTCCATGCAGTCTGTACTGACTTTCGGGATGTTGGTCTCGTGTATGCGCTGCGCCGTAGTCCATCCCCTTTGCCTTGCAATCATTTCCGCCGCCCGTTGTGCGCGTAAGTGTATGGCGTGGTCATTGTTGATGTTCCCGTCCTCGTCCATCCGGCTGATGATGGCATGAAGGTGCGGTATGCCACTCTTAGATTCCTCATGCAGCCACACGGATGATTTGCTGCCTGATATGTTCGTCCTGCTGGAAACAACCTTGCCGCCCTTGTCGCGGATTTCCTGAATGTCGAAAGCGGCGGCGAAATCCTGCCACAGTTGCTGCCAATCCTCCAAAGTGAAGTCTTTGGTATGCTCCATCGCCGGGCTTATCTCCATGCGGATGACGTTGTTCTTGATATTCGGATGGTTCATCGTGGCAAATTTCATTTCCGTAAAAATGCCTGTCGCGTCCATGCCCTGCGGCATGAAGTTGTCGCAGATACGGGTAATCCTTTCGGGATGTTTCTTGTTCCTCGATTCACCCGACACATACAGCATCGCCCTAATGCCGTGGGCTACGGCCTTTGCCTTGGCTATCATATGCCGTCCTCCTTAGCATTTTCGTTTGTTGTTCTTGCCGGATAACTGTTGGCCGTCTGTGCGGACTGCAAGAAGTCGGTAACACGGTCTGTGACATACGCCACTTTCTCGTACCAGTCAAGCATGGTCGGTTGCTGGCGGAAAAGCCTAATCTTTTGATTGTCATTCAATCCATGCAGGGCGTTAGCGAAGTTCACCATATCCGCCCTGCAAGCCGCAAGCTGGCGTAATCCATCCAATTCCGTATCGGAAAGCCTCAATCTTGGCTTGTAGCCGAGTGCCCTTGCCCGGATGAAATCGCTGCGTGTCATATCGCACTGGTCAGCGGTACTTTTGATTTGTGCAAGCTCCTGTTCCGTGACTTTGGTGACCACCACCTTGTCACGCCTTACAACAGGCTTCTCCTGCCCGAATTGCAGCTTGGGAGTATCTTCTTTATGTGCCATAACTAATGTCGCTGAAATAATCGTGAAACGGTATCTACAAAAGGGATGGTGCGAGCCTGCGAGCGGCAAGGACAACAGGTTGCCAGACTGTTGCGAGAGTGTCGTGGTAATACCGTCCGAAGACGGTAATACCTCGGCATATCTCGCAACTCAACGCTGACGCTTCACGCCATTCCTCCCTCACGTTAGCCATTGGAAAGTCCAGTGCGTGCCGGATGATTTGCCGGATTGGAGAACAACGGGAAAGCGGGAAATCAGCCAGTTTGCCAGTCTGCCACCATTCAGAGCGGTTCTGTCCTTTCCCTTTGTTTGTGGATGAACGGATTAGAAACTACGCTGCCATCCTTTGTTATCCATTGCAGGAGGCATGGAAAGGTCATTACTGACGCAACTCTTGAACGGTAAGTGTCTATGAGTTCCAGCTTTGCCAGTTCGTCCAACAGACGGCGTATGCGCTTCCTGCCCATGTTCCATTGCGTTGAAAGCTGTTCCTCGGAATACTGTGCTTGACAGACTGAAAGCATAAGCGGTCGGTGGAAACCTTTGGCCGTACCGTCAGCAAGAGCCATCCTTGCCAAGAGGTCGCCAAACAATGTGAAGTTACTGATTTCCCTGCCGTCATCATCGCTCGTTGTTCCGTACAGCCATTGCAATGCACCTGCGGAGAATACGAACGCAAATGTTTCAATCCCTGTCGGGCGCAAGAAACTGTATTTTTCCTTGTCCATAAAATTTTGTTTCTATAAGTGTGATATATGTGATATAAATGTTATGCTTCTGTTGTAAGAATGGAATGAAGCCGTAAAAAAGTATGTACGGAATAGACTGTTAGCTTTTCGTTGTTCCCTGCACGGCTTCATCCTTTTGTGTAATGCGTAAGCGAAAAACTGTTTTGCCGATAAGCAGCACCCGTTCCTAAACATGTTCCAATCCGAAATAAGGGAAGGAAAGGAACGGAATGCAGCCATATCCATATTGGATTTCATATTGGCAATTCAGGTTTTCCCAAAGCATACGGTCACTTTCCTGCGCCACTGGTGCCAGTATTATTGGGGAACGGTTGCCCTGATGCAGGACGTTTGTCAAGTGAGGAAACGGCACGGCTGATGTCCGCCACATCCACGGCGATTGATAGCAACGACCTGTTTACTGAAACTAATTGCCGCTTGTCGCAAAACTCCGCCACACGCTCCAATAACTGAAACGTACGGTTCAGCCGATGTTCCTGTGCATTGTCCGCAGTCATACGCTCGTTGTCCTTTCCGCTGTTGAGATAGCGGTTGAGTGCAAGGCGGTCATCCGATGAAATGTTTGTTGCCGTGGCCTTGCCGTCAGCGATGGCGATGCTCACGCGCAATGCGTCTGCCTCATAAACGCTTAGGCTTTCCAAAAACGAGCGAATGGCCTGCACGTCCTTTCCGCTGGTTTCACGTTTTCTACTTTCGTACTTCTTCCCGGTGGAAACGACCGAAACAGCTCCGGCCTGTTCCAAATTTCTGTTCTCTTCCATTTACTTTGATTTTGATGTGAATAAAAAAGGTTCTACTGTCTTTCGTTCATTTCCTGAATCTTGGCAGCAGCTTCCTCCTTGATTTCGTCAACGGACTTCGACTTTGCGCCGCGCACCCAATCAAGCAAGGCTTTCTTCTCAAAGAAGATGAGCTTACCCGAAGGCTTGAAATATGGCAAGTGGTTCTCATGTGTCATTTTGTAAAGGGTGCTTTTGGCTATGCCGAGAAAGGTTGCCGCTTCCTCCAGATTCAATACTTCTTTGGCCGCATAGCAAAGGTTCTCCAATCGGTTCACCCGTTCTTGGAGTTCCGCAATTCTGCGCTCCTGTTCGAGGCTCATTTTCGAGTTTCTGTTTTCCGTCATAATCGTTCTATTTTATTGTCTTGTTAATCAATTTCGGTCGCAAATGTATATGATTTGATTTGTAATTTGGCTAAAATGGAATGTGATAAATGTCTGAATTATAATCATTTAATTCTTTGAAAATCAGTTATTTTATGGCATTGTACAAAGTCTGCATTGTCGCATTGTCCGGCGATTGTTCCATGTCGTATTTTTGAATAACACGTTGATTGAGCATCCATTTGGAAGCACTAAAACTGGCAAACTGCTTGGACACTTCCGATGTGTATTGTACAGCAGTGGAGTTGCCATAGTGTACAAAAGCCGTAAAACAGATTTTAACAGGGCTTTTACGCCCAATCGCAGAAATGGAATACCTACATTTGATGTATCTTCCTGAAAATGCCCAATTCTTCGGAAAGTATTGTCTGACAGCATATTTGTAGTAAATTTATGGGGCTATGTTTGGTATTCACGGGACAAAATCGTACCTTTGTATCGTGAAAGGGTATTCACGGCAAGGGATGTCCGACAAAGAGCGTTCTTGATTTTATTTTCCAGTGGTTTTGTCCCGTTTTTGTCCCGTCAGGGATTTGTATCACGATACAAGGCTTTACAATATCGTTGAATATCAATGCTTTGTGAATGGGGAAAGCGAGAAAAATGCGCTAACCACCAGAACGGGCCTTGTGCACCGGTAAACGTGGCGTCGGTCAGAAACTCGTTGGTCTGAAAGATGACATCATCTATTTCCTCTTCCAGAAGGTCTATGCCGAAATTCGATAGGATATTTCCGTCTGCCATTTCCGTTTCTTTTTTAGTTCCTGTTCACGGTTTCTTCTCCGTCGCTTCCTCCGCTGCCGCCACCCGTCTGCGAGCCACGCACGGCAAACCGGGATTCGTTCCACCGCTCCACGGCATCGCGCAGGATGCTTCCTTTGTCGATAGGCTGTGCTTCTTCTGCGTTCAGCAGTCCCTCCGTCACGGTGGCGTTCTGTTTCCGTGCGAGGTAGAGGATGAGCGTCCCGTTCTGCCGGGCCACATCCTCGCTGATGCGCAGGTACTCTTTCTTCCGCTGGGCGTTGGGCATGTAGGCATCCTTGGTGGCGTTGATGGCGCACTGGTACACCTGATAATATTCTTCCCAGCGTTCCCGTTCGTCCGGCGTGCCGCCACACAGGAGAATGCGGTCGATGTTGCGCCGGAAGCGTTCCATCTGTCCGTTCACCTTGTCGCCCTCGGCAAGCCAGGCCAGGTCCACCTGCCTGTCGGCCACGTTCAATGCCTCGACAGCGGCCCGTTTGACCAGTGCCGAGTCGATGGCTTCCGCCTCGTCCGTCTGGTTGTAGAGGTTCACTCCGGCCAGCGTCCGGAACGACAGCTTGTTCTTCGCCGCCGCCGTCTTCTTGTACTTGTTGTGCAGCAGCGTGTAGTAGATTTCCGGGGTGAATGCCCCGGTGCCGGTTTCCATCACGGTAATCTGGTTCTGCTTGGGCGAGTCGTGGTTGTAGGTCACATACTGCGCATGGGCGGCATGTGCCGTCAGGACTGCCGCCGCAAGAAGTGTCATTGTTCGTTTCATGTGCATATCCTTTTCCTTTTTTCGTTAATAATCCAGTCTTCCGGCACCGCGCCAGCGGCCAAAGGCTCCGTCGATGATTTCCTGACGGCTGCGTGCCTGGTATATCTTTTCTTTCCAGTAGCCGATGCGTACCTGTATGTATCGCCATGTCTCCATATAGGCACGGTTCAGGTGCCGCTCGATGTCGTCGAGAGAGCCGTTGATGGCTTCCATGACCATCAGCAGGTCGGAAGTCGAGCAGGCAGCCGCTCCGGTGGCGTACAGCACAAGGTCGTTGAGCGACTTGTACAACTGTTCCCCGTCATTGGCGATGTCTTCTATCGCTTTCTTGTTTATCGTGAGTATCAGGAGGTCTTCCGGCTCGGCCTTTCCGCGCTTCAGCACCTTGTCGTTGAACTCGGTCAGCATCTCCTTGTAATCGCCGATGCGGTCGCTCACAGTCGTATAGGTGTCCTTGGCGTTCAGCACCGTCCGCAGGGACTGGTACATCACGTCGATGACATCAAAGGCGCGTGTGTACCGGTCAAGGTCCACGTTCAGCTCCTTGTATTCCACGGTAGCGTCCTTGCTGTACTCGTGCAGCAGCTTGTTGCTGTATTCCAGGGTGGAACGTGCCAGCAGCAGGCTGCGCTGTTTCTTGTGGTCGTTGATGTAGGCTTCCACCGATACGATGTCGAAAGTCCATTGGGCTTTGGCGACATACGGCAGAAGAGCCAGCAGCAGGAAGGTCAAAGTCAGTCTCTGTCTCATCTTACGTCCTCCTTTCTGCCGTTCCCGTTGCGCAGGTTACGGGCATTTTCCACCCACCGCTCATGGCATTCTTCCACAAGCGTGAGCCTGCGTCCTTCATCCGTGTCCAGTTCGGGCAGCACATCCTTCAATAGGTCGATGATGCTGTACTTGTAGTGCATCATCTTCTCCAGCGACACGAGGTCGGCG
>ENA-ORSI01000492-ORSI01000492.1-human-gut-metagenome-genome-assembly--contig:-NODE-492-length-42404-cov-4.219604_pt1 | contig 42404 bp, 38 predicted proteins | sample MGYA00242187_ERZ509154 | MGnify/ENA primary metagenome ERZ509154 (study PRJEB26280, sample SAMEA2338627) | human gut metagenome | biome: human gut; feature: human-associated habitat; material: faeces...
CTGTGATCAATATTCTTGATTCCGTCTATGACAGCCGCGCTATGCAGCCGGAGAATGCCCGCGACAAGAACGTCGAGCTGCAAGTTGATCCCGACAAGCTCGCCATGCCGGAGTTCAAAGCTCTCTGGAAACGTATCAGCCCGAAATCTGTGTATGTGGTTGATTTTGATACCGATGAGCTTGTAAACAAGGCGATTGCATCTATTAACAATAATCTTCATGTGCCGAAAATCTTTTTCAAAGTTGAAACCGGCGCGATGGATGAGATCAAGTCAAAGGACTCGCTTCTTGACGGAAGCGCATTCTCAAAGTCAAAGTCATCTACTTATGACAGCAGCAAGCAAATCCGCGTGGGCATCAGCGTGAAGTATGATCTGATCGGCAAGCTGGTCGGAGAGACAGGCTTGACGCGAAAGGCAGTCGTTGCAATTCTGACCGGCATTGAAAAATCCGTTTTTGAGCAGTTCAAGTTCAATCCGGAAGAGTTCATTATCAAAGCAGCCGCCCTGATCAATGATGAAAAGGCAACTGCAATTATCCAGCACATCACCTACAATGTGCTGGATGAACATTACGACACGGACATTTTTACCGAACCGACCATCAAGGGCAAGCTCGGCACAAATGCGATGAAAGCGCAGCGGCATCTATACGATCATATCGTGTATGATTCCACAAACGAGCGTGATTTTGCCACCGATTTGGACACCAACACAGATGTTGCGGTTTATGTGAAGCTGCCGGACAGCTTCTATATCGCAACACCGGTCGGACACTATAATCCGGACTGGGCGATTGCTTTCTATGAAGGTACCGTCAAGCATATCTACTTTGTTGCTGAGACGAAAGGCTCTATGTCCTCCATGCAGCTCCGGCTCATTGAGGAATCGAAAATTCACTGCGCAAGAGAGCATTTTAAGGCGATCAGCAACGGAAATGTGGTTTATGATGTGGTGGATAGTTACCAAGCCTTGCTGGAAAAGGTAATGAAATAAAAAAACAGCATTGATTTCAAAAACAGCTCGACCAACTTTTTTTGAGTTGCCCGGGCTTTTTTGCAGCTGGCGATGCCGCAGCTTCATTAAAAAATGCGATTCCGCCGCTTAAATATTGGCATCTTATTCTCAACGGAAAAAAAACGAACAGCAAGGGTCGTGCTGAGTGCGGCAACTCCAAGCATGACACAAATCGGCAGCGTCGCAAGGGAGACGGCACAGTAAACGGCATACATTGCCGGCTCTACGCCGAGAATGAATACAGGTCAAAACAAATTCTTTGTGTAGTAATATCTTTTTTCGGTGTACGGATATTCCTCAAGGGTGAAAACCTCCTGATATCCATGCTTCTTGTAGAATATCGGAGCTTGAAAAGAAAAAGTATCCACAAAAGCATATTTGCAGTCGCGCTGCTTAGCTTCGCTTTTCGCGGCCTGCAGTAACTTGCTTCCGATACCTTGCCCTCGGAGTTGTTCGCTGACAAAAAGGAATTGAATGCAAAGCCAATTTCCGAATATCTCTCCTGTCAATCCGGCCAGCTTTCTGCTGTTTTCGTCTTCAAAAAAGAGCCCTATCGGGATTTTTTGATTTTTCGCGATGAACAAGATTATATTCATTCAGCATCCTATGTATCTCATTGACATCGTGCTCGCTTACATCATCCGTTATTCTGAAATTCATATGCTTTTTCCTTCCTCGCGTAGTTTTATTAATAATTAAAACCTATGTATCCTGCCAATCAGAACTGTACATCTGTTTCTTTGCTTTAAAAAATCGGTTATACACGAAAGCAACAGCAACGTCGGTACTGTTTTTGAACGGATACATATTGGAACAGCAAGATGCTTATCGGCATAAATCACTTATCATGCCAGAGTGCTAAAACCCTGCCCGTATCATTATCTACCAAGATGTTTGCAACACCGCCCGTCATATTGGAACGCAATGTTCCCTGAACAAGCCAAATACCGTTTGCCTTATCATAGAATACTTGATAGGGTTTCTGCTTTTTTATACGTTCTCCATACTGGTTAATCCAAATTACTTCAACTTTTTTGAGAAGATCTATTGAATCGGATATGAACCCTAAATTATCTTCTGACGGAAATTTATCAATATAATATTGATAATCGCCCACATCAAACGCCTTAGTTTCCGGAAGCTTGTTTTTGCCAATCACAACAAATGTCCCTGCAATGAATGCCATGAAAAGAACAAACAGAAACATAAAAAACATCTTTCTTTTAAACATTGAAACTACCTCCTCGGATGGTTGGGATCAACTTGTTCGCAATTGAACCCGTTGTGTATGCATAGCGATTCTTTCCGAGCATGTTGCCGTAGGAATCGTATGCATAAGTGTAAGTTGAGTTCGCGGAATTGTTTTCTCCGTAGTACAGATTTTCGCGCACAAGCTGATTCATGGAATCATACTCGTAGGAGAATTTTTCATCTGCATTTTCGAATGTTGAATCGCCGCGCCAGATCTTGGTTATGTTGCCGTTGGCGTCATAATCATAGTTGTACTTTGCGTCCGAACCGTTGCGATAGGACTTAACGAGCGTTTATTCGGGACTGCGAATAAACCTCCGGTGAAGCTTTTTTCGGTGCTTGCCGCACGGCGCGTGAATCAAAGAGCTTTTTACACCTACCACGTATACTTTACTGTATACCAATCATTCCCGAGATCAACCTGGTCTACTATATATGACCATTCGTCAACAAGCCGGCCTTCTCCGGTTCGTTCAATCTCTTTGCATAGCAAATAATCACTGTCCCCAAATCTTGAATAGAAGGCAAACATTACATATTCAGCGAAACTTGAAAACTGCCTATCTACGGACTGCATAAGCGGATCATCGAAAAGAGGCTGTACAAAAGTTTGGATTCCGTTGATCTCGTCCTGCGATAGTTCTTCGGATGAAAAGACTCCGAGTTCACCGATTTTTGTATAGGTTCGGTTATTGTATGAACTGTCCGCGCCTTTTACCACATAAACAACGTTTGGATTCGCCTTGAACCAGTCGGCGGCAATATCGAGTGCCTCGGTGTGAAGCTTGAAGTAGTCTTGCGCAACTCCGGCAGAATACAACCCGCGCGGCCCCGAATCCTCAAAGAGCTTTTTAAACTCAGCTATGCTAAAACACCCGCACAATTGTACCGAAACAACTGCGGCAACCATAGTGATCGCAACAATAATTATCAAATGCTTTTTTCTTTTCATAGTGACCCCCACAGTTCCTTCGTTGTTTTATAAATTGTTAACAGCAACCGTCCGTTTATTCCTGCATTTACCATCCAATCGAAAAATTCTCCGCTTGCAAAAGATGCAGGTTCCATGAAGTAATGTATACCAACCCCAAGGTTGATAAAAAAGTTGTCGTCTTTTCCGTCATAGTAATACTCACAGCCATCGTTGTCTCCATTTTCTCTTAATGCGACAAATCCAGCCGCAACAAGGAGAGTTTTTCTTGAAAATCCTAATGTTGATCCGATAAAGCCATAATTCAGGTTTCCAAGATCTGCTGCGGTCATGTTTAACCCAAATGCAGAAAAACCGGAAACGTCTTTCGCCCAATCGGGCAAATTATATTTGTAGTCCCAGTCTCCGTATGAACGCACATGCTGATAGAATTGGATTTGTGCGTAACCCGGTATAACTGACCATTTCTTTGTTGTATGCAAAGTTGACATACTTTCCGGATTTGCCCCAATACTTGAGCTGTTTGCCCGCCCAAGTCATGGCTGCACCGAAGTAACGGGTCGGATTGCCCATTTCATCATATGAAACAGTGTTGTTTTGCTTTGAACCGGTCGATACCGTTCCGTCCGTGACCGCCGTCAGCAGATCTGATCCACTTGACAACATCATTTCTATGAGACAATACGCTCAAAGCCATGTTTCGTCAGAATGCAAAAGCCGATGTACTGACTATATAACAATTATCTGACAAACTGCGCTGAGCAGATTCGTTGATCCAACTTATGTCCTTTGGCTGCCGCTCCGTTTCGTCCGCGTTAACGAATAAAGAGTAATTGCAACTGATTGGCTGTCCGATGAATCCGATAAGTAAGTAGGAAATGGTCAACGATATTAACAAATCCGATATCGTTTGCCAACATACATGCCGCAAAGCTTTGCAGCAGTTCCATATCTTCATCGGAAATATCAGTGCTTTTGCACTCGGCAAAAATATCCTCCTTCAGCTGAACCAAAGTGTCCGTACGAGCATCACAGTAATCTGCCCCGCGACGCGGACTGTATATGCACAACCGTTTAATGTTATCCTGCGAATACAGAAACTTGGCAAATCTTTCGATTTCATCCCGGTATTGGTAATAACAGTTCTCAACTGATTCAATCACTTCATCTTCAGATTTCCTGTTCTGAGTAAGTGAATCAAGCAGTCGGACAGAGCATCCGGATGATGCCAATGTCGCAAGAACAAGAAGTGAAGCCAATAACATGTTCAGAGTGATTTTTTTCATTTTAAAATAACCTCCCGGTTTGTGTCTTTCGCTGATACAGCGTTAACTTTTGGTTCTTTATATGAACCCGGCATGTACTGGCAGGCCGATGTTCACATCAGAAGTATATCGAAGTTGAACATCATTTGTCAAGTTTTCGAGTGAAAATATTCGTTGAAATACAAAACTGTAGAAAAATATGAATTCTTTCTGAAAACCGCATTCATTATTTTGATTTCGGAATCATCCGCTGTAAATCACGGCTTATGCAAGTTGTTGAAACAAACACCACTGTATGGTACAATGTATGCAGCAAGTGAGTTTTTGCGGAGGAAAACAGGATGATACACTTAGAAGAAGTCAGCCCTGGCAACTGGAGGCTTGACCTGCATGTTCGCAATGATCAGAAGGACTTCGCAGCGAATTCAATTACGCTGTTGGCAAGAGCGTATGCCTACAGGAATTCCGGAAGTCGCGCTTTGATTATATACAATGAAGATATACCGATTGGAATGGCTCTGTATTATTATATAGATGGCGCATACGACTTCAGCCAGTTTTTTATTGACGAAAGATATCAAGGCAACGGATTCGGATATGAAGCAGCCGGGCACGTTCTTCGGGAAATGCAAAAAGACGGGGTTTATAACAGAGTTGTCCTTTGCTATATTGAAGGAAACGAAGCGGCAAAACAATTGTACCTTAAACTCGGCTTTAACCATACGGGAGAAACTGACGGCAACGAAATCATTATGGAGAAAAAACTGCGGTAGTTTTGCTGTATAACATGAACGTGCCTGTCGGCAAAAAGCAATGGCGAATACGCGGTTAGTACTCGGAGCAGGCTGCTTTAATTAAAAAATATGTGCTTCTGAAATAGCCGCAATAAACAATCCGAACGTAAGCCTGAGTGAAAGCACTTCGATGCGAAGCGGCGGAGTAATATTACTGCGAAGGCGGAAATGTTAATGATTTGCGAAGGATGCTATTATAAATACGAAGGCAATGTTTATTTTGTTGCGGAGCCGATATGTTCGAACGGCATGTCGAGAGTATTCAAATGCGAGCAAATTGATGATGCTTCAAGAACTGATTATCACATTGTCGGAGAATCTTTTTTGATGCCGAGAGACGAACTCTATGATGCAGCCAACCTTTGCGAAAAATGCTTCACTTGCAGATATGCGGTAGAATCACTGCGGGTTATCCGTTGTACATTACATGGAAAGATCGAGAATGAACCATATCCGAAGATTTTGCCCGACTGCAAGTTTTTTTCTCCGTTGTCCTCCGAACCGAAACCTGTCAAGAACCCGCCGGGAGTTGAGTTTAAAAAGCTATTTAATGAAGTGAGTCGCAGGAATAAACCTGTTTACCTCAATTCGCCGTACTATACAATGCCCCCGAACGTGTTCGGCAAATTGAAAACTTTCCTCAACGGAAATGAATTAATTTATTTCGGCACGGGTAATTCTGAAATGCTTGGAAAACCCGGTGTTTTTTGCAGCCATGAACGTATCGATGAATACCTTAATTATTTGGGTTCGGAAAGAAACTTTGTTTGTTATCGCGCTTGCGATATATCCGAAGAAACATATGAGAAAATCTCTACCGACCTGACGGATGCGGAGCTTACTTATTGCGTCTTGTGCGTTCCTTCAATCAGTTTTGCATGTTTTGGTGATGATTACAGTGTGAGCTATGGTTCCGGCAACGGATACGTTGTTTTTGCAAATCCGAAAATCGCAGTAGCGTTAAAAGCCGAAAACGACAGAACCGATTGGAAAAAATACATATACTATTTGCAAACAAATTGACGCCGGAACGCACTTTAGCGGCATAAATGACGTGGCTGCATTGTCAGAATAATGTGACGAAGCATTTCGAACCGCACAGTTTTTGCGACGGGAAATAATGCTCCGCAGGACGCTGAGTATTCCCGCCGCAAGAGTACAAAAGTGTGCCGTTCGGGTTCCGAAAGGTTTTGAACCCAAAGTGCCTGTTATTTTTCGTACTCTTTTAATTCCTTCAAGAACTGACGGTAGTCTTCTTCCGACCAATAAAACGTAAGTTCTTCCTCTGTGTAGTCTTCCGGGTTGCCGCGCATAAAATTGCTGCCGACATCATAACCGAATTTATGCAAAACTGTTTCTGCAAACTCGCGGAAGAACATGCCGATGCCGGTGATTACATTACCGTCACAAACGATTCCTTTATGTATAAAATTCTCGTTTTCAACAAAGGAAAATGTCTCTGCCATCTGCATAAAAAAGCCGGCAGTAAATTTTTTGCCGTCCAACACACCTGCCTTTGCCAGCAGAATAGGAGAGGACGAGATTGCTGCAAATGTTACGTCAGTGTTGATTCCGCCGCGCAAAAACTCAATCAGCCTATCATCATAAAGTGCGGGAAGCGGATTGATCGTACCCGGAAGAACAATGCATTTGTAGTCTGTGATGTTTACATCTGCAATTGTCTTTGTCGGCATTACCCGCAAACCCTCTTCGCTGCAATACTCCCTGTTTTCACTTGCGATAAAATCGATTTTTTCTTCAAACCATACCGACAGAGCCGAAGTCAGGCAGGTAATTTCCTGCAAGGAAAAATCAGGATATAGGATTACTGCAAATTTACTCATCGGTATTACCTCCGTAAACAAACCTGTTTTAACACAGACTTTGGATAAGTATACCATGAATTCGAATTTTATCAACCATTACACGTCGGGCACAGCCGATTTTTGATGCCGGAGCATACCCCGTTTTCCCCGTTTCCATATTGCACGGGCACATGTCCTGTGCTATAATCGTTTTTACAGGTTCGAGTAACACGAAGTCAAGATTTTTTTGAATTATTCGGTGTAACAGAGCATACACTGCGTTTTTATACAGATGAGGGATTGCTGCCCTGTGAGCGGGACGGCGGCAATCGTCGAATTTCAGCGGGCTCGGACGTCAAAAAAATTCACAGACAATAACAAACAGCGGGATGCATTGACAACCGTTCAAAACAGCGGCAAATTCAGTCCGATTCACAACATATCGATAAATGCAATACCGATATGCGAAAAGGGCAATTCCGATTTTGCGCGAATTATGTTACTATACGGTTCGGAAAAACATATGAACCAACGAAAGGAATGTTTAACATGAATAAAATAACCATCATCGGCACCGGCAGTGTGGGCGCAACCATTGCATACACACTCAACACAATGGGCATTGCGTCTGAAATTGTCTTGATCGACATCAACACCGAAAAAGCGCTCGGCGAAGCACTCGACATTCGCCAGGGCAATTCGTTTTTCGGCGGCAATTGCTCCATCTATGCGGGCGATTACTGCGATGCGGCAGGTTCCAATATCGTTATTTTGACTTCCGGCATTGCCCGCAAGCCCGGACAGACCCGTCTTGAGCTTGCGCAGACCAACGTCAACATCACAAAATCCATTCTGCCGCAGATAACAAAATATGCGCCGAATGCGATTTATATCATCGTCAGCAATCCTGTTGACATCCTGACATATGTGTTTTTCAAGCAGTCCGGACTTCCTGCAAACCATATCATTGGTTCGGGCACCGTTCTGGACACATCGCGCTTGCGTGCAAGGCTGTCTGAGTATTATAATATCAATCAGACCAATGTACATGCATATGTATTCGGTGAACACGGCGATTCGTCCTTCGTTCCGTGGTCGGTTGCAAATATTTCCGGAGTGCCGATTAAGGATTGCCCGCAGCTTATCACAACTCCCGGCATGATAAGTCCCGCGCTTGACTTTGCAGAGATTGAGACTTATGTAAAAAAATCCGGCGGAAGAGTTATTGCCCGCAAAGGTGCAACTTTCTATGCTGTTTCGGCGGCGGTATGCCATATTTGCAAATGCCTGCATTCCGGCATCGAAACCACAATGACCGTTTCGACTCTTATGAACGGCGAGTACGGAATCGATGATGTTTGCCTCAGTACGCTCAACCGCATCGGAAGCAACGGCGTCAGCGGCAAGGTCAACATTGCGCTCACGGATGAAGAAATCGGAAAGCTTCGCCGCAGTGCCGATGCATTGAAGGAAGTTATCGGCGGGTTGAACCTTTGATAATGCCCGAATACCTGAATGCACTCCGCAAAACGAATAAAGGCTCCACATTGGTTTTTGACAATAAAGAGAGCTTTGGAAGAAAGGATGCTCAAATATGATGAAAGTCAGCTATTTCCCGGGCTGCACGCTGCGCACAAAGGCCAAAGAGCTTGACAGGTGCGCGCGCGCCTGTGCGGAGATTCTCGGCTTTGAATTGTGCGAAATAGAGAACTGGCAGTGCTGCGGCGGTGTTTACGTTTCCGCAAAGGATGAAATTGCAACAAAACTTGCCGCCGTTCGCGCACTTGCTGCCGCACGCGATGCCGGAAGGCCTCTTGTTACGGTATGCTCTGCATGTCACAATGTTATCAAGCAAACCAATCATGCCATGCGAACGGATGAGGACTTTGCAAAAAAGGTGAACCTTTATCTGTCACAGGATAAAAATCCGCCCGCTCCTTATCACGGAGAGACGGAGGTTCTGCATTACTTGGAGCTTGTGACACGCGGCAGCGGTTTTGAAAAAATACATGCTGCGGTCAAAAACCCCTTAAACGGAAAACGTGTTGCGGCATATTACGGCTGTATGCTGCTGCGCCCGGCAAAAGTCATTGAGTTTGATGATCCGGAAAATCCGCAGCTCATCGAAAAACTCATTGCCGCACTCGGAGCCGAACCCTGCATTTTCCCGGAAAGAAACGAATGCTGCGGCGGGTATACCGTTATGGATGACCCGAATGCAGCGGCAAAACGGAGCAGGAAGGTTTATGGGAGCGCATGCATTCACGGTGCGGACGAAATCGTGACTGCATGTCCGCTTTGCCGATATAACCTTGTTAAAAACGGCATGGGTGAAGAAGCCTCCGTTCCCGTTGTTTATTTCACCGAACTCATGGCGGAAGCATTCGGCATTAAGAACGGAGCAGCAAACGGCAGCGCGGCAGTGGATCACTGCGGCTGCGCTGTCAACGGAAAGGAGTAACTGATGCAGAACAACAAAACCTTACGCGAAAAGGAGCAGATACTCCGAATCAGCGGAGTAAATCCGCTCAGGTGCATGCGCTGCGGCAAATGCTCGGCAACATGTCCGTCATATGAAGAGATGGAATATCATCCGCATCAGTTCGTTTACATGGTTGAAACCGGAGATATCGAACCGCTGCTGAATTCGGAGTCGCTTTACAAATGCCTTTCGTGCTTCGCCTGCGTTGAACGATGTCCGCGGGGAGTTGAACCGGCAAAGCTCGTTGAAGCGATACGGCTCATAAAAATCCGTCAAAAGGATGCAAACCGAATGACTGCCGATGATGTGCCGCCGGCAGCTGAAGCGGATGCGGATTTGCCGCAGCAGGCAGTTGTCAGCGCGTTCCGCAAGTACACAAAATAGAAAGGAACACAAAACATGCAAAGAATAGGTGTTTTTGTATGCCACTGCGGCACAAATATTGCGGGAACCGTTGACGTGAAAGCGGTTGCTGCGGCACTCGGGAACGAGCCGGGCGTCGTTGTTGCCGAGGATTATCAATATATGTGTTCCCAGGCGGGACAGGATTTGATAAAAAAGGCAATCCGCGAAAATAATCTTAACGGAGTGGTTATCTGCTCATGCTCACCGCGCATGCACGAGGCAACCTTCCGCAAAACAGCCGCCTCTGCGGGTCTGAACCCATACATGGTTGAAATCGCGAACATTCGCGAACAGTGTTCATGGGTGCATAAGGATATGCCGACAGGGACCGAAAAGGCGATCATACTCGGAAAAGCAGCTGTTGCAAAGGTCAACCTTAATGCACCGCTTACGGCTTCCGAAACGCCCGTCACGAAACGTGCGCTCGTGATAGGCGGCGGCATTGCGGGTATTCAGACTGCTCTTGATATTGCAGATGCCGGGTTCGAAGTTGATATTGTCGAACAAAAACCTACAATCGGCGGGAAGATGGCTCAGCTCGACAAGACTTTTCCGACGCTGGACTGCGCCGCCTGCATTCTGACTCCGAAGATGGTCGATGCAGCTCAAAATGAAAAAATCCGAATTTTCACATATTCGGAAGTGACGGAAGTCCATGGCTTTGTCGGAAATTTCGATGTTACAATAAAGAAAAAAGCTCGCTACGTCAACGAGAACATTTGCACCGGCTGCGGCGCATGTACCGAAAAATGTCCCATGCGGAAGGTGCCGAACGAGTTCAATCTCGGCATGGACAATCGCAGCGCAATTTATATCCCGTTTGCGCAGGCAATTCCGAAGGTTGCAACTATTGACCCCGAGCATTGCATGATGCTGAAATCCGGAAAATGCGGGTTGTGTTCAAAAGTCTGCACGGCGGGTGCAATTGATTATAAAGCAAAGGATGAATTCATAACGGAAAAATACGGCGCAATCGTTGCCGCAACCGGATTCAATCCGATTTCACTCGAAAAGTTTGATGAGTTTGCATATTCTCAATCCAAGGATGTTGTAACGTCGCTTGAATTCGAACGGCTTATGAATGCTGCGGGGCCGACCAAGGGCACGCTGCTTCGCCCGAGCGACGGCAAACACCCCAAAACCATTGTTTTTGTTCAATGCGTCGGTTCGCGCTGTGCGGCCTGTGCGGATAAGGGCAAGGAATATTGTTCGAAAGTCTGCTGCATGTACACAGCAAAACATGCGATGCTCACAAGGGATAAATATCCTGATACGGATGTTTATGTTTTCTACATTGATGTGCGCACCCCGGGAAAGAATTTTGATGAGTTTTACCGTCGTGCCGTTGAGGAGTACGGCGTGCACTACATCAAAGGCATGGTAGGCAAGGTTTCGCCCGAGGGGGACAAGCTGAAGGTTCAGGCATCGGATTTGATTGCAGGAAAACAGCTGCATATCGATGCGGATATGGTTGTGCTTGCTGCGGCAATGGAACCGGATAAATCCGCAAGGCAGCTTGCAACTATGCTTACTGCAAGCATGGATACCAACGATTTCTTCACCGAAGCGCATCCGAAGCTTCGCCCGGTTGAAAGTCCGACGGCAGGAGTGTTTCTCTCGGGAGCGTGTCAGGGGCCGAAGGATATTCCGGAGACGGTCGCGCAGGCCGGTGCTGCCGCAAGCAAGGTCATAGGTCTTCTTTCCAAAAACAGGCTTACCGGCAATCCCTGCGTTGCCCATTCGGACGAGATGATGTGCAACGGGTGTTCAACTTGTGAAAAGGTTTGCCCGTACGGTGCGATTACATACGTTGAAAAGGAATTCCGTATGCCGGACAGAACGACGAGGATCCGCCGCGTTGCAAGCGTGAATGAGGCGGTGTGCCAGGGCTGCGGTGCATGTACCGTTGCATGCATGTCCGGAGCAATGGATCTTAAAGGCTTTATGAACAAACAAATCATGGCGGAGGTGGATGCAATATGCCGATGACGGATAACAGCGGGAAATATAAACCCTTGATAGTTGCGTTCTGCTGCAATTGGTGCTCATATGCGGGTGCGGATCTTGCGGGCAGCAATCGCCTCGGTTACCCCGCGGATGTTAAAATCATCCGTGTTCCCTGCTCATGCAGAGTGAACCCGATGTTCATTCTGCGCGCGTTTCAGCGCGGAGCGGACGGGGTGATAATATGTGGCTGTCATCCCGGAGATTGCCACTATACCTCCGGAAACTATTATACGCGCCGCAGAATGGCACTGCTGTTTTCAATGCTTGACTATCTCGGCATTGAGCGCGAACGAACCCGCGTTGAATGGGTCAGCGCGGCGGAAGGCGCAAAATTTGCCGCAACGATGAATGATTTTGCAGAAAAGGTTGCCGGCTTGGGCAAAAACAAGCGTCTGGAGGATTTGAGATGCAGCAAATAACCCAAGATTATCTTGCAAACAAAGCAAAGGAGCTTTTGAACAGCGGAATCTGCAGCAGAGTTTTCGGCTGGAAAAGAGGCGAATTTGATTACGACCTTACGCCCGCTGTTTTCACGACAGCCGAACAAATAGACAGGGAATTTGTTTACAACGGCTTTTGCGCCGCAAACTTCTCAAAATACCTTGTTAACGAAACGCGCAGGGACGCCGGCAAAGTTGCGGTTTTTTTGAAACCGTGCGACAGCTACAGCTTTAATCAGCTGCTTACCGAACACAGGTTCGACCGAGAAAAGGTTTACGCAGTCGGCATACCGTGTGAGGGAATGACTGATATCAACAAGGTCAGGCAGGCGGTTGACGGTATTGCAAAGCTCACCTTTGACGAAAACGGAAATATTATCGTTGAAACTCTTTACGACGGAACAGCAAAACTCGACAGAAACGAGTGTATGCTTGAACGCTGCATTCACTGCAAATCCAAACGCTGCGTTGTTTATGATGAACTTCTCGGGGAGAATGGTGAAGTTCTTGACGATTCCCGCTTTGATGAGGTCAAAAAACTTGAAGCAATGACGGCGGATGAACGATTTGCATTCTGGCAGGGTGAGCTTTCGCGCTGCATTCGCTGCAATGCCTGCCGCGATGCATGTCCTGCATGCACCTGCGAAAAATGCGTGTTCGACAATCCCGCATCAGGTGTTGAAAACAAAGCAGCCGCAGATTCTTTCGAAGAAAAAATGTTTCATATAATCCGTGCGTTTCACGTCGCCGGACGCTGCACGGATTGCGGTGAGTGTTCGCGCGTTTGCCCGCAGCATATACCGCTGCATCTTTTGAATCGAAAGTTTATAAAGGATATCAATGCCTTTTACGGCGAATATCAGGCGGGCGCGGAAGAAGGCAGCAGAGCCCCGATCGTGAACTACACAAAGGACGATATCGAACCCTCGGCTGCGGTTGAAAGGAGCGGAAACAATGCGTAAAATTGCAAAATCAGAGCTGAATTCGCTCTTTGCGGCAATTGCCGAACGTGCAAAACTGTATGTGCCGCAGGATACGGCAGGCGGAGCAAAGTTTTCCGAGTGGAAAAACGGAAAAATGTGTTCCAAAGCTTTGAACACTGTACGCAGTGCAAAAGACTTTTTCTTTCCGCAGACCGAAAACCTGATGGATTTTAAACTGCGCGGAAAAACAATAGAGATTGTCGATACCCGCAGTGAAACGGAGGATTTTGTTCTGTTCGGCGTCAGGGCGTGTGACGTGAAGAGCTTCGAAATTCTGGACAGAGTTTTTCTTTCCGACCCCGTTGATACCTACTACAAGAACCGCCGCGAGCACGGCATTATAATGTCACTGGCATGCTCCCGTCCGCAGGAAACATGTTTTTGTGCATCATTCGGAATTGATGCAGGTGCGCCCGAAGGTGATATTGTTTGCACGGAATCCGAAGATACACTCTATCTCGATGCAAAAACAGCGAAGGGCACCGCTCTTCTGAACTCGCTGAACACACTCACCGAGGAGGCGGACGGGGAAGCGGATGCGGCAGAAATGAAAGCCGTTTACGATACGGTTTCGGCTCGGATTAAAAAACTTCCGCTTGCGGGTTTGAAACCCGATGCTTTCGGGGCGGGGAAGACGGATGAATTTTTCAATGCACCCGAGTGGAAAGAACTTTCGTCACATTGCCTCGGCTGCGGCACGTGCACATTTGTTTGTCCGACCTGCCAATGCTACGATATTCGGGATTTCGACACGGGTCACGGTGTGAAACGGTTCCGCTGCTGGGATTCATGCATGTATTCGGAATTCACAAAAATGTCTGCGGGACAGCCGCGTCTGACTCAAACGGAAAGGTTCCGTCAGCGTTTCATGCACAAACTGGTCTATTATCCGACAAACAACAACGGACTGTTTTCGTGCGTGGGATGCGGCAGGTGCCTTGCAAAATGCCCGATAAACATGAACATTGTGAAAGTCATGAAAGCTCTTGCGAAGCCGCAGAACCGTGACTGCGAAAACGGTGAAACCCCCGAAGGGAGGAAATAAAATGTTTGTTACAGCAACACGAGATCCCCTGATGCCAGTTATCGGCGTTGTTACTGATATAAGGATAGACACGCCGGACGTTAAAACTTTCCGCGTTGTAACTCCGGATGGAAAAAAAGCGTTTGAACACCGTCCGGGGCAGTGCGCAATGCTGTCCGTACCCGGAGTCGGCGAGGCGATGTTCTCAATAACTTCATCCCCGACAAATACGGAATTCATGGAGTTTTCAATCAAAAAATGCGGCTGCGTGACAGAATGGCTGCATTCGATGGAACCGGGGCAGCAGATTACGATACGCGGGCCGTACGGCAACGGCTTTCCGGTGGACAACGTTTTCACAGGCCGCGATCTGCTCTTTATTGCAGGCGGAATCGGGCTTGCACCGCTGCGTTCCGTGATTAACTATTGCCGGCATTATCGCGACAGGTACGGCAAAATAGATATTGTTTACGGTTCGCGCAGTATGCAGGATTTGGTGGACTATAATGAAATAATTGATGAGTGGGCTGTTGATGCGGGTGTCAGCGTACACCTCACAATCGATAAAGAACAGCCGGAGTGGAGCGGTCATGTCGGTTTTGTTCCGAACTATGTCAAGGAATTGGGCTTTTCAACCGACAAGATCGCGATTCTCTGCGGTCCGCCGATAATGATTAAATTTACCCTTGCCGGACTGTGCGAGATCGGATTTGATAAAACTCAAATATACACAACAATGGAACTTCGCATGAAATGCGGCATCGGTAAATGCGGCAGGTGCAATATCGGTTCGAAATATGTCTGCAAGGACGGACCCGTTTTCCGCTGCGACGAACTGGATGCACTTCCGAACGAATACTGAGGTTTTTGGAGGAGATGCTTTAAAATGAAAGAAAACACGGTTGACATCTACCTTTTCGGCAAAAAATACACCGTCCCCGATGATTTGACGATCATGCGGGCAATGGAATATGCGGGCTATCAGCTTGTGCGCGCCTGCCGCAACGGATTCTGCGGCGCATGTGCAACGATCTACCGCATCAAAGGCGACCGCGAACTTCATGCATGTCTCGCCTGCCAAACCAAGGTTGAAAATGACATGTATGTGGCAACGCTGCCGTTTTTCCCGCTCGTCAAGCAGGTTTACGACATTGAAAAGGTTAAACCCACCGAGCAGATAATGATGCAGCTTTATCCGGAGATATATGCCTGTGTCGGATGCAACGCATGCACAAAGAGCTGCACGCAGGGATTGAACGTAATGCAGTACATTGCATATGCTCAGCGCGGCGAGTTTGACAAGTGCGCGGAGGAATCCTTTGACTGCGTGATGTGCGGCGTTTGCTCTTCACGCTGTCCTGCCGGAATATCGCATCCGCAGGTTGCAATGCTTGCAAGAAGACTGAACGGCAAATATCTTGCGCCTAAATCCGAGCATCTTGAGAACAGAGTTCGGGAAATTGAAAACGGAACGTTTGACGAGCTGATGGAAGCTCTGATGGGTAAACCTGCATCGGAATTGCAGGAGCTGTACAACAACAGGGATATTGAAAAATAAGGGGGCAAAGAAGGATTATGTACTCAAAGGAATTCCGTGAATCCCTTAACGCTGTTGAAGCGGCAAGGGAAGCAAACATTGCCCTTGAACCTGCGCGAATGACGGCGGAAGAAAAGGAAAAACTGCTCAAACAGTACCATCCGGATTATAAAACAAGTGAGTTTGCGGTGCTTAAAGTCGGCGCAAACAGCGGCGAGGAAGTTCCGCATGAGCTTTGCGAAATGCTCCAGGCACACAGCCGAATCAACCCGTGCGAGATTGACCTTGAAAAAATCGATTACGACGTTGATGTGCTTGTTATCGGAGGCGGCGGCGCGGGAGCGTCGGCAGCGATTGAAGCTCATAATGCGGGCGCAAACACGATGATCGTCACAAAACTTCGCATAGGTGATGCAAACACGATGATGGCAGAGGGCGGCATTCAGGCGGCGGACAAGCCGAATGATTCTCCCGCGATTCATTTTCTTGATGCATACGGCGGAGGGCATTTTGCAGCAAAGCGCGAACTGCTCCAAAAGCTGGTATGTGATGCTCCGGGTGCGATTCAGTGGCTGAACGAACTCGGCGTTGAGTTCGACAAGGCTCCGGACGGAACTATGATAACGACTCACGGCGGAGGAACATCCCGCAAAAGAATGCATGCGGCAAAGGATTATTCCGGTGCGGAGATAATGCGCACGCTGCGGGATGAGGTTCTTAACCTCGGCATCCCCGTTGTAGATTTCACCTCCGCAATCGAGCTTATTCTTGATGAAAACGGAAATGCGGCAGGTGCGGTACTCCTTAACATGGAGACAGGTGAAAAGCTTGTTGCGCGTGCAAAAACCGTGATTATTGCAACGGGCGGTGCAGGCAGAATGCACTATCAGGGATTCCCGACTTCCAATCACTACGGTGCAACGGCTGACGGTCTTGTTCTCGGCTATCGTGCGGGCGCAAAGCTTCTGTATGCGGACACGCTCCAATATCACCCCACGGGCGCAGCGTTCCCGCAGCAGATTTTCGGTGCGCTCGTTACCGAAAAAGTTCGCTCTCTCGGTGCGAAGCTCGTGAATTGCGACGGTAAAGTGTTCATGCATCCGCTTGAAACCCGTGATGTTGCGGCTGCATCGATAATTCGTGAATGCACCGACAGGAACAAGGGGGTTGACACAGGCAGCGGCAAGGCCGTTTGGCTGGATACCCCCATGATAGAGCGTATCGGAGGCGAGGGTACAATCGAAGCAAGGATTCCGGCAATGCTCCGAATGTTTATGAATCACGGTATTGATATACGCCGCGAACCCATTCTTGTTTTCCCGACGCTGCATTATCAGAACGGAGGACTTGATATCAATGTTGACGGCATGACTCCCAATGTTCCAAACCTCTATGTTGCCGGTGAAGCTGTCGGCGGCATCCACGGCAGAAATCGTTTGATGGGCAACTCGCTGCTTGACATTATCGTATTCGGCAGGAGTGCGGGCAGAAATGCGGCTCATCGTGCAGCCGAAACAGTGCCTGCAAAGCTGACGTTGAACCATGTTGCAGAGTTTGAATCGCAGCTCAATGCGGCAGGCATAGAGACAGAAGCGGTCTCTCCGAAACTGCTTCCCGATTACCGCAGAAAATAATGCGGTATTGTTGAACACAAAACCATGCGGCGGACGGAGAACAACGTCCGCCGTCAATATGAATATAACATCCGCTCCGCGGAAAGGAAGGGAAAACTATGTTGGATTTTTTGGAGGCAGCAACAATATTCTGTTTTGGTCTTTCATGGCCGATATCGATTCGCAAATCCATTGTGTCACGCACGGCAAAGGGAAAAAGTTTGTTTTTTGAGCTTTTCCTGCTGCTCGGCTATGCTTGCGGAATTGCGCGCAAGATAATGCAGACGGTTGACGGAAGCAGCGGATTCCTGTTCTTCCTCAGCTTCTTCTTCTATATTCTGAATTTTGTTGAGATTTCAATCGACGTTGCACTCTATTTCAGAAACAAAAAACTGGATGAACTGGCCGAAAAAGCAGCAAATTGATGCGCCTTGCAACATGACTTTCGGCTGAATTTCAGCGTGAATTGAAAAGCCGCACCCGGGTTTGACTCGGATGCGGCTTTTCGTATGTGAGGTTTGATTGGCTGTTTCATCGGAAGCATCTGTTCAAGACTGCTCGGTTCGGGCAATTTGCCTTGCGGGCGACCGTGGATGATGTTGTAGTCATACACGGCGGTAAGCCCTGAATGGAGTTTGTAGGTAAAAGTTGTTGCGCTGTCGCGTTTTACGGATGCAATGCGCGGATCGCTTTCAAGCATTCCGATAAGCTCGGCAACTGTTTCCTCGGGAGCTTTTCCTGCTTTGTATTGCTCGGAATCAACAGCAAGCAGGTCTTTTTCAACTTCCTGATGCGCTTTGTTCAAGATGCGCAGATCTCTTGCGGCGGAGTAGCTTTCCGCAATTGCCGAAACAGGCAGCATGGCTGCAAGCATCAGCACCGCAAGAAGAATGACGATGATTTTGTTCAGCCGCTTTTTTTCATTTTTTCCTCCTGCAAATTAAATATATCCGAAAGCATGTATTGCCCTTTGATATCATTATCAGCCGTTGTTGATCGTTACTCGGTTGAACCCGTTCAAACCGACTCACCGTTTAATGAAAGGTCGTGCTCAAACCCGACCGATTCCGCAAGCTTACGTATGACACGAACGGCATAATTTCGAATGTCAACAGCTTTAATGCGTTCGACGGCATCGGAACGCATGGCTTCGGGAACATTGTAGGCCTTTAATGCAATATCAAGAAAACGTTCCAACTTTTGCTCAAAAGTGAAATAGCGATTGCAGGGGTAACGCATATATCCGCTCATTACCGCAGCAGTACCGATTTCGGTTTCAAAGCAGCGGCTTTCACTCCAATCGGGATTGAACGGACGGAACAGCTCAAACAGTCTTGCCGCAGTTCTGTCATGTATATAACAGAGCGTTTCGCGGTTGGTGTATGCTTCGACGTAGATATCCCGCAGGTTCTCGCTTGTTTCGGCAATGGCAAGCTGAATTGCAGTTTCAAAAACATAAAGCATATGCGGCTCGGAATCGGCGGGAAGGAGTGAATCCGCGGCATCAAACTGTCCGTTGAACATATTAACAACAAGCTCCATCAATAAGCCGTTCTTTGTTCGAAAAACGTTGAAAAAGGAACCGTTTGAAACATCTGCAAGCCTGCAAATATCCGATACGGTTGTTTTATGGTAGCCTTTTTCAATAAAAAGCTTTATTCCCGCGGAAATGGTCCGCCGCCTTACTTCCTGACTGTCGTAGCGTCTTGTCATGATAAACCCTTTTAAAAAACAAACAAAAACTTTTGTAGAGTTGAGAATAATTCGAAATTAGTTCACACTCTATTTTCGAGTATTATAATAACAGATTAACCGCCGAATGTCAACAGCATCAGTCGCTTTTTCGGTAAAAAGGACGGTATGCGCAGAGTTTGTCTCAGAATAATGCGTCTGCCACTTGCGATTTTCGGCATAAGATGATAAAGTATTATAATGAGAGGAAAATTCATGCCATGCGTGAAACACGCAGGGGCACCTCTTGAAAATGCGACTTTTGACGAGGAAAATATGGAAAGTATCAGTGAATTTGCGGAACAAATTATTTCCTGCGGTGCGCACAGGATTGTGCTCAGCGGTCCGCGCGGGGAAAAACGATACAAGAAGAGCACGTTTTCACTTGTAAACGGCCAATATTTCATTGAAAGGCTGACAGAGAAGCAGGCGTTCCATGAGTATTGCGAAAAAAACGAGGCTGCGATGCGCATATGTTCCGATTTTGAGGGATATACGCAGGTTAATGCGTGGAACGGTGAGCGCGAATTTACGGCAAAGCTGACAAAAAAGGGCAATCTGCTGACCGGCAGCCGCGCCTGCACAGCAGCTCCGAAGGCGGTTGAATCGCAAAACCGAAAGAAGAAATACATCCTTGCAGAGGGCACTGCCATACCCCCGCTGGCAGACATGGGCGTTATGGCAAGTAACGGTGCGGTACACAAGGCTATGTACGATAAGTTCAAACAGATAAACAGATTTTTGGAATTCATCGACGAAATTGTAAAAGATGAGGCTGTTGACGGAGAAAATAATGACGCAGAGAAGAAACCGATGAGAATTATCGATTTCGGGTGCGGAAAGTCATACCTCACGTTCATCGTGTATTATTATTTCACTTTTATTCGCAAAATCCCCGTACAAATGACAGGAGTCGATTTGAAGGAGGATGTTATCGATTTCTGTACAAAGCTTGCAGAGAAATACGGTTATTCAAATTTGCATTTTCAAGCGGGAGATATAGCGGACTGCGCTGCGGATGAGACAATCGATATGGTGATAACGCTTCACGCATGCGACACAGCAACGGATTATGCACTGTATAATGCAGTGAAGCGAGGTGCAAAGTACATTCTTTCGGTGCCTTGCTGCCAGCATGAACTGGCGGGAAAGGCTGATTATGCTGCATTGCCGATATTTGACGATAACGGGATACTGCGGGAGCGTGTTTCGGCATTGATAACGGACTCGATACGGCAAAAGCTTCTGACGGCATGCGGATACAGGACGGGATTGATGGAATTTGTTGACCTTTCGCACACGCCGAAGAACCTTTTGCTTCGCGCAAAAAAAACGAACTTGCCCGAACGTACCCGCCGCAGCGCATTAAAAACGGCTGAGGATACGCTCGAAGTTTTAAAGACGGAACAAAAACTGCATGAGCTTTTGAAAAAGGACGGTTACTTTGACTGAACGGATTCGGACTCGGTTGAAGAACAAAAATACGAAAAATATACAAACACCGAAAAAAGCACAAAGCCCGAGGTGAAAACGAATGAGTAACAGCATCATGCGCAAAATTGCGAAATTTATCGTGGAAAAGCATATAATTATTATGCTTCTGTTCGTTGTACTCGTCATATACAGCGCGCTTTCAATAAGCAAGGTCCGCGTGAATGACGATATAACGGCACTGCTGCCGCCGAAAACGGCGACGAGGCGGGGCCTTACCGTCATGGAAAATGAGTTCACGGCTTTTGCTTCGGCAAATGTCATGGTTTCTAACATTACATGTGAGAAAGCCGCAGAACTTGCCGAGAACCTGCGTGAAATTGAAAATGTTGCAACTGTTTCTTTTGATGATTCGTCGGAACACTATGCGTCCTCATCTGCGCTTTTCACGGTTGCTTTTTCTGCCGAAAGCGAGGATGAACGTGCGATTGATGCGCTTGAACAGATTAAGGACAGCCTTTCGGATTATGAAGTAAGCGTTTCAACAACTGTCGGACAGGATTACGTGAAGCAGCTTGCGGGTGAAATAACGCAGGTTCTTATTCTTGCACTCATTGTAATTGCGGCAGTGCTTTTGTTTACGTCGAAAAGTTATTTCGAGGTTATAATCCTTTTCATTGTTTTTGCAGTGGCGGCGGTGCTGAATATGGGCACGAATTATTGGCTTCGGGAGATTTCGTCAATAACGAATTCCATTGCAATCATTCTTCAGCTTGCGCTTGCAATAGACTATGCGATTATTTTCTGCCATCGTTTTCAGGATGAATATGACAGGCAGCGCAATGTTAAAAGCGCGCTTACGGATTCACTTGCATATTCAATAATTGAAATATCGTCATCAAGCCTGACAACGATTTCGGGACTTGTTGCTCTGATGCTGATGCAGTTCCGCCTTGGTTATGATTTGGGTCTCGTTCTGACGAAAGGCATCATATGCAGCATGCTCACGGTGTTTTTGCTTATGCCGGGACTCATTATGCTGTTCCACAAGGCTTTGCTTAAAACCCGCCATAAGAACCTTGTTCCGAATATAACGGGTTGGGGAAGGCTGCTTTCAAAAAAAGTTCCCGTGTTCCTGATTATATTCGCGTTTTTGCTGCCGGCTGCAATCGTGTTTTCGGCAAAATGCGAATACACATTTTCGGATTCCGAAACGGACAGGATTACGCTTTCGGAGCAGGACAGAATAAAAGCCCATATCTACAACACGTTTGATGAAACAAATATGATAGCGGTACTCGTTCCCGTCGGAGATTATACAAAGGAGAAGGCACTTATTTCGGAAGTTAACGGTTTTCCGGGGATACGTTCGGCACTCGGGCTTGCAAGCATAGAGATTGAGGAGGGGCGTGTGCTGACGGATCCGTACACCGCCCGTGCTGCTTCCGAACTTCTGGGTGTTGATATTGAAACCGCAAAGCTTCTGTATGCGCTGTACGGCTATGAACATGACAGCTTTCAGCCCATTCTCGGCGACAGCGATGCGTTTGCCGTGCCGCTTATTGATATGCTTGAGTTTCTTTTTGAAGCAAAGGACAGGGGAATGATAACTCTTGATGACGACAAGGAGCAAATGATTGAATCCATGCGCGGAACGCTGGATGATGCACTTGTGCAGCTGCGCGGCGAGCATTATTCGCGAATCGTATTCAATGCCGCCGTGCCGGTTGAAGGAGAGGAAAGTGTTGCTCTGATTGAAAACATAGAATCGTCTGCACGCAAATTATATTCCGAAAACGGGAAAACGGAGCTTTCGGAAGATGCGATAATCGTGATCGGGGACATAACCAGCGCAAAGGATCTGGAGGATTCATTCAGAATGGACAACAATCGTGTGTCTTTTTTGACGATTGCATTTGTTTTTATTGTGCTGCTGTTCACGTTCCGTTCGCTCGGTGCGGCCGTGCTGCTGATTCTTGTGATTCAGAGCAGTATTTGGCTTAACTTCTCTTTCCCGTATATCACGGGGACGAACCTTTTCTTCGTTACTTATCTTATCGTAAGTGCGATACAGATGGGTGCGACGATTGACTATGCAATTGTTTTGTATAACAGGTTTCAGCTCAGGAAACAGGATTATGCGCCGAAACAGGCGATGGCAATTGCCGTTAACGAAAGCTTTTCAACAATACTGACTTCCGGAACAATTATGACGGCGGCAGGATTTATTATTGCTTTGCGGACCACCGATCTCTACATCAGCTCAATCGGGCTGACGCTTGGACGCGGTGCATTGATTTCGGTGATACTTGTGCTCACGGTTTTGCCGCAGGTGCTTTTGGTTGGAAATAAACTGATTGAAAAAACAATGATTGATTTTAAAAAATTGCTCGGAGGCGGCGCGGATGAACAGGAAAAGCTCGATGAAACAAAGTAAAAAAAAGACGATGACGGGCGACTGCCCGGCTTGTTCCGGGTGTGGTGTTAATCAAAAACTCCGCTTTAAACTGCGGTTGTTTGCTTGCGGAATGCTTCTGGCTGCAACCCTGTTTTGCTGCCTGTTCGTGCCGATACACTCAGTTGCGGCGAGCATAAACACGGTGCGCATTGCAACAAAAGCGGAATGGCTGGAGTTTAAAGAGAACTGCCGTTTGGATTCGTTTTCAAAGGGTCTTTCGGTAAAACTGACTGCGGATATCGATTTGAGCGGAGAGACGGATTATGCCGTTCCCGTGTTTTTCGGAAACTTTGACGGCGGCGGACATACTGTGAGCGGAATGAAGCCGAATACGGATGCGGAAAGAACAGGGTTGTTTCGAATTATCGAAAAGGATGCAACTGTATGTGAGTTGAATGTCAGCGGTTCAGTGACTGTAACCGGACAATCCGGAACGGCGGGGATGATTTGCGGCGTGAATCGCGGCACGATTCGCAATTGCGCTGCAGCGGGCAGACTGGATGCATACAATGCTGTCGGAGGAATCGCAGGCATAAACGAACAAAGCGGGAAAATAATCGAATGCAGTTCTTCGGCGGAGCTTTCGGGAACATACAAAATCGGCGGCATTGTCGGTGTGAATGCGGGAGAAATCCATGAGTGCACGAATACCGGCGGGGTTAATCTTTCGGCAAACGAACGGTCAAGAAATATCGGCGGCATTGCGGGGACGAACACAGGAACGGTGACGGGCTGCATGAACAGTGCCGAAATCGGATATCTGCACACGGGTTATAATGTCGGCGGCATTGCGGGGCTCAACAGTGGCTTTACAGGCGACTGTATTAACAACGGAAATGTTCGCGGAAGACGCGATATAGGCGGAATCATCGGTCAGTCCGAACCGTTTTACAAAGTTGAATACGGGAAGAATACGCTTGAAATATTGAATGAAAGCATACTGGGCTTTTCGGACGCCTTGGATGAAACGATATTGAATCTTCGACAGGCTGTGCAGGACGGTGGAGAAGGGCTTCGCAATGTGCTTGAGGAAGCGGAAGAGCTTAGAGAAGGGTTGTCTGCCGATCTTGATATCATTGCGGGTGATGCCGCATGGCTTGCCGATGCGGAAAAGTATTTGGACACCATTGAACAAAACCTTGAAACTTTGTGGAAAGCATTTGCGGATTCAGCGGAAGTAACTCAGCTGATTGCCGAAATTGAATTGATAATCATAGAACTGCGGAATGCAGAGCCGTCCGAGTGGGTTGAACTGCTTCAGGAATTGGAGGCAAAGATTGAGCAGCTGCGCATCCTGCTTGGCAATATTGCTTCGGCTGCTCCTGCATTGAAGGCACTTGCGGAGGCACTGAACGGGCTGTTGTCCGTGTCAATCAGCGGTTTGCGGCAGGCGGCGGAGGATTGCTGCAAGCTTATTAAAAATGCCGAACAAAAACTTGATGAACTCACAAAAACAGCAAGCGAATATCTTGAACTGGTTAAAGCTGACGGGAACAGACTGGAAAAAAGCGTTCAAAAATGTGTGGAGTCAATGCGGCTCCTCCACGAAAACATACGCAACGTACTGAACGGAAACGGCGGGAATATTGAAGATGTTTCCGAAAATGCGGAACGTGATGCCGAAAATCAAGCAGGCGGAATGGCTGCAAAGTGCAGAAATTTCGGCGATGTTTCCGGCGACTACGGTATAGGCGGAATTATCGGGAACCTTTCAAAAGAACTTCCATCCGACTTGGAGGAGATAGACATTCCGTCAATCGATGATGTTCTTTTCACCGATACGACCCTTTTTATCAGGGCGACCGTTTTCATGTGTTCAAATGATGCGGTGATTTCGGCAAAGTATGATAATGCAGGGGGAATTCTCGGTTACGGCAGCCGCGGCTTTTTGCTTGGCTGCGAAAGCGGCGGCAGCGTTAAGGCGGGAAGGGAATACGCAGGCGGTATTGCCGGAAGACTTTCAGGAACAATTCGTGAATGCGGCAGCATTACTGCACTCGCCGGCAAAGCTTATGTCGGCGGAATTGCGGGAAGTGCGAAATCGGTGATTGACTGCGCCGCAGTACCGACAATGCTGTTGGCCGGAAAATCAAGCTTTGCCGACGGAGCCTATATCGGTGCAATTGCGGGAGAACTGACGGAGGAGTGCAGAAACAATATCTTTGCAGACACATCTGAGGTTAATGACTCGTTCGATTCGGTGCGCGGCTTGGGCGGCATTGACGGCATAAGCTATGCAGGCATTGCGTATGCGGTGAGTCTTAACGAACTTGCCGAAAAAGCAAAAACACCGAATTTGTTCAAAAAGGTAACGGTCAAATTCAGCATAGACGGCAAAATCACAGAGGTTTTCGAGGTTCCCTGCGGCGGCAGAATCACGGATCTTCCGCAAGTCGGGAATGAACAGGGCAAGTATTGGCGGTGGGATGATTTCGGAGCGGATTGCGTAACGTTCAGTCAAACCGTGAGCGGGGAGTGGCACCGAATGATAACAACAATTGCAACAAACGAAGAGATTCCCCAAATCCTTGTTGAGGGCATTTTTGACGATGAAGCATATGTCGTTGCCGAAGATGCGGCGGAGTTTGCATTAAAAAACGGGTTTGGCGAAGGAGTTCCGACAGCGGCTTTCCGCATTTGCGTTTTCAACGCGGAGGCCGGCGAAAGCGCGTACATCGTGCGCTGTCTCTCGGAAGAGGATTGCAAGCTGAGCGTATTGACCGATGCCGGTTGGACTGAGCGCGAATTCGAGCGTGACGGTAAATACATTGTGTTTGAGCTGAACAACAATGGTATTTTTGCCATTGAAAAAGTCATAAAAAAAGACCGTACGCCCTATATCATGATCGTATGCGGTGCGATTATACTGACTGCGGCCTTTGCGGCGGTTATTGCGGTGAAACGCAGGCGCGGCAAAAAAAGGCGGAGTGAGGCATAGCAAACTGAGCAAATGTTTCGGCGGCGGCAGACAAAGGCAGAGATAAACCGCCGAATGCCTTTTGAAAGGAAAAGAATGATAAAATACATCGAAAAGACACCGATAACCCAAGGTTGGTCGGATGATTATAAGTATTTTGCATTGGGTGCCGACGGCAAAAAGTACCTTTTGCGCGTTACCCCGGGAAAGATAAATCCCGATTTTATAACTCTGTTTGAAGCACAGAAGAAATGCGCATCGATAATTAGTGCGGCCGAAAACATTCCGATGCAGCAAGTTCCGATGAGCATACCGATCGAGTGCGGTAAGCTTGATGATATCCATGCTTTTTGTGATGATATTCGACAGCACACCGAAGGAACATATGCTGTTTATGCCTGGGCGGACGGCGGCGCGGCCGAACCCGCTGTTGCAGTGATGCCCGCTGCAGAACAGTACGCTTTCGGACTGAGGGCAGGCAGAGTTTTGAAATACATACACGAAGTTCCGGCTCCGGACAATGTACAGAACTGGGAAGAACGCATTAATGTGTCCATAGAGAACAAGTTAAGGCTTTGCCGTGAATGCAGCATCAAAAATGATGTTGCAGATTCCTTTGTCGAATATATCAAGGCGAATCGGCATCTGCTGAAAAACAGACCGCAGACTTTTCGCCACGGGGATTATCATATCGGCAATTTTCTTGTAAACGGTTCAGGCAAACTTATCGTTATAGATTTTAATCGCTCGGATTTCGGCGATCCGTGGCAGGAATTCAATCGCCTTGTGTGGAGCGCACACCTTTCACCGTATTTTGCATCCGGGATTGTGAACGGTTATTTTGATAATGCCGTGCCGCCGGAATTCTGGAAACTGCTCGCACTGTATACATGCATAAACGGGATTGCATCCGTGCCGTGGGCAGTTAGATTCGGAGAGGAAGAAATTCAGGTTATGCTCCGTCAGACCCGTGAGGTTTATGAATGGTACAACGGTATGACGAATGAGATACCGTCATGGTACATCGGCGTTCCTGAACTTTGGGATGCATACACGGAAACAGGTGAGCGCACCGGGCAGCTCCTGATACGCGGGGAGCCGATACCGGAAGGGTTATACCACATTGTTGTTGAAGTTTTGGCAGTGCATCAGGACGGTTCGGTTCTTTTGACACGGCGAGATTACAATAAAGGCGGTTATCCCGGGCTTTGGGAAAGCAGTGCGGGCGGTTCGGTACAGCGTGGAGAAGATCCGGAAACCGCAGCAAGACGAGAGCTCCGTGAAGAAACAGGGCTTGCCGCGGATGTGCTTCAGCCTATATTTACGGACATCTCGCAGGATTCAATATATATGGGCTATTTGTGCTTTATCAGCGCGAAAAAAGACTCCGTTGTATTGCAGCCGGGAGAAACTGTTGAATATCTTTGGGCGGATAAAGAAGAATTTATAAAAATATATAATTCTAAAGAGTACGTTCCGCCGTTGCGTAAGCGTCTGCGTGAAACGGTTGGAAGGCTGTTCGGAGAAAATGCGGCAGAATAAAATGTTTAAAGGTCGGGAAATGATTCAATATTAAACATGCCGAGTCCCTGTGAGTTTTTTGAACCGAGACCTGCGTCATAAAGAAAGTTGATAAGCTTGCCGTTGCCGCGCAAAACATAGCTGCCGCCGTATGAAACGATGGTGGATCTTTTAAACCTTGAAACGATGCGATGATTCTGAATTAACTCCGCCGGAGGAAGGGCAGGTTCAAAGGAAAAATCCGTCGGTGCGGGCGTGTTGAAATAGCTCTGCCATTTTCTGAGCGCATTGTTGACCACAGCAGTATAGAACAGAGATTCATCGGGGGCTATAAAGCGGCGATAACCGCTTCTCTCGGTTTCAAAAACCGTAATAGGCGACAGCATTGAGATTTTTGCACAGCAGGTATTGGGTGAATAATCTTCAATGCGGCTGTCCAGAATTTCAAGTGTGTTTTCAAACAAATTGATTTGGCTGCTCGGACACAGCACCGAACCGAGTTGATACACGAAATTCGGATCAACGCTGCGAACCTCAAAATGCACGGTATCCTTAAAGATGATTTCATGTTCGCTGTGCATGAACGGTCCCGAAAGACGGCCGAAAGTAAAAAGCTTATAATTGCGCGCGCCGCAAGAATATCCGCTGTAGTGTACATATTTTGAATAATGCGGATTGCTTGCAAGAGCATGATAGAGCATTCCCTGCAAGGCGTATCGGTGCGACAGCGGCAAACGGACATGCCGAGCGCTGAATGTCAAATGTAACTGCATAGTTGTCCCTTTCTGAGTTTTTAAAGAATAAACAAGAACGGTTCCCGATAAAATACCGCACTCGGTGATTATCCGAAAACGAAATAAACCAATGCCTGCTGTATAGTTTTAACCGGTCTTTTTGCGGAACGGCTGTTCATGAAATATATAACCCGCATTGCCGCGATCAGACAATGTAAAGTTGATTGCATTATGTCGACCGAACTGCGGTTCCGCACATCATAAGCTGTTGCATTTTTGCCCGCTGCGGGCAGCTTAAAAGTCTTATTATCTGTTTCACGCACTCATTATATCATAATAAAACGCGATTGCAACACCGTCATGTATAAAAAAACTGCCTCTTATGCTTTTTTGCTTCAATGCAGTTACTGAGCGTAATAAAACAAAAAACGAGGTTGTGCAAGGTTCAAAATGAAAACGGCGGCTCGTTCGAAGTGTTGTCAGATGAAACAGAATTGCGGCATACGGAGCGGTGCTGTCGGATTAACCAAAGATATGTATCAAAAAAATGCGGCCTGAACGGGTACAAAATTTGACAAATGCGGCGCAGCGGGCTATAATAGATATGTTTACAGTGGGAAGTATACGTGATGCTTCCAATACCCGCTGAACAATGGGAGAATCAATACGATGGAAACAAACCGAAAGCGTCGCCGCGGCGACCGCAAGGATGCATACCTTTTGAGAGATCTTGATGCAATGCACAAATTTATTCCGTATCTGCTTCCGAACAGGTGCGATAATGAGGCAGTGATGAGCGAGCTTATCGACCTTACCGCCGTGAATGAATACGTTGCAAAAAAGAATGCATCAAATCCCGCATTCAGGTACACTTTGTTTCATGTGCTCTGCGCTGCTATTGCAAAAACCGTAACCCTGCGCCCAAGGTTGAATTGCTTTGTTGCGGGACATCGGGTTTACGAGCGCAAGGCATTGAGTGTCTCCTTTGTTGTTAAAAAGCGTTTCGAGGATAATTCCTATGAAGCACTTGCGATTGTAGACATTGACAGGCAGGGGCAGCCGCCGGTTGATCAGATTCACGATAAAGTTGAAAAATTCGTAACTTCCGTGCGCAAGCACGACAAGACGGACGGCACGACCGACGCAATGGAAACGTTGACAAAAATGCCGCGCTTTCTTCTTCGAATCGTGGTCGGCATTCTGATGTGGCTGGATTATCACGGTTGGGTTCCGACATGGCTTACAAAGGATGACCCATACAATTCATCCGTTTTTATAAGCAATCTCGGAAGCATCAAGATGCATGCGAGCTATCATCACCTGACGAACTGGGGCACTAATTCTTTATTTGCTATTATTGATGAAAAACATTTGCACCCGTTCTTCAACGCTGACGGAAGCTATGAAATGCGTGAGGCGCTGAGACTCGGGCTGACTGTTGATGAACGCATTGCGGACGGCGTTTATTTTGCAAAAAGTATAACGCTGCTAAAAAAACTGCTCAGCGAGCCGGAATTGCTTGATCTGCCGATTCAGACTCCTGTTGAGTTCTGAACAAACGCAAACAACAACGGAACAACGGCACAGCGGTCGGACAATGACGCAAAACAGAAAATGCGCGTATTGTCCTCCGTGTGTTGCTGCGTATTTCGATTTTTCCCAAAAATCGAAAGGAATAATATGCAAAACAATCAAATGAACCCGTTGGAACAGGGCGCACCGTGGCTGGCAAATTACGGTGACGTTCCTTTTCACCTTGAGTATCCGAATGTGAGCATTGCGGATGCGGTGTTGAAGACGGCAGAAAAGGAAAAGGATTTTCCTGCAATTTCCTTCATGGGCAAAACATTCAGCTACACCGTTCTTGTTGAAAAAATCAATCAAGCAGCTGCGGGATTTGTAGCTCTCGGCGTAAAAAAAGGTGATATGGTCACAATTTGCATGCCGAACGTTCCGCAGGCGGTGTTCTGCATGTACGCACTCAATCGAATCGGTGCGGTCGCAAGCATGATTCATCCGCTTTCGGCTGTCAGCGAAATAATTTACTACCTTAAGGAAGTAAAAAGTGACTATTTGCTGACGCTCGATCAGTTCTATTCAAAAGTTGCGGAGGTTGAAAAAACATATCCTGTCAAAAAGGTTATCATAACTTCCGCAGCAGATGAGCTCGGCGCCGTCAAGTCCGCTGCATTCAAGCTGATGAATGCAAAAAAGAACAAAGTCAACAAGGCGGATCCTTCCGTTATCTTCTGGAAAGATTTTATCGGGAACGGAAAAAAAGTCGATCTTGCAAAATATATCGTTCATATGCCGGCGAATGAAACGGCTGTCATACTGTTTTCGGGCGGAACAACGGGTGTCACGAAGGGCATTCAGCTCAGCGGAATGAACTTTAATGCTCTCGGACTGCAAACCGCGGCTATGTGCAACAGCGTTGTGCGTCATGCAAGAATGCTGGCGGCAATGCCGATTTTCCACGGTTTCGGACTCGGCGTCTGCATACACACGATGCTTGAAGTCGGCGGAACAAGCATTCTTGTTCCTCAGTTCAATGTTAAGAAATATGCAGAGCTCATCAAAAAGGAAAAGCCCAATTATATCGCGGGTGTACCGACCCTGTTTGAAGCGATAACGCGCAATCCTTATCTTGACGGCGAGAAACTCGACTACCTGCGCGGCGTATTCTCGGGCGGTGATTCGCTTTCGGTTGAATTGAAACGCAGATTCGATGCATTCCTTGAAGCGCACGGTGCAACAGTTCATGTTCGTGAGGGCTACGGAACGACCGAATGCGTTACAGCAAGCTGTCTTACGCCTTACAATCAGGAGCGTGAGGGCAGCATCGGCCTGCCTTATCCCGACACATACTATCAGATTTGCGCTGTCGGCACAAACGATGAAGTTCCTTACGGCGAACTGGGCGAAATCTGCCTTCGCGGACCTTCCGTAATGATAGGTTATCTCAACCACAAGGAAGAGAATGCAAACACATTGCGCACGCATTCGGACGGCCATGTGTGGCTGCATACGGGCGACCTCGGCAGCATGGATAAGGACGGATTCATCTATTTCAAACAGCGCATTAAGCGAATGATTGTTACGAGCGGATACAACGTTTATCCGTCCCAGCTTGAAAACATCATAGACGGACACGATGCCGTTCAGATGAGCTGCGTCATTGGCGTAAAAGATCCGTACAAGATGGAAAAAGTGCTTGCATACGTTGTCCTGAGGGACGGGTTCGAGCCTTCTGAGGAGCTGCGGCAGGATATTCTGAACTATTGCAAAAAGCATATTGCAAAATACGCAATGCCGTATACTATCGAATTCCGTTCGGAATTGCCGAAGACTCTTGTCGGCAAGATTGCATACACGGTGCTTGAAAAGGAAGCCAATGCGGATCTTGCAAAGGAACTCGTAAGTTGATTTGAATAACAAGCGGCTCTGCTGCGGGCGGGTTCGGAATTGAACCTGCCCGAGGCAGAGTTTTTTGAAAACCGAGAGCGTCCACGTTCCGAGGATACGGGCATTGCGTCACAAATATGTGTAATAAACTTGCACGAAATTGACTCTGCCGCGGATTTTTTGTTGAAAATGTGGATTCTTTTCGTTATTTTGCAAAAGACTGTATACAAGGACATGAAAGTGTGATAACATATAAACGCAAGAAAATTGTGTAATCGGCAAACGGAGTAAACCTTGATAAGTAACCTTTTGCGGAGAAAGTTCACAGATTCGGGCTTAAACCCATAAAGAGAGTATCCGGGTGTACTTGAAAAACTTCAGAACCAATCAAAGCACTCATGAAAGTGCGGCATTGCATAGGGTTTTGTTTTGCAGAGTCAATACCAAACGAAAAATCGAAAGGAAACGTGAAACATGATTTGTCCAAATTGCGGTAAAGAGGCGGCTGACGGGGCATTATTCTGCACAGGGTGCGGCGGAAGACTCGATAATCTGCCTAAACAGGAAAAAATGACTGCTTCTGAGAACAGTAATAATGATGACTCATCCGTAATGGATGCGGTTTTCACATCGGATGCAGCGGACGGAACGCATGAAACAAATTCAGGGAAAACCATTGCAGAAAACAGTGACGTCGCCGGCGCAGACGAAAACAGCGGCGAACGAATGAGCGCGGCAAACGATGATAATCTCAAAGCGCAGCCCGCAAATAGAATTTCGATAGAAAAGAATAAAAATGCTGCACCTTGCGAGTCTGCAGCAGCGGTTCAGCCGCCGGTGAAACCGTTAAGTACATGGAGCTTTATTTGGCGCAAGCTCCTGTTCATGATTCCGATTGTGAATATAGTTGTGCTGTTCGTTTTTGCATTTGCGGAGGGCATCAACAAAAACAGTCGTTCGTACGCGCGTGCCGCGCTTATCGGTCTGCTTACAGCGGCGGTGCTTTTTGCAGCTGCGGCAGTGCTGTGTTACCTTTACACAGATGAAATTATCGGATGGGTTCGCTCTTTGGTGGAGAAACTCATGAGCATGGCAGCGTGACGGAAACAGTTCCGAACGGAAAATCAAACCGTTCTGTGCGAAATCGGTCCCAAGCTGCATTGTTCAAAAATTGATGGCGTCGGTTTTTTCTTGACAAACGAAAAAAAACGGCTATAATTATACTTGCATCAGGTGAACGGCAGTGCATTCCGTTAACCGAGAGTATGCTTGGATGACAGCCGCAGTTCGAATTGCTGAAGTACGGAAGTCATGTGCAAATCATGTTAATAATGCTACCGGCTTTGAAGCGGATATACAAACACTCCGAGGCATAAGAGAACCGTCGGTATGGTGCGAGACGGTGCAAGGGGTTTGTTGCTCACCGCAGAGCTTTTGCCGCGAGGCAGGGGAGACATGTTTCAATATTAAAAGCTTTCCTGCATTAGCTGCAAACGCAAGCCCGCGTTAAGGGCATTGAGCGGTTTTGCTGCGCATATTCAGTGTGCGGCAAAGCAACCGGAGTGGTACCGCGTGGGCAGATTATCGTGTGTTTCCCTCGTCTTCGGATCGGCAGTCAATGCCGCATTCGAGCGGGGGTTTTTTTATGAATTGAGTTCGAAACAACACCAAGAAGGAGAATAAAAATCTATGAGTGAACGTTATGAACATTTGCCAATCGAAAGAAAATGGCAAAAAATATGGGATGATACGCATTGCTTTGAAGCAAAAGACGACTTTACAAAGCCGAAATATTATGCTCTAATTGAATTTCCGTTTCCCAGCGGAGCAGGGCTGCATGTCGGTCATCCGCGCAGCAACACAGCGTTGGATATTATTTCAAGAAAACGCCGCATGGAAGGCTACAATGTCCTTTTCCCGATCGGTTATGACAGCTTCGGTCTGCCGACGGAGAATTATGCAATAAAAACCGGCGAACACCCCGCAAAGGTAACTGAGCGCAATATGCGCGTTTTTCACAATCAGCTGAAAATGCTTGGATTTTCGTTTGATTACTCGCGTGAAATCTATACGTCCGATCCTGCATACTATCGTTGGACGCAGTGGATTTTCCTGAAACTTTTCGAAAAGGGCCTTGCATATAAAGCGGAGCTTCCTATCAATTTCTGCCCTTCCTGCAAGGTTGGTCTTGCGAATGAGGAAGTCGTTGACGGCAACTGCGAACGCTGCGGTTCGCCCGTTGTGCGAAAGGTTCGTTCTCAGTGGATGCTGCGCATAACGGAATATGCAGACAGGCTGATTGACGACCTTGATACCGTTGATTTTATCGACAGAGTGAAATCATCGCAAAAAAACTGGATCGGCCGCAGCATCGGTGCGGAAGTAACTTTCAAAATTGAAGGGTATCCCGAAGGACTGCGCATATTCACCACTCGCCCGGATACGCTGTTCGGTGCAACATATATGGTAGTTGCACCCGAGCATCCGATCGTGAACGCAATGGCTGATAAGATTACAAATATGGAGGCCGTTAACGCTTATCGTGAACAGGCGGCGCACAAGAGCGATTTCGAGCGCAGCGAGCTTGCAAAGGAAAAAACAGGAGTGCCGCTTGAAGGCATCACTGCAATTAACCCTGCAACGGGCAATCAGATTCCCGTATGGATTTCGGATTATGTCCTCATGGGTTACGGAACGGGCGCAATTATGGCTGTTCCCGCACACGACACGAGGGATTATGCCTTTGCAAAGAAGATGGGACTGCCGATAGTTGAAGTTGTGTCGGGCGGAAACATTGAAAATGAGGCATTTACGGACTGCGAAAACGGTATCTTAGTAAATTCCGGCTTCCTGAACGGAATGCAGGTTGCGGACGCAAAGAACGCAATGATTCATTGGCTTGAAGAAGAGGGCATCGGAAAGAAAAAGACGAATTTCAAGCTCCGCGATTGGCTGTTCAGCCGTCAGCGTTACTGGGGAGAACCGATACCCCTGGTTCACTGCGATCATTGCGGTTGGGTTCCCGTGCCGGAGGATGAACTTCCGCTCAAATTGCCCGAACTTGATGACTTCCGTCCGGCTGAAGACGGTTCATCCGCGCTTGCAAGGGCGACAGAGTGGATCCATACCACCTGCCCGAAATGCGGTGCACCTGCTGAACGCGAGATAGATACAATGCCCAATTGGGCGGGTTCAAGTTGGTATTATATACGTTATTGCGATCCGCATAACGATACCGCGATCGCGGATAAAGCAAAGCTCGATTACTGGCTGCCCGTGGATTGGTACAACGGCGGAATGGAGCATACAACGCTGCATCTGCTGTACTCAAGATTCTGGCATAAATTCCTGTATGATATCGGCGTTGTAAGCTGCCCGGAACCTTATATGAAGCGCACCAGCCACGGAATGATTCTTGCCGAGGACGGAAGAAAAATGAGCAAATCTTTCGGCAATGTTATCAATCCCGATGACCTTGTGAATGAATACGGTGCAGATACCGTGCGCATGTATGAGATGTTCATAGGCGCATTTGACCAAACGATTCCGTGGAGCACGGCGGGTGTTAAGGGCTGCCGCAGATTCCTTGAGCGTGTGTGGCGTTTGCAGGATATGCTCACGGAAGGCGAGGGCATTCGCAGGGAGCTTGCTCCGGCAGTCCACGGCTGCATCAAAAAGGTAAGTGAAGATTACGAACGTATGAAGTTCAACACCGCGATTGCGGCGATGATGAGCCTTGTAAACGATATTTACGCAAAGGGCGATGTCACTCGTGATGAGCTGCACACACTGCTTGTGTTGATGAATCCCGTTGCGCCGCATATCACGGAGGAAATGAACAGCGTCATCGGATTCGACAAGCCGATTTATGAAACTGAGTGGCCGAAGTTCGATGAGGCAGCTCTCGTAAAGGATGAAATGGAAATTGCTGTTCAGATCAACGGCAAGGTTCGTGCAAAGATGAGCATACCTGTCGGCATGGAAACGGAAGCTTTGCGCAAACTTGTGCTTGAAAATGAAGAAGTTCTGCCGTGGGTCGAGGGCAAGAATATTGTGAAATTCATTGCCGTTCGCAACATCGTGAACATCGTTGTAAAATAATTAATCAGGAGGCAGCGTACATGAACGAAAATGCTGAAAACACCTGCGCAACGGCTGCATCGCGCGAAGCAATGGAAAAAGTTTGCCGGTTTTTGAAGGATACAGGGACATACTACCTTGCAACAGCGGACGGCGAGCAGCCGAGAGTACGTCCGTTCGGCACGATTCATATCTTTGACGGCAAACTGTATATTCAAACGGGCAGAGCGAAGGATGTTTCAAAACAGCTTGCAGCGAATCCCAAGTTTGAACTTTGTGCGTTTAAAGCAGAAACGGGTGAATGGCTTAGGCTGAGCGGGGAACTTGTTGAAGATAACAGGGTTGAAGCACGCAGGTCAATGCTGGATGCTTATCCGTCGCTTCGTGCAATGTACGATGAAAACGACGGAAACACACAGGCTCTTTACATCAAAAATGCAAAGGCAGTGTTCAGCTCGTTCACAAATGAACCGTTGGAAGTCGAATTCTGATTTGAAACATATTGCGATGAAATTGTTTCACAAGGCTGAAAACTGTTGATTGATTAAAAGCCCGCCGCACGGAATAACATTGACTGCGGCGGGCTTTTGCGTAATTGTTTGAATCTGAAAGAAGCACATGGCTTTAACCTTAAAGTCGAACAGCGATAATTCAGCTTTCGGGGATATATTCAAGCCCGGTCCAAAGCTTAAAAGCCAGTTTCCCCTGATGAAAGAGCATTCGCTCTCCGCCGAAGGCAGTCAAGCCCAAGCGTACGGCATCCTGCACGAGCTTTGTGCCGTTTGTTCGATAGACCATGTCTGCAATAATGCAAGAGGGCTTAAGACAATTCAGAAATGAAGTCTCTTCATAATCGGAGCAGTCGTTGTTCATGTTATGCATACCGATAGGAGTTGCGTTAATCAGAATGTCGGCAGAAGAAAGAAGACGGGATTCTGTTTCAGCATGTTTAATTGCGGAAAACATGTCAATTCCGTTCTTCTTATCACGGGTAACGAACCTGATTTCGGCTCCGGCACGAAGAAGCGCAGCAGCCGCGCCGTTTGCTGCGCCGCCGTGTCCGAGAATGACGGCATGTGCACCGCTCAGCTCAGCCCCGGTTTCCCTGAGCGCGTTTATCAAACCGTCGCCGTCGGTATTGTGTCCGATTAAGGTGCTTCCGTTATTGCTTATTGTAACGATGTTTACCGAGCCGCATTCGGCGGCAGTTTCATCAATCCCGTCAAGCAGCGGAATAATTGCCTTTTTATGCGGCATTGTAACGGCAAATCCGCTCAGTGAACGCTCAGACACGATTGAGCGTATGCGGCATAATTCCGATTCTACTACGCGGATTCTCAAAAAAACGGCATTGATGCCGAATTGTCCGAACATGGGCGCGTATATTTCCGGGGAACGACTGTGTTCAATCGGATCTCCTATGACGGCATAGAACGCCGTACCGTGCTCAGCAGCTTCCGGCAGAGCTCGGCATGTATTCGGGTGCAGTTTGTTCAAGTTCTTTTTCATGCTTTTGATTATACCATAACGCAGCGAATTGTGCTATAATGTTGCTAACAATACGAAAGGCGCAAAAAAATGAAACTTGTTGTTATTAACGGTCCGAACCTGAATTTGACAGGGATGCGCTCTCCGAATGTATACGGAACGGATACACTTGAGACGATTACGGAAGAACTGAATGGCTATGTCATATCCTGCGGTTCGGAACTTGCAGCGTTCCAATCCAATCACGAGGGTGATATCATTGATGCAATACATGCCGCAATGAACGAGTTTGACGGAATCATAATCAATCCGGGAGCATACACGCATTATTCCTATGCGATCCGCGACGCAATAGAGGCGGTCGGACTGCCGACTGTGGAGGTTCATTTGAGCGATATTCATGCCCGTGAGCCTTTTCGTGCCGTCAGCGTTATTGAACCTGTCTGCATTGCGCAGATATGCGGAATGGGAAAGCAGGGCTATATCGAAGCGGCAAAACTTCTGCTTTCAAGGGCAATGAACTGAAATCTGGGCCTGAACAGCACAAATACCAATTTGTATTCACCGTTTTTGGAATATTAAAAAAGAAAGGCAACGACTTGCAGCTGCCTTTCTTTTTGTGTTCAATGTACGCAAATCAAATTCGACAAATCAGGCCCAGTCGGCGGGGACAAACAGACGCGTGTAGTCGCGCACGGCGTATCTGTCGGTCATGCAGGCGATATAATCCGCTGCAATGCGGTCGGGGCCGTCCTCATCAATATACTTTGTGAACTCCGGCGGCAACTCGCTGACATGTTTGAGATAATGATAATACAGCCGTTCGATAACACCTTCCGCCTTGCCTTCCTCGGCTTTTGCGGCGGAATCATGATACAGGTTATCAAAAAGAAATTGGCGGAGCTTCTCAAATTCGGAGCTGATTTCGCCGCTCATTTCAACATGATTCTTGCCGCTGCTTGTTTGAAGAATGTCAAGAACGAGGGTATTTATCCGTTCGCCGTGGGTTGCGCCTATGGCTTCAATACAGCTTTTGGGAAGAATATCGTTTGACAGAAGTCCTGCGCGAACGGCATCGTCTATATCGTGATTAACATAGGCAATTCTGTCGGCAAGGCTCACAACAACACCTTCAAGCGTTGAAGGATGCCCACTCTTTTTATGATTCAGAATCCCGTCGCGAACTTCAAAAGTCAAATTGAGTCCTTTGCCGTTTTCAAGCTTTTCAACGATGCGAAGACTTTGCTTATTATGTTCAAAGCCGCCGGGAACGATTCTGTTCAAGACGCTTTCGCCGGAATGGCCGAAAGGCGTATGCCCGAGGTCGTGCCCCATGGCTATGGCTTCGGTCAAATCCTCATTGAGCAGAAGCCCGCGGGCAATCGTTCGGGCGATTTGAGCAACCTCCAATGTGTGCGTAAGCCGCGTTCTGTAATGGTCACCGACGGGTGAAAGGAACACCTGCGTTTTATGCTTAAGGCGGCGGAAACTCTTGCAATGAATTATCCTGTCGCGATCACGTACAAATTCGGTGCGAACAGGGCAGGGGTCAATGGGATATTCCCGACCGCGTGTTTCTGCACTCAAGGCTGCATAGGGCGAAAGCGTTTGACGTTCCCGCTCTTCAATTATACGTCTGTAGTCCGGCATTGCTTCCTCCTAACCGAAAAATGAACCCGTTAAGTGTGTATGCAATTCGAATCAGATAACACGGAAAATACGCCTGAACAGATCCTTTTTAGGAAGGAATTCAAGGTCACTGTTGCTGAAAGGACGAAGCAGGATCATAAGTCCTCCGTATACTGCCACGCCGACGCAGAGCGAGGCGAGCGTTGCAAGCGTCGGATGTCCGAGCTTTGAACCGAGAGTGTACACAGCGAAGACGGCGAAGCCCATGACAATGCTTGAAAACAGAGGTTTTGCGAATGTATCCGTATAGCTTATGTTCATTCGTGTTTTTCGGATTACGTAAACAGTATCGGCAATTCCTGCAACCGCATAGCAGAGCACGGTGGACAATGCAGCCCCGAGAATGCCCATGCTTGTGAATTGCATAAGAATCACCATGCTGACCACTTTAACAATGCCGCCGAGAGCAAGGAAATAGACCGGAACGCGCGGCTTGCCGAGACCCTGTATTATGCCGGTGAGCGTTTGAACAAGTGAAAGGAAAAGAACCCCGACGGCAGCGATATACATAACCTGCTGAGCCTGGATGAACCTGTCCTGATTGTTGCGGACAGCCGAATAAAGCAGGGACATTATCGGACCGCCGAGAATGAACAGTCCTGCTGCGCACGGTGCACCGATAAACATGGCAAGCTTGATGCCCGTTCTGCTTGCGGCGTTAACAATGCGCTTTTCCTTGCGCGTAACGGCCTGGGAGATTGCGGGAACGAGGCTCATTGAAAGCGAAAGTGTCAGCACGGCCGGCATGTTGATAAGCGGAGTGACGTAGCTGCGGAGAACAGTGTATGCAACACGCGCATTTTCGTTTGCGATTTCTTCCGCAATACCCATTGCAATATCGTGCTTTTCGAGAAAATTGATAATGAACACGGAGTCGGCAATTCCCGTAACAGGCATTATTGATGCGCCGATGGTTATCGGAATTGCAATTGCAAGCAAACGCTTGATGATTGAACCGCGAAGCCCGCTTTTTGCGCCTTTTGTTGAAACGCAGACGGGAAGAGAGCGATTGCGAATGCGAGCATCATAATAAAACTTGATGACAGCAAGCGCAACAAGCTCTGAAACGCTAACGCCTATCAATGCTCCCATTGCCGCCAACTCAGGGGCATCGGGGCGTGTTTTGACGAATAAAAACGCAAGGCCGAACCCGAATATGAGTTTGATGAGCTGCTCAACGATCTGGCTGATTGCTGTTCCGGTCATGCACTGCATTCCCTGCAGATACCCTCGGTAGGCACACATGACGGACACAAAGAGCAGTGCAGGCGACAATGCCATAAGGGAATACCTTGCCGGTGCTGCACCGGAAAGGTTTGCGATCGGTGATGAAAGAACAAACAGAAGAACGGCAGTGACAATTCCGATTACAAAAAGCAAGCGCAAAGCTGCACGGAATACACGTTTTGCTCCGACGATATCGCCCAGTGCTATTCGTTCAGAAACAAGCTTAGAAATTGCTGTCGGAAGTCCCGCAGAGGATATGACGAGCAGCCAGGAATAATAAGGGTAAGCAACCTCGTAATACGCCATGCCGCTTTCGCCGACAATGTTTGCAAGCGGAATTCTGTACACCGCCCCAATGATTTTGACCAAAAGCCCCGCAATGCCGAGAATTGCAGCTCCCTGCACGAAACCGGCATTTACTGCGGATTTAGTTTGTTTTTTCATGTTAAAAATCCTTTAACCAGCATCAACCGTCCCAAAGGCGGCTGTTGATAAAAATATTATAGCACAAAACGGTGCAATATGCCAACACTCCGCGGCAAAGGTCTTAAAATGCTTACACAGGCTTTACAAACATCAGCGATGCTTCTTTACGCCTGAACGCTTATCGGATGTTTTAACCGTTTTTTTGCCTTGAACTCCTCTGTTCGGCCCATTGCTGCGGCTCTGTTCAGGGAAACCGAAACGGGTATTCTGCCGCGCATCTTTTCGTTTGATTGTCGAATGTTCCGTCGCTCCATACTGCGAACGGTGATTGCTTTTTGTCGCAGAGGAAGAGCCTCCGCTGTGTGCCGGGCTTTGATACACATCCGGCACGAGACAGTTCCTGCCGCTGCCGATGAGATCATCCCTGTCTGCAAGCCTGAGAGCTTTTCGGACGAGAGGCCGATTCTTTGGAATGAAGAACTGCATGAGGGCGCGCTGCATTGCTTTTTCCTCGGGCGAAACGGGAACATAAACCGGCTTCATTGTTCGCGGGTCAAGTCCCGTATAGAACATGCAGGTGGAAAGAGTGCCGGGAGTGGGATAAAAATCCTGAACCTGCTCCGGACGCTGCCCGCTCGCCTTCAGGTATTCTGCAAGTGCGATTGCAGAGTTCAAAGTGCTGCCCGGATGGCTTGACATGAAGTACGGAACAATGTATTGGTTCATTCCGAGAGCATCATTAAGCTGCTTATATCTTCGAACAAAGCGTTGGTACAGTTCACCGCCGGGCTTGCCCATCATCTCAAGCACGTGATCATCGATATGCTCGGGCGCAACCTTAAGTTGTCCGCTTATATGGTATTTAATAAGTTCCTTAAAAAATGTTTCATCTTTATCGTACATCAGGTAATCGTAACGAATACCTGAACGGATGAACACACGCTTCACACCGTCTAGTCTGCGGAGCTTGCGCAGAAGTTCAACGTAATCCGTATGGCTGACTTCAACGTTTTTGCAGGGTGAATATCCCAAACAGGTTCGGTCTTTACATACACCCTTCGTAAGCTGTTTTTTACATGCAGGCTGACGAAAATTCGCCGTTGGCCCTCCGACATCGTGAATATAGCCCTTGAATTCGGGCATTTTGGTCATAAGCTTGGCTTCGGCAATCAGCGATTCGTGGCTTCGGGATTGAATGACGCGTCCCTGGTGGAAAGTAAGCGCACAAAACGCACATTGGCCGTAGCAGCCGCGGCAGCTGACAAGGGAAAAGCGAACCTCATCCAAAGCGGGAATATGCTCAGTGTAGGAAGGATGGGGAAGGCGTGTATAAGGAAGATCGTAAACAGCATCCAACTCGTTGCGTGAAAGCGGCATGGCGGGTGAGTTCACAACAACAAATCCGCTCCCGTGCGGCTGAACAAGCGTTGCGCCGCTTATCGCATCCTGTTCACGGTATTGCGTCATAAACGCAGCACAGTAAGCTTTTTTGTCGTTTGATACTTTTTCAAAGCTGTCAATAAGCGCGTACTCATACACGCGCGAGAGGTTATCCGCCCAATATGCAGTTCCCTTAACATAGGTAATATCCCGTGCAGCAATGCCGCCGTCCAAAGCCTCCGCAATGTCGATAATCTGGCGTTCACCCATGCCGTAAATCAACAAATCCGCACCTGAGGATACAAGAACGGAAGGTAAAACACGGTTGTCCCAATAATCGTAATGAGCAAAGCGGCGGAGGCTC